>OIZR01000825.1_pt1 | contig 18458 bp, 20 predicted proteins | sample 1588591 | NCBI WGS metagenome assembly OIZR01 (sample SAMN03283249) | human gut metagenome | biome: human-associated habitat; material: feces | host: Homo sapiens | place: USA | collected 2013 | reverse complement strand
AGGCCAATTCGCCTTAAATCCGCAGCAATCCCATTGATTTCCTGAACGCTTCCTATTTTGTCATAAATTTTTTCTACCATTTCCTATCCTCCTGACATAAAAACAGCCGGAGCAACCTGCACCCCCGGCCATAATAGGATTAAGCAGCTGTATCCATTTCCTGCTGTCCTTCTTCGATTTCACCTTCTTTGGTTCCACCTTCTTCTGTTTCTCCTTCCTCTGGATGTTTTTCAGTTGGCGTCTTTCCCTTCCTGTCTTTATCCTCTTTTTCCAAAATTGACAGCAGCGCCAAGATCAGTCCCCTGCACCATGTATTCTGCCATTTTTGATTATAAATCTGAACGCCGTCAACAATGTCCCGCCATTCCTCTTCGGACAGTTCTCTTCCGTTATACTTTTTATAAAACGCATAGCACTGCTTCATAACATCGTTGTACGGGACGCTTAATGCCTGATCCAGACCGCTTATAAATGCCCGTAACAGCGGTTCATCCGGATAAGTCTCCGCCAGCGTTTTGAGATCCATTGTCTGCTTGCCGTTAAAAAATGCGAACATGTCATTGAATAAATTTTTCACAAGAACTTGATAAACCATCCCTTACCTCCATCAACATTTCAGGCCACCTGTTTTGATTTCCGTTCTTTTTCCTGCGCTTCCAATATCCCTAAGAGTTCCAGCATATGCTCTTTGCACCACTGGTTATCCCAGGCGTTGTTTATACGCTTGAAATCTTCCACTGCCGCGTCCCAATCTTCATCACTCAATTCCCGGTCTGCATAACGTTTATAAAAAGCATATGTCTCTTTCATAATCATATTTGCATCCGATTCCACAGCCAGATCCAGATTTCCAATCAGCGCCATAAAAAGATTGCTGTCCTTGTATTTATCATACAAAGCCAGTACTCCCTTATTCGCATTGAAAAGCACATAGAAATCATTGAATATTGATTTTACCTGAACACTTTCGTCCATTTACCTCCCTCCTCTCTATTTTTAAAAAATAAAAAAGACACTCAGATTTATAAAATCCAGTGTCATTCCTGCGCGGTCTCTTACCGCTTTTTTATCTTGTCTCTGTAGCGTTTTACATCGTGAATTAGAACCTCCTCTCTGAATTTTTATAATAAAAAGGCACAGAAATCCTGTTTATTCCTGTACCCAATTATTCCTGGTATAAAAATTGACTTCCGGATATCTTCCGAAACAAAACGTAATGTGTTTTTCAATCACACAAAATCAATCTCATCATAAGTCTATAACATTATACAGCATAAGTCAATCTTTTTTATACCACATATAGTTGATATTGTGCTTTTTAAACTGTCAAATCGGCTTCTTTGTCTCCCTCATCAAACCGATATCCAATTCCCCATACTGTTTGAATGTTCTTACCTGCCTCCAGTCCTATTTTCTTGCGCAGCCGTCCAATATAGCTCATGATGTTACTACCATCTTTTACAAATTTACCGTTCCATATTGCGGCGTATATCTGCTCTTTAGAAAAGACCACACCGGGATTACTCGCCAAAAGGAGAAGAATGTCAAATTCTCGTTTTGTAAGAACAATTTCCCTGCTTTTTATTTCTACCGTCCGTTTGCAGGGATTAATAAGTAATCCGATGTTTTTATGAAACACAGGTTTTAAATCTAATCTTTCTATGCCTCTTTTCATGCAGGCTTCCATCCTTACAATCAGCTCATCTGTATCCGCAGGCCAGACTAGACAGTCATCTGCTCCCAAATTTAATATTTTGATTCTGTCTTGAATTTTAAGCTGTTTTGTCAAAACCAATAAAGGCGCACGACTCAGCTTACGGATGATTTGCAACAACACACTCCCATCCATGTCTTGTATTAAAACATCAAGTATAATCAAACTATATGTTTCCTGCATAATCATTTCCATTGCATGAGTTGATGTTCGGACACTTAATACTGTAGTTAAGGAGTCCATAAAGTTATCTTCAAGCATATGTCCAATACAATTTTCTCTGCTAATTACTAATATGTTCCTCTTCATGTGCTGTCCTTTTTTCGTCCGTAATATGTATGCAATTAATAGATCCCTTTTGAGAATATATGCCATTATTATAGCGGATTGCTCGTTATCCAACGTCAGTATAACCGTCCTCCCGGACTCAAGCTTACCGACTTAGCTAAAGTCCCATTGCTTATGCGAGATAACAGGGGGCTGCCACAAAATTACAGGGACATACGGGTTCGGATTATTTCGGAACAATAAACCAGGTGCATCAGAACTACACCCCCCATCGTGTATGTAAGAATTGAAATAAACGGGAATATATAGAGAACTACCTAATCTGATTCACAATCACAGGCAACGCTTCTGACGGTTTGCAATTTATGAGAGTTGGTTTAGGAGCATTTTTACGCAATACTACCAGTGGCTCTATTAGTGATTCTTCTAGTTCTTTTGTATAATTCGCATCTTTCATATCACTTTTTGCATTTACAATCCTCAACAACATCCTCTGCTGAGACATCCGCCTGATTTTCATCCTCTTTAGTAGTTGCAACATACATTACTTCCACAGAGTCCGCTTCCCTGCTCATCTTTTCAATCGGGACACCGCTAAATGCCATCTGGACTGAACCATCCCAGATTTCATTGTCCAGTTTGTTTTTACCCAGCATCAGGTCGATATTATAGGAAAAAGATGCCACTAATTCTTTCTGTTATCCGCCTCAACGTTCTCCTTAACCGAATCCTCTGTCCCCGTAACGATGCGGTCTCACACAGTCCTCCATCTTGGAAGCACGCCCTCGTCAGCACCGATATAAATGATAACGCCGTCTTCCATATGGATAGGTTCCAACACGACTGCGGGCTGTATGTTTGTCTCTGTTATATAGCCCCCTACTTCCTGCTCCTCATAAACCTCCGGAACAGAATACCAGGCAGTATGGGGGCCATCATCATTATCTGTCACGTAATCAGCTTCAAAAGGGGGCTCCATTCACATAGATACTATCAGCCACATATCCTATCTGATTCTCAACACCAAATATCAGGGGATGGCCTTCCTCACCCCCATGTAGTCCTTCCACAATACGACCACCGAATTCAGGATGGAACTCATAAGATACCTCGTGTCCGTCAAAATCAGCCAATACCCTTAACACCAGGTGTTTATTTTTACTTTACGAAATGAAGTTAAAATAACTTTCTACACAAATCAAATACCCCATTCCCTATTTAGAATTGCGAATAAACTCCGCAAGCCTTTTATCTTCTAACCTGATATGGGAAATCAATACCGCTATCTCTTGGTTCAGTTGAGTTATCGCTCGCATATCCGCCCCCTCTTGGGAAATCTTCCTAATCAGCAAGGAAAGCCCGTTTTTATATCTCTCATGGAATTGGCGGTGCCCTTCATACCCAGGATAATGATATCGTACCTGAAGGCTCTCTTCATCGTTAAAATGCTTCCTGACGTAATTCTCCAGAAAGTTTACCGTGGAAACCACCCGTTCCCTCCCTTTTCCTTGGGAACAAGCATCTAAAAGATTATTAACTGCATCAAACAATTGGCCGTGCTGGGTGTCTATTAACTGGTTTCCCGTCTCCAAATCTTTAGTTATCTTATATTTAGCCTGCATCTTCCTATTATCTCCTTTTCTCTTATGTGTAATAAAAAGAATCTTTCCCAGCTGTTTTCAGACTGAGCTTGCGATCCATTTCAATGACATGTCTAACGATTTCATAAACCTTATAACTTTTCTCCCTAAGTAATTCTTCCTGCGCATTTCCTGGAATATCATCATCCGCTTTACTCAGAAGGCCTTTTATATGCCCTCTCTGTTCAACAGGTATACTGTCTATCAGAATAATAACCCCCCTCCGACAAGCCTCCATTTCATGAATCGCCTGCTGGCGCATTTCTAAAACCAATTGAATAGAAACACGGTCATTGGCTTGAATGGCGGATTCCAGTTCCCCAGTAAGATGTCCAAGCTCCGTCATAATTCTATACTGTTTCTGATACTGTTTAATAATTTCATCAATGTATTCCCCAGTCACTAAATCCCCGCTTTCTTGTTTGCCTCATAAAATGCAGTCCGCAGCTCTTTTACAAGTTCTATAAGCTCAATGATTTTTTCATCATCCCTCCCTGCTTCAATCCTGGCAAGGTAAAATTTAAAAAAATCATACATTCTGCTTAATTGTCCACTAATCTGGTATCGATTATCCAGAGTGGAGTTAAGATAATCTACAATTTCCGCGCTTCTTCCGATAGAATGTTCAAAAATCCCATAATCCTGATTTTTCAGAGCCAAATCAGCCTGAAGCAATCGCTTTACCAACTCATCATATAGGAGCAATAGAAGTTCTCCCTGTGTCATAGTAAATATAGACTGGTTTTTATACGCTTGATAACCTGACGCATTCATAATTCTTTTCTCTCCTATTCCGGCACCACCTATTCATTAGCCCCCAAAAGAACTAAACATATTGCTTTGACTATTCATTTGGGCGATAAGCTGTTCCATACGAGTAAACTGCGAACTATAGCGGTCAATTTCATTCTGGAGTTTTTCAGCCAGGCTATCAATTCGTTTATCTATCTCGTCCATCTGTTTCTGAATTTCATTATTTAGCAGAGAGGTTGCAGCGGAGGTGCTTCCTGCCCTGGAAATCAGACTTCCTTTGGTGAGTCCATCAGTCTTGGCATATATGTTAAATACCCCGGACATCCTTGCCATAAAGCCATCCTGTCCCTTTCCATCCACTGTGCCTGTAAACAGGCGCTGTACCTGCTCAGGATTCCGTTCCAGGGCTTCCTTAAACTTCGTCTCGTCAAATGAAATTTTACCATTTTCTGAATAGCTACCTGATATCATCAGCCCCATATTCTCCAGGGTCTGCCCATTAGCCACACCACTGAACACAAAGCGCAGTTTATCGGACAGTCCCCGCAGAAGGGTATCTCCAAACAGCAATCCTTCCTTAGCCTTATCCTCATAATTTTTAATTTCGAGTTCCGACATTTTTGCCTTGGCTTCATCTGTGAGCGGCTGATATTTCCTGTTTGGTCTGGAACCGACCTGCTTGGCAATCTCATCCACCATTTTATTATAATCCTCTACCATCTCGGAAACCTTCTTGGATATACCCTCAGAATCCACTTTACAAGAAAATGTGACCGGTTCAGACTTAGAAGCAGGATCCACATTGAATACATCATTAAGGGTAAATGACGCCCCCTCAAACACAAAGGAATTGCCTGGTCTTATCACCGTCACCTCCTCATCCGAGCCGCCATACCTGACCGTAAACTCCGCATCTTGCCCTGTCTGGGCTGTGCCATCGCAGCCAGCAAACAAAACATTCGCAAAGTTCTGGACTTTCTTTTTCCCCGGAATCATCACACTAGGGCTGGATGTATCTGGTATCTTTGCCTCCACCTCTGCCTCTTTCTCAAAACCAACCGCACCTCCACTGCCGCTTGTTGTGGCAGTAATGGTGAACCTGTCTGCAATTGACCAGTATGTGACTTTGACACCGGCATCGGAATCATTTACAGCCTGGACTATATCCCGGATACTGCTCTTCGATGTCAGCCCTTTAATAACCGTTCCATTAATCTCCAGATATAATTCTTCATCATGGCCGCCTGTTAGAGGTGAAAACGTATATTTATCCAGGCTGTCCCTTGTTCCATTTTTAAGAATCCCACTCTCCTCAATTCCCAGATTCAGATTCAAACGGTTAGAATCCCCTGCCGTCATCTTCATGGCGCCGCTGGAACCTAACATCCCCCTCGTACCGCCCGTCACACTGAAGACGGAGGATGCATGTGTTGTTTCAAAGGTCAGGCTTCCCTTTTTGGAATTCATCCCCTCAACCGTTACTTTCCCCCTGCCAAAATTCTTATCCATCGCCGCTTGCATATAGACAGCCAAATCTTTCATAGTCATGTTCCGAAGCTCCACTGCATCAGGCAGCTTTATGGTCTTAGATACACCGTCTAAAGAGAAATACATCTCCTTTCCACCCATAAAATCAGTGATAGTAATCTCTGAAACCAAATCCGTTGCTGTTCTTTCCTTGCCCTCCAGCACACCAGTAGAGCCGATGTTGTTATCGTCTGTCAAATCGGCATCATTGAAACCAAGTGCTTCCATAACTCCATCACTGCCGCCAGTAAGGCTCACCATATTGTCATGATTGGCCTGTTTGTCCTTAAATTTGAATTTACCATCTTCATAAGACAACTCCACCTTATCTCCCAGCTTCCCATTATCTGATGTCTCCACCTGGTCCAAAGCCGCATTAATAAGTCTTGCTGTTTCTATTGGATTCGTATAGTCAGCTGATGCGCTTAAAAATACGGAATAAGACTGTTTGCCATAAGAAAAATATAATGAAGAATCTGCCAGCTTCTGGAGCTGGACTTTACCCTCCAAATCAATTTCCCCGCTAGCCAACTTACCAACGCTGGCATTCTCCTTTGCCGTCAGTCCAGCTGTAGTTGCCAGTTTTTTCACACTGGTTACCTTAAGTCCATCTAGTAAAGCAGAGGAACCGGATACCTTTACCTTGGAGGCATTACTCCCTTGGGAGGTAACGATGCTCCGGTCAAAGGTGCTTGCACGGTACAGACTATTCTGTGCTGTAAGCCGTAAATACTTGCTGTTAAAGTCTATCAGCTGGGAACTAATATTCCTATAAGCATCCATCTTCCATTGAAGTTTCTGGCGTTCCTGAAACTGCTGTGATATTTTATTTCTTGTTCCCGTGGTCATCTGCTCAATCATGGTATCTGTATCTATCCCACTAGCGAGCCCTGATACACCTCGGATGGTCGCACCATATAAGTTTGCACTGGTTGCAGATGATAAGCTTCCTATTGATGCCATAGTACCTCTCCTCCTACATCTTTCCATCCATATGACGAAGTTTCTTTCCTCATAGTTACTGAAATAGATTGTTTTTTGTCAAATTTTATCTTATACTTAATATCAAGGATAACGTTTCTATATTTTATATCGGCATACATGCTATAATGATTAAGAAGATTGATTGGAGAAAATTGTTTTGACCAAAATTATATCTATTTCTAACCAAAAGGGAGGGGTTGGAAAAACCACTACAGCTGCCAGTTTGTCTGCCGGACTCTTTGCATTGGGACAAAAGGTCTTAAGCATTGACTTAGATCCTCAGGGAGATTTAGGTTTCTGCTTGGGTCTTGAAAGCGATTCACCAGTAACACTTTATGATGTACTTACAAAAAAGTGTCCCGCTCAGTCTGCAATCCAGAGTACAGAGTACGGAGATGTGATTCCATCGGATATATCTTTAGAGAGTGTGGTAGTGGAATTCGCCAAGGGTGGCTGTGAAGCTTATTTAAAGGATGTCCTTGGGTCAGTTATCGATTCCTATGATTACATCATCATTGATACCCCTCCAGCCCTTAACATCCTAACAGTAAACTGCTATGTGGCCTCTGATTATATCATCATACCCATGCTCACTGAAATATTAAGCCTTTCCGGGGTTATAAAGATCCGTGAGACCATACAGGCTGTTCAGGAATCCTTCAATCCCAGGTTAAAAGTACTGGGAATTCTGATGACAAGAAACATAACACGATTGAATTTGTCAAAAGAGGTAGAGGAAATGGCCTCTGATTTATCTGCCCTATTTAATACCAGGATATTTACAACCAGAATTCGGAATGGCGTAGCTACAGCTGAATGCCCTGCTCATGGAAAGCCTGTGCAGTTTTATGCCCCTCGCTCCAATCCAGGCAAGGACTATACCGCTTTTGTCCAGGAAGTTTTCACTATACTTAAATAACAATGAGGAGACACGACATGCCCAAAAAAACGAATAAAACCAATCATGTCTTAAACCTTCTGGTAAACGGTAATCAAGTGAAATCCGATGCCTCACCATCCGAAGTCCTGCAGTCTGCCCCCCAGCCAATAACGGGTTCACAAATGACCGTTCCACAGGCATCAGCTTCACCAGCGGCAATACGTATCGTTGAGTCTGATCAGGGCATCAATCATCCAATCGCCGATGCGATTAAGGTTTCCCTAGAACAAGAGGTTGCCCTGATGGGAATCCAGCCCAAATCACCAGCTCCTCCCCAGGAGGAAGAGAGTTCCGAAAAGATTGTGCCCGATAAAGAATTAGATTATCAATTTGTGAATGTCATGGAGATTACTGTAAAGGAGAATCTACTGGATTATATGGAGCGCTTTGGGTTGTGTACCTGCCTGCGTTGTCAGGCCGATGTGATGGCGCTGGCTCTTACCCGATTACCTGCCAAATATATTGTTGTACCTCAAAATGCAGTATCCCCTCTTCTCAATTTTTTTTCAGGTAAATATAAGGTTTCTATCATGACCGAGCTGACGAAGGCCTGCTTTCAAATTCTTGACAATCCTCGTCATTAGGAAAGGAAAACAGGCAAGACAAAAACAGGTTCTATACTGAATGTCGGGGGGCTGTAAAATAAGTTCCTAATTATGAAACGCCAGTTCCGGCAATTGTCGGTTCTGGCGTTTCTTTGGTAAGCGCCAAATATTCCACCGGATTTCATAACCCTCCAGTTTAACTTATAATAGTAGTCGAAAGATCTTTAGATTATTTCACTACATTTATGGAGGATAGGTTATGTCAATTACTCGCAAAACCCGTGTTCTAATGCCGGAACAGATCAGGCTGATTAATGAATGCCGCCAGAGCGGCATGACAGATGCTGACTGGTGCCGTGAAAACGGCATTGCAGTGAGTACCTTTTACAACTGGGTCAGCCGCTGTCGAAAAGCTGCAGCGGATCAGATCCTGCCACCGAATTACGGTTATCTTGGGGACCGCGTCCGAAGTCAGACATAACCCAGTTCCAGCCTTACGCAGCAGATTTCCATCTTTATCCCAGTATCCGCTGAACCTGTGTTCTTTTACCTTGTGCCTGTTTCCGTCATAGGAAAATGTAATCTTTTGATAAAGGTTCTCACAATGTTTTTCTTTGGACGGAACCAGGTTCTGTATTAGATTCCTGGTCAGATCATAATTAAGTCTTGGAGTCTATATTATAAAAGAGCTGGAACACCTTCATAGTGTAATTGAGGAAGAGTTATAGAGTTATATTAATACGTTTTCTCCATTTGAATTTCTGTGTTTCAAAAACAATCCTTCCTGTGTAGCTAATCTCTGTAATACTTGAAGCACTTCAGTCGTTAATTGGTAAAAAGAAACTGAAAATCCTCCGTCAATACTCATTAGAAATTGAGGATTAGAAAAAAGTATTTGTATCGAAGAAAAATCCCTTGATATTACATTCTTTATTACATATGCTAATTTGTCAGGCGAGCTATCTCTGATATTTATATCAAAAAAAAGTTCACATTTCACATCAGCAGGTATTGAAGATTCAGTCATAAAAATCTCACAAGGGTAAAAATAAATCAACTTTAATGCAATACAAGATACCTTCTCTGCATATATAGGAAGATAAGTTTTTTCAAAGTAATTCTCTAATTCCAGAAAACGTACATCTGATGTTTCATATGGAATATAGTCAATATAGTAATAGTCATCTGATTTTTGAAGAAATTCTATTATTTCATACATAATAACTAACCCTCATCACTTTGCAAGAACTTCTCCATTTTCTCCTAATGAAGCAACTCAATTCCCTGCTTTGTCTTTTAATTTCCACTTTCGACCTCCATGTCCCGCTGTATCGTAAGCGCCAAATATTAGGGTGGCTGGTATTTAACTACCATTTGCCTCATAATGAGTATAGCTAGATGCAAGCATTTCACTCCCAAATCTCTTTTATGTTTGGATAGATGCTGGCATTTTACTACAGAATTATGGAGGTGTTTCAAACAATGTCTACTTACAATGCCAGAGTACCAGCCGACCAGCAGTATCAGTTGATCATGGAATGCCGGAGCAGCGGCCTTACGGATTATCAGTGGTGCAAAGAGCATGGGATCCACCCGGGTACTTTTTACAACTGGGTAAGCCGCCTGAGAAAGAAGGCCTGCCATGATATACCGGATCCGGTTTCCAGGGGATATCTTAGTCCTCCTGCTGTACAGAAAGTGGTCAGGCTGGACCTTGGTCCCAAAACGGCCAGCAATCCAGGCAGCGTACTGCCTGCAGGTACGATTCAAGAAATACCGGAACAACAGGCCCCACTTGCTGCCATGATAGAAATATATCTTGGCCGAGCGACCATCCGCATTGCCAATGGTACGGAACCTGCCATGCTGGACCGGATCCTCAGCCTCGTGAAAGGCTCCGTATGTTAGGTGATATCTCCGTGGTCGACAACATTTACATCGTCTGCGGGACCACGGATATGCGAAAATCCATTGATGGACTGTGCAGTATCGTAAGAGATAAACTTTTCATGGATCCGGATCAGTCCTCTCTGTTCCTGTTCTGCGGAAAACGCTGTGACCGCATCAAAGTGCTACTCCATGAACCAGATGGATATGTACTTTTATACAAACGTCTCAGTGTTTCCCATGGACGTTACCGTTGGCCACGAAAAAGCTCGGAAGCTCAGGTCATTACCTGGCGTCAGTTAGACTGGCTGCTCAGCGGGCTTGATATCGAACAGCCCAAAGCAATCCAGGCATAACAAAAATCCGTTGTGAAATTGCTGAATTTTTCGAGCTGTTTCTCATTCGGAATCGTGGATAACAAATCCGCGCTTTTGGATTTTGCGGATAAGTTCCCGGGAATCCACAGTTTAGCCTGATATGCCGCAGACCCAAAGGCTTATCCTGTGGCTGAAAGCTCGTTTTATGGTGCTGATCCGACAATCCCGGTAAGTTATCCACCGTCATTATGCCGAGACTGCGCTCTGGCAGGGTTCGCTTTTTTTCATGATTTCTGGTAAAATACCAGTAATAAGAAAAGGAGTGGCAAGTCCATGGTACCCAGCGCTAAGGATATCCAGTTCAGGGAACTGAAGGATACGATCTCACAACTGAATACGACCATCCGTACCCAAAACGACCTGATCCTGTCTCTGCAGCGGATGCTGGAAGAACGCAATGCCAGGGATGACGAAAAGGACCGGATCATTGTAAATCTGCAGGCACAGCTCGAGTATTTCAAGCGGAAAATTTTTGGCAGTTCCAGTGAGAAACGGAATGATCTTCCCGGGCAGCTGAACTTGTTTTCGGAGACTGTATCCGAGGAGGAACCCGCGCCGGAACTCATCGAACCGGAATTCATTGAACTGAATACCGGAAAGAAGAAACGTAAGCCCAAAGCGAGTTATGACGAGATGTTTGCTGATCTTCCAGTCTGCCGTCTGGAGGTAGATACCCTGACCGAAGAGCAAAAGCACTGTCCGGTGTGTCAGAGCCGGATGGTCCCGATCGGTCACGAGGAGATTCGGACCGAGATCCGGTATACCCGGGCGAAGCTGGAACGTGTCGTCTATATCGCGACCACATATGGCTGCCCCGTCTGCAAAGAAACGGAAGAACCACAGTTTATCAAAGACGAAGGACTCCCTGCATTGATCCCTGGCAGCTATGTGTCTTCCTCACTGGTGTCCCACATCATGTACGAAAAATATGCAGATGCGCTTCCTCTGTACCGACAGGAAAAAGGCTTTGAACTTCTCGGTGTCAGCATCAGCCGGACTACGATGGCCGGCTGGATCATCACCTGCGCACGGGATTATCTGCAGCCGGTGTATGACTACTTCCACAGACAGCTGTTGGAAAGACACTTTCTTATGGCAGACGAAACACCCATCCAGGTGTTAAAGGAACCAGACCGCCGGCCCCAGAGCAAGTCCTACGTCTGGCTGATGCGTTCCGGGGAAGACCGGCTGCCGCCTATCATCCTGTATCACTACACAGAGACCAGGGCAGGAGGAAATGCGGCCAGCTTTCTGGAAGGAATCGATGACGGCACTTATGTGATGGTGGATGGATACAGTGGCTATAACAAGCTAAAGAAGATACGCCGGTGCTGCTGTTATGCACATATCCGGAGATATCTGATCGAGGCCATTCCAAACGGTCATGATAAGGACTACAGCCATCCGGCAGTCCAGGGTGTCCTGTATTGTAACAAGCTGTTCGAATACGAGAGGGGCTATAAGGCAAAAGGACTGTCCTATACCCAGATATACAAGCGTCGCCTGAAAGATGAAAAACCGGTAGTGGAAGGCTTTATCCGCTGGCTCGATGCACAGAGGCCGGAAAAGGGCAGCCGTATGGACCGTGCAGTGACTTATATCCGAAATCGAAAAGACACGTTGATGACTTATCTCGAAGACGGGCGGTGCAGCCTGAGCAACAACCCGTCGGAAAACTCGATCAGACCGGTAACCCTGGGCCGAAAAAACTGGTTGTTCAGCGACAGTCAGGCGGGAGCCAATGCGAGCATGGTAGTTTATACCATGGTAGAAATGGCAAAGGCTCATGGACTCCATCCATACAGCTACTTAAAGTACCTGCTGGACAGTTGCCCAAGTACCGATACAAGAGAGGCCGAACTCGCGAATCTTGCTCCATGGAGCGAAAAAGCGAGGATAGCATGTAGCAATAAATCAGAGTAAAATGCTAACAACCCTGACATCAGTGGCTGGTGTCGGGGCAAATGTATTGGGGACACCCTGATACTTGGCGCTTACGCTGTATCTTTATCAATTGTCCAACCGCCTTTTTCCTTATAAGAATTTTTTCCACCTACTTTTTCATTAAATTTTCCTAAATCTACATCTCCATTTTCTTTTCTTAATCTGGAGGGAATTTTAGCTCTTATCTTAGCTATTGTACGAGCTTGAGAAGTTTTATACAGCCATGTACCTGCCACTACCGCTACACCAGCGACTACAATGGCTCCAGTTGCCGCAATTGCAACCTCTCCAATGCCTGGGATAAAATATACTCCTGCCGCAATTGGACCTCGTGTTTGGATGCCATTATCTTCTGAATTACTAACTTCAACAGCCTGATTGAGTAAATTTGTAAATTCCGCCTTGCTATAGTATACACCATTAATAGTAACACCGTTTTCTGTTATTATAACACTTCCAGAAGGTACATTTTCACTTTGGATAGCAGTACTATCGTAATTATTTTGAGCAAATGCAGAGATATTTGTGTTTATAAACATTAATGCAATGTTTAACTCTCATGCCATACATAAACACCATATACAGATTTTGTTTTAATAAATTTTCCGATCGGAACAGTTAAGTATTTCGGGTTATATGTTACAACATTTGTACTCTTTACCACAATTTCATCTTTTGATAAACCGCCACGTGGTATATAATATTTTTGCACCTTACCCTTTGATTCGTCCATGATTGGAATGAAAGTTACCCATACAGTTTTCCTAGGCTTTACGTTTATAGTAAAAGAATCTGTTTTACTATAACTTTTTCCCCAAGAACCACCTAATTTAGCTTTAATAGCATCTTTATATTTTCCTTCAACAGAAGGAGAAACAGACCAACTTTGAGAAACACTTAAACTTAATTGATAGGATTGTTGAGAAGATGAATCATTTCTTAATTTTATTTGTCACTGTTTTTTCCAATTCAGTACGCTCAACATTTTTCCTATTGCTAGACTCACGATAACGATACTTATAATGAAAGGGGCCACGTGTCTCTGCCTCTGATTTTACCCCTTCGCCAGAATACTCTGACTCAAGCATAGATTCTCGCTGCTTCCCCTCACGAACAGCCCTATCATACCATTCTTGTGCCTCTTTGCCTTCAAGTGTCGTAAATGTACCATCTTCATTTGGAATACTAATATATGTCACTGTTCCGCTACGATCAACTGGTTCGCCACCAATATTTTCCGCTGCAAAAGTAGGCAACGCAAGTAAACATACTAAAAATATCGTCCAAAATAAGCTAGCTATATTTTTTTTAATTGAGATTCCAAGACAATTAATTTTTCCCATAAAATCTTCCTCCTAAAGGCAAGTGTAACACCACATCTTCCTTTTTCTCACAAACATGTTAAATCGAAATTATTAAATACATTAGATTCATTATAAACTTATCTAAAAAATTGGAAATTGCGTATATCAATATCTTGTGTTCGATACTTAATCAGAAATACTTTTTCATTCTCTCCCAACTCAATTTGTTCTAATGGTGTCGGGATTGGCAATTTATCAGGTACAAGACTACTTCCGTCATCATTAATAAGAGATAATTGTAACACTTCTCGAGCCATTTCTATTCCTTCTTTATCATTTCTGGCACAAGTATTAGCCTCTGGGATATCTGGAAATGTAATTGCTATCCCATACTTCTCTTCGTGGTTGTCATATTCATCGTAATTAAATACTGCATAATACTCAATATCCATATATATCCTCCTAATTAATCCAACCTGCCTGCCTCCAAATATTTCTTAAGGTGCCAATAGGAATTTCAGTATTGAGACCATGATTAGGAACAGTTACAGTCCTGTCACCCTTTTTCCATTTTTCATGACTTCCTGATTGACCTGTCTTTTTAAATCCTTCTTTCTTTAGTCGTTTGTGAACGTCTTTAACTTTATTGCCAGTTGGTTTTTTTTCACCTTTCTCAGCTTCTTTTTTTGCCTCTCTTTTAATTTTAGCAAAGGCCGATGAAACATTTGATTTCGATGATGCAAAGGCAGTCTGAAATGCTTTGGTAATTTGATTCATCTTGGGTGAGACAACCTTCCAATTAGCAGCTATAACCACTACGGTACTAGCAGTTGCTGCAGCAAGTAGAATATCACCAACTGGAAGAGGGCCATCAGCAATTGCTGCAACCATTGAGGCTCCCATTGCCTTAAGTGAATAGAGCACAGCAGAAGGTAAACCCAATCCACCAAGTTGGGTCATTAAAACCCGCATAGGATCTGTCGAAGCTGCCATGGTATTTACCCGTATTTTAGGTGTTGTAGGTGGCGTAAAGTTTTTATCAACGTAAGTTAGATGGAATTCCAACATCTCAGAATCATATGCTAAAGATGCATCGAATATCGCCTTGGCTTCTGGTGTTAATGAATTATATACTTCACGGGCATCTTCAATTATTTCTTCAGTACTAATTGAATCTGTTTCATCATTGAAATTTTCAGTAGCATAAGTAGGAACTGCTAAACTAAATATCATTGATAATGTTAATATAGAACTTAATATTTTATTAGTCAATTTCTTCATACTGAATTCCCCTCTTTCATTTTTTACATTCTTAGTTTTTCTACGTGCAATTATCACAAAAATTAATTAATAAGCGAAAATTTCCTTGCCTATCAACTATTAACAATGCATTGGATTCACCCTCCATTCTTTTTCATTATTTTAAATAGGCATTCGCTAATGATTAGTCCTTAATTCATCCATTAGCCCAAATATTTTTTTATGAACATATCCAAAGGGATAGGTTTTGAATAGTAATACCCTTGTCCAATGTCACAACCATACTCTGCCAGAATCCGTTCCTGCCCGATCGTTTCCACGCCCTCAGCGACTATCTCAAAGCCCATTTTATGGCACATGTCCAGAAGTGATTGCACTAAGATGCGGTTATTTTCATTCTCTTCCAGCTTTGCCACCAACCCTTTATCTATTTTCACCTGATCAAAGGGAATATCCACCAACATAGATAAATTATTATAAGATGCCCCAAAATCGTCTAATGAGATACGTAATCCCAACGCTTTTAACTGTCTTACCATATACTGAACAGTCCCATTCTCCAAACACCCGCTACTTTCAGTAATCTCTACCTCAATACGGTCCGGCTGTACCCCATAGCGCTCTAATATATTCTTTAAATCATCCTCTAAATATAACTCCTGCAGGGTCTGCCTGGAAAAATTGACAGCAATCGTAACCTTCTCCGGCCATAACTTTATAAACTGACATACCTTTTCAAATACGTAAAGATCCAGGCTGGCAATCAAATTGTTATCTTCCAATGCAGGTATAAACTTATCAGGGGTGAGCATTCCTTCCAGGTCATCGTTGTACCTCACCAGTGCCTCTGCCCCAATAAGTTCATGAGTCCGTAGCGATACTTTGGCCTGAAAAAAAATTTCATAGGCATTCTTTTCAATGTTATTCAACATTTTCCCCAGAACCCCCATCCTTGATACTCCCCCTGACCTCTCCGCAGCTATTTTCTGGTAATAAGACTTTTTTTGGTTTTCCACCAAATATTCCGCATCAACAACACACTTTTTTATGCTCTTGCTTTTATCATCAAATACCTGACCAATGGATGCAGAGAGTTCTAAGTGCTGATTCAGCCTTTCATGCAGGAGCGACACCCCAGACATAAATTCTTCCTCATTCTGATTCAAAAGGATAACATAAAACACATCTCCACTAACTCTATAAATGGACTCTTCAGGGAAACATTCCTTCAGCACAAGTGCCATTTCCCTGAGAAGTTTGTCTCCGTACTTCAATCCCAAAAGCTCGTTGATACGCCTCATCTCATTCATACTGACAACCACTACCCCGATACTTTTTACAAAATCACCATCGAACTTGGTACGGAAGTCAAAATAACTATCATAATTTTTCACGCCAGTTTTTTCATCATGCCCACTTAAATAGTGAAAGCGGTCAGCCAGTTCTCGTTTCTTCTTCTCCTCCTGTATAACAAAAAATAATTTTCTAATAATTTTTTTATCATTATCTGACTTCTTCCTGTTGATTATGACTAAAAATTCCGCTTTATTCCCGTTTACCAAAACCGTAAGCACATCGAGGACTTTCATACCTTCCTCCATCATAATACGATAAAGTGCAACTGAACCAGAGGCTGCTTCTTCCAGAGAAAAAATACTCAACATTTCTTCCCAGCCTCTATTTTTTGAGTACTGTAACACAGCAAGTGAAAAATCGGTCTCATCGGTCACCAGACTGTTATTTCTCCGCCAAATATAGAAGTGCTCCATTTCCCAGTTATTAATATCTATCGAAAAAACAGCTGCGGCATCAGACTGATAAAATGAGACTGCTCCCTGAAGTGCCGTATTTATGAATGAAGACAGGTTCGGCTGCTGGACCATTTCATAGACACTCTCGATTACATTTTTTCCATCGTCCGCCTCTTTCATGGACTCATCTATATTATTCTGTAGATTTCTGGCAAATGCCACCATATATTCCTTCCCACCATGACATATAAGTATGTTTTTAATCAGAAACTCTTGCTTAAGCCATTCATTGTATTGCCTCCATTGAAAGAATTCATCCCTACTCCATTTTAGTACTGTACAACTGGTACACGGTAAACTCCTATGGTGCAACAGCTCATAACATTTCCTCCCTACACAGTCATCGCCCAGGATTCCCAGCCTCCTGGTGACGGCTCCGTTGACAGCCATCACTATGTAATTTCGGGGATCCACAATATAAGCCATCTCACTCCTATCAAAACAGAACTCCTGCAGCACTGCCGTCAACCCATTGTCCACCTTCCAGGGCCGAGACCATGCATTCTTTATTCCGCTAATGTCCTGAAGATAAAGGAATGCACATACGTGTCCATTATAAATATTTACATATAACCGCCCTCTAAGTGCCATCCAAGATACGTCATTCCGCTCCACCGTGCGTCTAAATTCAATGCCAACTTCTTTCTCTCCCTGTTCAAAGGCTCTCATTAAGTAATCTCTGTTCATCGCTCTCAGATATTTAGGAATATCCTCCGGGTAAGTCACATTTTTAATTCCCTGCTCCGCAATATCAGAAAAGGTCATGGTTTCCTTCTGACTAAAATAGACAGACCACAACCCCCCTATCCAGAGAACCTTGTTATCAGTCAAATCCACCTCTCCATATGCAGCATATTCCTTAAGAAAAACAGTGAACAACAGCATATCCTTAACATAGGATGTCTCTAACAGTTTCATATTGTCAATATTCTTTAGGACACCCTTACTTCTTTTCTCCCTACCACTGCCAGCAGGGGACGAAAGTGTTAGACGGTACCATTGCTCCTTGCCATTTTCTTTCCTAAGCTTGATGTCTGAATTTCTGTTGGTGTTCCCCACCTCAGCTACTTTAAAAGTGTCCTTAAAAACATCCTGACTGTCCGGAATGATACATCCAGAGTCAATACACTTCTCGACAAAATTTGTCACAATCCGTTCCTTCCCTGGAAGCCAGGAAAACCCAGATACTAATACCGCCGTACCCGTAATATAACTATATTCAAAAATATCATGTTCCAACCCCAGAACTTCATAGGGGAATTCCTGAAGTCCCTTCACTCTTCGGTAACTGCCGTATAGCACAGCAACTTCCGAATCTTCATAGTCAAACTCTCCTTCACAGAGTACAGGTACATAGCCTTCCTTAGGAAAATTCCAAGTAAACTGAATTTCTATCCTATTTTTACTTCTAATAGCGTTGTCAATGGCGGAATCCACATATCCATAATAACCTTTATGAATTCTTTTATACAAAAAATCATAAA
>OIZR01000818.1_pt1 | contig 18580 bp, 13 predicted proteins | sample 1588591 | NCBI WGS metagenome assembly OIZR01 (sample SAMN03283249) | human gut metagenome | biome: human-associated habitat; material: feces | host: Homo sapiens | place: USA | collected 2013 | reverse complement strand
AAAACCTCCTGTATTTAAACGATGAACTGGCAAAGTGGCAAACATTTTATCTATAAGCGGTTTGCCGTTTCATCTTGCCGTTTCATCCTGATCCACCAGTCTTTTCCTCGTCTTTCACTTTCCAGCTTTTCTTTCATAGAATTTCTTACCATGCGTACCGTTCTTTCGGATATTCCACGCTCTATGGCTTCTTTATTCAGATCTGCCACAGAAACTGCTCTGCCTTCAGAGAGGAGCTCATAAATCAGCTTCATAGCTTGTTCCTGTTTCAGCTCTGTTCTCGTTCCTTCGCCACCGGCAAGTAAATCTTCTGCAGAAATATCATAGGCACCAATCCATCGGAACCCTTTCTGGTCTCCCAGAGAGAAAGCCAAGGCCTGTCCCGGCGGAGCCAGCGAACTTTTCTCGTGAACTATCACTCGTGTAGTAGGAGCATCTTTGACCTTGCCAACAAATAAAATGCTTCGTACAACTGCAGCAATATCGATAGAACCAAGTCCTCGATAGGTGCTTTGTGTGCCGGATGCTTTATTCAGATGACCAATCATTACAATGGCACAGCCTGTGGATTGAGCAATGTCTGCCAGTTTGCGAAATACCGGTCTTACTTCATTGGCTCTGTTCATATCCACATTTGCCCCAAGAAACGCCTGCAGCGGATCGATGACCATGAGCTTCGCATTGTTTTCTCTGATCGCCTTTTCAATACGGTCATCGGCCAAAGTCAGCGGATTTTCTGTATCATCAATAACCAGCACTCGCTGCAAATCCGCACCGGATGAAACCAATCTCGGCTTCACCGTATCGCCCAATCCATCTTCTGCGGTTTGAAAAATCATATTAAATGGTTCAAAAGGTTCCATGTCCGGCAGGAACTTTTGATTTGTACAGGCTGCAGCCAGCCGCATAGCAAAGAATGTTTTGCCCTCGCCCGGATTACCCTGCACTATTGTCAGCTTTCCAAATGGAATATATGGGTACCACAGCCAATCTACTTCTGTCTGCTCCACATCGTTCATGCATATCATAGGAACGGATTTTGGAGAATTCTTTGGTTTTCTAATTCCGATTGTCACATAATCATCCGTCGGTAAGCCGTTTCGTTCATTGATCAAATCTTCGTTCCAGTCCTTTGCCTGTGGAAGAAATCGATAGACCGATATTCCCTGCGGTATCAGTTCTGCCAATTTCTCTGCGGCATTGTTACCGGCCTGGTCATTGTCTGTGGCAATATAAATGCTTTCAATGTCTTGGCATTCAGAAAGAAAACGCTCCAATGCTTTCGTTGAAACACCACCGAGAGAAAGATAACTGCGTTCTCTCCACTCAGCCGGATATAAAGCAATGTGAGACAGCAAATCAATCGGTGCTTCAAACACAAACAATTCTTTTCCCCTTCCTCTGTAACAGAATCCGAAGGATTTATCAGAACCTGCTACATCCATGCGGAACTTGTCCGATGTTCCCCTGCAATGAGCGTATCGTGGAATTCCATTGATATCTTTTCCAACAAACACAACATTGTGATGTTTGGCATCTTCATAAATCAGCCCACTTGCGATAAATTCTTCTACTAAATCTTTTGGAAGTTTTCGGTCTTCTGTCAGATACTTTAGAATTCTTTCATTGGAATTGCAGTGAGGCGGAAGCCTGAATTCTGCCTTTGGTGCTGGATTCGCAGTAATTTCTATTGCTTCTTCCCCAATCAGCATCTGCATAGCCTCCGGAAATGTTTTGTTGTAAAACGCCATCACAAAATCTACCGGATAACCGCCTTTGTTTTGACTGTGACGAAACCACTTATTGCCCTTAACAGTCAAACTGTCATATCGTTCCCAACGGTACTCGTGACCGCTTTTGATTAGTTTCTCTCCCTGCGAACGGAGAAACTGTTCCAGGTTCACCTGATTTGCTCTGTCAATTTGTTCTTGTGTATAGCTCATTGTTCCACCTCCTGATTACAATGTGGTTTCTTTTGTTTTATCGGTGTGCAGCATTTCGGGATGAGTTTCTCTCATCACTTTATCTACATCACCCTTAATCTGATATAACAATGTCAGATCCTTTTGCATAAGCTTGTATTTTTGATATTCGTCCTCTCGCTGTGCCGACAGTTCACAAAATTCTTTCTGCCATGCGACCAGAGGAAAAGGCTCTTTTTCAAAACCTTTCTCTTTCAGTTTTCGTTTTGCCATATAGAACCTGCAAAGTTCTCCTTCGTGTTCTGATTTGTATTTTTCTTTTGCCTTGGTAAAACGATATTTTTCTTTTTTCAGTTCATCAAAGACCGGTTTTAATTCAGTATAGGTTTTGGCGTCTTCTATCAGTTGCTGAAGCTCTTTTAGTCGTGTCTGTTTCTGATTCATTGAAGATTTGCTTGTCTCCACTTTTTCGTCTACAGAAGAAAGATATTTTTCAAAATCGCTGAGAGTAAGCACCCCTCGCTGTTTAAGGTAATTACACTCATCCATAAAACGCTTCAAATTATTTTTCTTGGCTTTGGTCTTTCCTTTTGTATAGGTCATTGCAGTTTGGTTGCGCAGAGTATGGGCATCGCTGAGCAGCTGTACAAGATAAATCTCCTGCGGCTCTCTCAGAATTTCTTTTGCTTCCGCAATCCATTCTTTCAGCGCCGCAATGGTGGCTCGCATACTGCGAATCATACGATTGGTGGCTTTAATCCAGCGGTTCAGTTCTCCCTTTTCAGTGCGAATGCCTTTCTTCTCCATTTTGCGAATCTGCGGTCCCTCGTGAACTGTAGGAATCAAATCCAAATCCTGATCTACATAAGAGCGATGGTCGATACGGCAGTCCAAACCTTTTTCTTTGAAATTATCATTGACCATATCCGCCCAGGCTTCACGCCACATATCCAGCGTTTCCGGCTTGCCCCAATTTGTTGTAGGAACGGCATCGAACTCCCACCCACCATTTTCCTTTTTGATACGGTTGTCGTTCTCATCCAGATGATATTCTCGGCGTTGCTTTGCTCCCCATGTTCCATCTGCGTTCAGAGGACGAATAGGAACTAAAACATGAAAATGTGGATTGGGAATACCACCTTCTTCTTTGTCTGGCTTGTGAATTGCAAGGTCTGCAATCATGCCATCAGAGACAAAGTATTTCTGAACAAATTCTTTTGCCAGCTCGATGTTTTCTTCCAAGGAAAATTCATTTTGCAATGCCATGTCAAAGCTGTAAGCAAGCTGTGCATTGTAGTTCTTTTCTACCTGTTCCACCTCATTCCATAACGTAGACCTATCAAAAAATCTTTTCGGTGCATACTCCGGCAGCATAATTTCTGAAAGAATCACACCACCTTTCTTGGTGTAGTCATGAGTCTCTCCATCCCAGAGATTGTGTAACTTTTCCCCGGCACGATAGGCGGCACTGGCAACAGCAGTTCGCCCCTCACTTCGTTTGATTTGTGTTACATGAAAATGATATAACGCCATCAGCTTTCACCTCCTGCTTCATGCCTTTGCATAGCTTGTGACACTAACTCTTGCACCGCTGGTAAAGCAAAGACCTGTTCCATCAATAAGTAAAACTCTACTCTCGTCAAAGAATCCGCTTCTTTGGAAATACTTTGGATTGCACCGCCCATGTTACAGAGATGATGTGTTCGCTGCTTATCCGCTTTCTTTTCCAGGTGCTTCTTTCGATTTTCCAAAAGCTGAATTCTGTGTTGATACTGCTGAACCTTTAATTCAGCTTCTTCTTTTTGCTTCAAAATGGATTCTCTTTTACTTTCCATTTTTCTTATCCTCCTGTGAGTATTCATCCTTGCCATAAGCAAGGTATGTAAAATGAGATAGGCGTCAGCCGCAAGAGTTATCTCTTGTTCGGAATGCAATTCCGCAATATGTGAATGTGTTCATACACAGGAGCATTTATCTTCGGAGAACGCACATACCGTAATGGAATAACCGGTATAGAAGTGCGCCCTTAGTTCCTAAGGGAATTTTCTTGTTTGCAGTTTCAGCTTAATTCTTTCACCACCAATTTTTTAGGGTATATAATGTCAGAAACCGGACATCTCATGTCATTTCTGATTTTATCAACCTTATCGATCTGCTTTTATTGCCTGGTAGGTAGAATTATCTTTGATATTTATATTACCAGTATCAAAATTTTCTTTTTACCACCCATCAGGTTGTTCTTTGAAAAAACATCATATTGTGTAAGATTTCTGGTCAGTATTGATAATCCTGTAATAAAAACTTTAATCTAAGAAAATTATAGATTGCTTTGCGCACAATTGTTATGGCGTAGCACTGCAAGTTTACTTGGCGTTATACTACATTGACAGCATACTAATATTTTACGTTCATCCATATAATAGAGACAGAGAGTAATGCTGTAAGTTGTCTACCGTAGCACTGTGGATTAATAAACATTAGTTTAGACTGTCAATACCAACAATGTTTCCGAACTGATGTTGTTACTATGCCAAATGATCAAGGTTTATCGCAAAAGAAAAAGCATCCAACCATCAAGTTGAATGCTTCATCTAAAACATATTAAATTGTAAACACTTGTCTAAAAATGGGCGCACTTGTCCCTACAACACTCCCAAGGTCATCCATTCGTCACACTATATCCATTTCCTATTTTTGTGCAAGTGTACATTTTTAGGGAATAGCCAATATAAATCGAACTGACAACATCCACTTAGGAGCTGCCCGTTGATTCCTTGTAAGGCGTTGTGTGACATCTTTGTGCACTGTAGAGTACTGTTGTATGATTGGTGATCCTCACATGCCTTGGATGATTCCTCTCTAAGCGTTTCATCCAGAAAAACTATACTTAAAATACTTTTCTGCCTCTATAGATGAAAGATATTCTCTTTTATTATCATTCAAACATCGTAAAACCATCTTTTCATCTAAGGAAGGATATATCGCATAAACCTTTCTGTTTCCAACCAAACCATTCTTTTTTAATTCTCTGAAAACCGAATCGAGAATATCAGAACAAAATTGCAACATACTAAAACTATCATATGGATCCATGTCCAATGTAATGGGATATGGAAAGAAAAAAATAGCATTTTCGCTTTCCTGAACTGTTTTCAAGCTTTTCACCAATGTTTTATACAACTTCAGTTCGGTAACACTATGCTGACCTCTTTTTTCAATAATCAATTCTCCAAATTCTGCTTCTTCGTCCATCATATAAACAAGCCACTCTCTTAAGCTACCCTTATTGCTACATATAAGTATGCCTTCTTTTCTATCAAATGGAAGTTTTGTCTCATACTTTTCTAATGTGATTGTATCCACAAAATCACACTCATTATTAGACTGGTTCTCATTTCTAATATATCTATTAGGAAAAACAATCTGAGACTGATTCATAAGATTCAAAATCAATACTTCATAGTTACCACTTTGTATAAACTCTTTAAATTCATCAGATATTACTACAAATTTTTTCAGCTCCATATGTAATCCCTCCGTTACATTTTCTGCAATAAATTTTACCATGTTCCTTTATTTTTTCAATATTTATTCTTTGATAGTTTGCATTATGAGAAGTTCGCAGATGGCAGCATGAAATGTATTGAAGATGAGATACCGTTTGAGCTGCCGGAAGGGTGGGTGTGGAGTAGACTTCATTCTCTTACAATTAAAATCGGTGCAGGAAGTACACCTACTGGAGGAGCTGCTGTTTATACTACATCGGGAATAAAATTTATACGTTCGCAAAATGTGTATGATTATGGTTTGATTTTGGATGATGTTGCGTATATTTCTGAGGAGATAAATCAAAAAAAATCTGGAAGCATTGTTAAACCAAAAGATATTTTATTGAATATCACCGGAGGTTCTATAGGAAGATGTGCGTTAGTTCCAGACGACTTTGATATTGCTAATGTTAATCAGCATGTTATGATTATTAGATTATCAAATCTTGAAGTGCGAAAGTATATTCATAGCGTTATTACTTCTCCATATATTCAGGAGCAAATCATGTCCAGACAAGTAGGTTCTGGTAGAGGTGGATTAAGTGCAGAAACGTTATCAACTTTTCTGATACCATTACCACCACTGAATGAGCAGGAATCTATTATAGGCAAATTAAACTATTGCATTTCTAAAGTTTTAACAATTACAGATGAGCAATGTAATATTACCGATTTAATTACAAGAGCTAAATCCAAGATTCTTGACCTTGCTATCCGTGGCCAGCTCGTGCCACAGGATCCGGCAGATGAACCTGCTTCTGTTCTGCTTGAACGTATTAGAGCAGAGAAAGAAGAACTTATCAAGCAGGGTAAAATCAAGCGTGATAAAAAGGAATCCATCATCTTCAAAGGTGAGGATAACTCTTATTATGAGAAGATTGGTAGTGAAGTTCATTGTATTGATGATGAAATTCCTTTTGAGTTGCCAAATAGATGGAATTGGGTAAGGCTAAAAACGATTTGTAGTAAAATAATTGATGGATCTCATAATCCTCCGAAAGGATCGGATGAAAAAACGCCATATATTATGGCTTCCTCAAGAAATATATGTTTTGATATGGTAACCGATCTGGAGAATGTTAGATATTTGAATGATAAGGATTTCGAAAAAGAAAACGCTCGATCTCAATTGGCAATCAATGATATTTTATTAACTACTGTGGCCACATTGGGAAGAAGTTGTATTTATAATGGGGTTCCTGAGAATTTGTGTTTCCAACGTAGCGTAACAGTCATAACTACAAACATTTTACCACAATATTTGAAAATATTTTTTGATGCTCCTTATTTTCAGGATTTTATAATAAACAACGCAACAGGAACTGCTCAAAAAGGGTTTTACTTAAATCAATTAGAAGGTGTTTTAGTCTGTGTGCCTCCTGTCGAGGAACAGGAAAGATTATCTGCCAAGATACAGCAACTATTATCAAGTATTCAACATATAGAAAAAAGCCTCAGCTGAGGCTTTTTTCTATTGCTTCGATTTTAGATAACATCGATTTTAATTTTTGACAAATCACCTTTTGTTCTTCAAGCGGCGGAATAGGATAGAGCCAACTTTCGATATTATCTTTGCTGATAGATGGAGAGTTATCTCCTTTCATAAACTGATTCAGACCACTTACTACATATCCAGATATCATTAGAAAAAGCATATATTCAGGATATAATGCTCCTGTCGAATTGCAAATATAAAACCCTGTTGAAGCGATACTGTTAGCATGTTTTTCTTCAATAAGTGCAATATTCTCAAGGTAAGGTCTTACAAGTGAAAACAGGACACTCCCGCTCTTTACTGCTCTGCTGGCTCTACTTGGCGCATCCGAAACAGGAAGGTGTTTCGGTTCTTTGATTTTGTGATTATAATTATCAATTGAGTCAATATCTATATAATCAAAAAAATCACCAGTAGGTTTTTTGCTGTCCATTCCTGCGAAACAAACGTATCCTCTGCACCAAGCCCATGTATCCGGAATTTCAAATGGTATACTTTTGTCTATATTTTCGCTTTTATTTCCAATCTTCTCATAATAAGAGGAGTTCACACATTGTACATCTATAATTTATTTAGCGAATGATCGCAAATAAATTATGGAGGTGTCTTTTTATGAAGACAAAAATTGCATTTGAGGAATATCTGAAAAAGGATAACCTCGCAGAAAACAGCATTGAATCTTATCTATGGACGGTAAATTATTTTACTGCAAACTACGAACAGGTATCATCAGAAAATCTGCTTGCTTACAAAGGGTTTCTGATGGAACATTTCAAGCCTAAAACTGTCAATTTAAGAATTCAGGCTATGAATAAGTATCTGGACTATCTTGGAAAACCACAACTCAGGCTCAAAGCTGTGAAAATTCAGCAGAAAAGCTTTTTAGAAAATGTAATCAGTAATGCTGATTATAAGTTCCTAAAGCGTCAGTTAAAAAAGGACGGAAATATGGAATGGTATTTTGTAGTATGGTATCTTGCTGCTACCGGAGCCCGTGTTAGCGAGCTTATTCGCATAAAGATTGAGCATGTGGAACTTGGGTATTTTGATTTATATACGAAAGGTGGAAAGCTTCGTCGATTGTTTATTCCTAAGAAATTGAGAGAAGAAACTATTGCATGGCTGGAGGAAATAGGACGTTCTTCCGGCTATTTGTTTTTGAATCGTTATGGTGATCGTATCACTACACGAGGTATTTCACAGCAGTTAAAGAATTACGCTGACAAATATGGCCTTGATAAAAAAGTGGTATATCCACATTCCTTCCGTCATCGCTATGCAAAGAATTTTCTTGAAAAGTACAATGATATTGCTTTACTTGCCGATCTTATGGGACATGAAAGTATCGAAACCACTCGTATATATCTGCGCCGAACTGCCAGCGAACAGCAGGCACTTGTAGATAAAATTGTAACATGGTAAAAGCACAGCCGCCCTCGTATGAAGGCGGCTAAAATTACGACAGTTCTTCTGAAATTATATCTATTATATTAGACATTCTGTTGGATTTTTTTATTATTTGTTTTAATTCTTTATAAGGTGGCATTGGTAATAGAAACTCAGAAATTGATGTGGTCGTAATGCTTGCTTGATTTACGGCTTGTTTCATATTCTCCCAAACAAAATCCTTAAAGTAATTGCTACGGAAAACAACACACAGATATTCGGCTAATTCGCATAGAACCGGACGAATTGATAAAAGGTTCATTCCATGTATTAACACTTCATTATCTGTATGCCTATACAATGCGCATTTCCCTAAATGTTTAGGACTATTGATATGCGACATCAATATATCATAATCTTCCATAACATAGCTTTCATATTTACCAATTTCCAAGATATCAGCATATCCAAAGCGGTTACGATCAATTTCACCAGCAGAAATTGTTTCTATTCGAGTTATTGGCAAACCAGAAGCATCTCCATATTGCTTGATGGAGGCTCCGTTACGAATAAATTGAGTTATGTTTCTTAACCTTATCCAAGTCCAGCCGTCTGGCAGTTCAAAAGGTGTTTTTTCGTCAATGCAGATTTTATTTTTTCCTACAATTTCATAATAAGAGTTATCCTCACCTTTGAAGATGATGGATTCCTTTTTATCACGCTTGATTTTACCCTGCTTGATAAGTTCTTCTTTCTCTGCTCTAATACGTTCAAGCAGAACAGAAGCAGGTTCATCTGCCGGATCCTGTGGCACGAGCTGGCCACGGATAGCAAGATCAAGGATTTTGGATTTTGCACTCTTTATATATTTTTTCAAATCGTCTTTTTCAGAGGCAATTTCTGTACAGTAATTCAAATATTTATTACAAGACGAAGAAACAAGTTTTTGCTCACGAAAAGTTGGTAGTGCTACCAATAAGTCTGTTATCATGCCTAATTTTAAATATCTTGTTTGTGAACCGATACTTTGTGACTGAAGTTTTGGTAAATAAAAACGAATATGATTATACAAATAATCAACATCAATTTCTGGAAATGTGGTTATTACATAAACTCTTTGATATGCATTGAATTTTCCGGAAAATTTATGCATTTTAAAGTCGCCTGTTGCGTTATTCCCACCAAGCAATATGGCGTTGCAATCAAAAGCATATGTATCCGTTTTAAAAACTTCTTCACCACATGTAAAAAAGGGATATTCCCCATCAGGTGTCTGTGCATTTGCATCAAGTCGACCGGTTACAATATTAGCTATAGAACCAAGTCTTGCCCAACTCCACCCATCTGGCAGCTCAAACGGAATCTCCTCCTCGATACATTTTACACTACCATCAGTGAACTTCTCATAATGCAAACTATCCTCACCGACAAAGATAACAGAATCATTCTTGATATCCTTTGCTTTGAGTTTTCCTTCTTTGACCATTTGCTTCTTCTGCTCACGGATTCTATCCAAAAGAACCGATGCCGGTTCGTCATTCGGATCCTGTGGCACAAGTTTACCACGGATAGCAAGGTCAAGAATCTTTTGTCTTAATGCCTTGGTATCCATTATTCTTCCACCTCTCCTATTAACTGTTCCAGTTCTGCAACTGCTTTTGCAATATTGCTGGATTTTTCTTTAATCATATCGAGCAATTCCGCAAGAGTATAATCATCAGTTCCGGAATCTGATTTCATCCATGTAATATCCAAGCTTGTCTTATCACGAGCCAAAATATCTTCAATAGTGAATTTACGCCATCTGCCGTTTGAATTTTCTTCACTGTATGTTTCTTTACGCTTGCTCAGCTCGCCATCAGCATAGCATTCCACAAAATCATCAAAATGTTCGGATTTCAATGGATTTGTCTTACCGAAAGATGGCATATCATTTCTCAAGTCATAAATCCAAACTTCTTTTGTGTTATGTTTGTCTGTTTTACCACGGGTAAAGAACAGCACATTAGTTTTAACACCCTGAGCATAGAAAATACCGGTTGGAAGACGCAGGATTGTATGCAGGTTACACTTGTCCATCAAGTCAAGACGGATTCTTTCACCATCACCATCAGCAAAAAGAACATTATCTGGCAGAACTACTGCAGCACGTGCTTTGCCGTTCGTTTTCAAACTACGGTAAATATGCTGAAGGAAGTTCAGCTGCTTGTTACTTGTAGGGAAAGTAAAGTCATCACGTGTTGCACGCTCACCGCCTTTTTTAGTACCAAATGGAGGATTGGTTAATACAACATCATAATCTTTCATACTCATACCTACACTGGACAGAGTATCGCCTAAGGTGATTTTACCATCAATATCATGCAACATAGCATTCATCAATGCCAGGCGATGCGTATCATGTACCAATTCACAACCAGTGAAAGCTTCTTCCCTTTCAAATTTGGCAGTATCTGCATCCAGATCGAAGAAATCATCAGTCTGTGAACGCACATACTGGCTGGCAGAAATCATAAAACCAAATGTACCGCAAGCAGGGTCATTACAGCGTTCACCAGGCTGTGGTTTCACCAGTTTAGTCATTACATCAATCAATACACGAGGAGTAAAATACTGGCCTGCGCCGGATTTCTTCTCGTTAGCGTTCTTTTCCAAAAGACCTTCATATAGATTACCAAGACCTTCTTCTCTTGCAGAAAACCAGTCCAAACCATCAATGGTTGTAATGATTTTTTCAAGGTTTTTCGGTTCATCAATATTTGTAGCTGCGCCCTGATAAATTTCACGTACACGACCAGTGCAGTTTTCACCAAGGTGAGAAAGCAGTTCTTTATAGAACTTTTTCAGTTCAATACCACTCTTTGATGTGAGATTATCCCAGCGATAGGTTTCCGGAATCTGTGATTCGGCACCAGTTTCTTTCGCCATTTTCAGGAATAAAATATAAGTTAATTCGGTTACATACTGATGATATGTGATACCGTCATCTCTGAGCACATTACAGAGATTCCAAAGCTTTGAAACAATTTCTTGTGTTGTCATGCAACTCTACCTCCGTCATCGTAAAGATATTCGTTTAATTCAAGAACGATATTTTCCAGCTTATTCTGAAATACTTTGTTGATTTTCGCAAATCCACCAAAGCTCTTAAAACGACTATCTTCGTCAAATACCTGGACGTTCAATACGGATTCTTCCATCAAATATTTTTCCATACGTCCAATCCAACTCATCTCCTGTTTTGAGAAATTATGAGCTTTCTTCAATTTATCTACTGCTCTGCGTATTCTTGCTTCATGGCTAATCAATGCAGAGCCGATAGCATATCTACGAATAAGGCTAATAATATCAGCAGCAATTTCCTCATTAGTCAGCTCTGATATAGCCGTATTCAACTGTTGTGTTGTGAAGCCCTCTCTATCGAGAGTTAATCTTAACGCTTTCAGCGCATCTCTTGTCAGATCTTTTGGTCTGGTACATACGATGCTCAATGCAGCAATCTCATTCATGTGTGTTTTAACATATTCAGAGAAAGCATCCAGATAGTCTTCTGGTTTATCAGAATTGCCATAACCTCTTGTGTGTCCTGTTAAAACATCTTTTTCATCAGAAATAACCACCGGATTACCGCCATTGGCTTTTGTCTGCTGAATATATGCAAACATTTCTCTATATGCAAGCAGTCGTTTCTTTGCATCTTCCGGATTACGTCTTTCAATATCAATAATAAACTGAGTCGGATCCATACCATCAGTCATACTGATAAACTGCTCCATCGTTTTTTCGCTCATACGACGCTTTTTACGCTGGAGCTTTGCAATAATCTGGTTGATCTGAGCCTGTACCACATCTTTATCTTCCACTTCTTCCAAACCATCCAGAAGCTGTGTAAATGTAGTTGTTGGATTTGTAACAACAGGCTTCATAGTATTTACAGGTTCCAAAGAATCATAAACACCAACAGGATCATAAATTTCAAAATGTGTTTTATGAATCTTCTGACACAATCTGGTAGCACGTCCCAACATCTGTTCAAAAAGAATACGAGATTTTACTCTACGCATAAATACCAATGTTGTAATTTCCGGAACATCAATACCGGTTGTAAGCAAATCAACAGTAACAGCAATACTTGGAAAACGTTCATTTTTAAAGCGTTTGATTGCTTCTGATACTTTCTTCGGATTACCACCCCCAACGCTACCGGTAATTTTCATAATAGCATCATTGTCAACACCCGTTTCTGAATAGATTTCTTTCAGAATAGAAACAATCATGTCGGCATGTTGATCGTCAACCGCATAAATGAGAGTCTTACCCTGCTCCTCTGGATTTTCCGGGTCAATATCTCTTGCAATTTCAGCCAGCACAGTCCTATTGAAATTCTCAGTAATAACTTGCTTATTAAAGTTTTCGATATCAAAATCCAGTTCATCTTCCAACAATTCACTGTTAGTTATTTCTCCGGTATTTGGGTCATAAATCGTTACTGTCTGACCTTTTTTAATGTGAATACCACCAGTGCTAAGTTTTGTTTCCAAATGATGCGGTGCATCATGGTCTACCAGATATCCTTCTATAACAGCTTCTCTGTAAGTATATTTGAATACTGGTTGTCCAAAAATTTCTGTTGTATGTAATGCCGGCGTCGCAGTAAGTGCGATTTTTACAGCATCAAAATATTCTACTACAGTACGATATTTACTCTGATAATCTCGCTGGTCACGATACAAAACTTCTACATCGCCCATCTCTTTATCAAGAATATATCCACGGTGAGCCTCATCAATAATAATCAAATCAAAATCTGTTACCGATGGCATTACTTCACCTTCGTTATAAAGGATACGTTTTACCATGCTTTGAACAGTAGCAACCTGAATACGAGTTTCTTTATCTACTGTTTTTTCGTCCAATCCCTTGATGTTATAGATTTCATCAAGAGTCATCAATTCTTCAAGTTTTACTTCCTTAAAAACGTCTGAAGCCTGATCCCCCAGAGAAGTTCTATCAACAAGGAACAAAATACGCTTAAAACGATTTGTTTTTAAAAAACGGTAAATCATACCCAGAACAGTACGGGTTTTACCTGTACCTGTTGCCATAGCAATCAAAACTTCTCTCTGCCCATCAATAACTGCTTTTTCAGCTGCTTTAATCGCTTTCACCTGATATTCACGCAGATTCAGACCATCTTTATCTGTTAATAAGTCATATGGCATTTCCTGCAAAGCATTATTACCTGCCTGAATATCTTTTTCCAATCGTTCCATGATACCATCTGGACTAATCCAACCGTGTAATGCAGTAGGTGCGTTAGATGGGTCTCTTAAATCCAAGAACCAAATGCCGGATTTTGTTTTAAATTGTTCCAAATAAGGTCTACCATTTGTTGCAAAGGTAAAAGGAACCTTAAATTCTCCCCAAATGCCAATCTGATACTCTGCATCTTCTTTACGGATATTTCGTGGATAATCTTTACCCTGATAATCAATTACAGATGGAATATCCTTATGTTCAGCTTTAGCCTCAATAATACCAACAAGTTTTGTACCCACAAATAGTGCATAATCTGCATAGCCTTTTTTGCTAACAGTAGAATCTGTTGGCCATTCAGCAATTGCCATATTATGACCTTTTGTTGGTCTTGTACCTTTTGAATAGCGGATTTCCTGTGTATTGGCTTCCCAGCCCACCTGACGCAGCTGTTCATCAATCATATATCGTGTTTCAGCTTCAGACTTCTGACGCTGACTTGCCATTTTATTAGCCTGTTTCAGTCTAACCTTCTTATCTACCTGCTCAGCCTGTTCAGCACAAGCAATAGCTACTTTTGTAAGTTCTTCTTCTTTTTCCTCTTCCTGAACTTTGTTGAAAACGATATTCTTATCTGTTTTCTTTTCTTCTTTTACAGGCATAACAAAATCCTGATGCTGGTAATTCCAGTCACCATAAGTCTGCATAAACCATTCAGACAAACTGTATGCCATTTGTAAGAAAACAGGACAGTCTGAGCCTTCGGCATAATTTTCGTGAACAGCTTTATTTCTCACTTTGCGAAGCGCATGTAAAATATCCGTTAAATCTCTTGTCAAAAGACCTTCTGACGACAACACATTGATACGATTTACTGCAGAATTATCATAAGGTACAGGAATCTTATCGTATGTAAACATCAGGTTTACGATTGTTTCTCCAATCATCCCCAGCTTCATCAGGCATGAGTTCGGGTCTGTATAACAATACTGTTCTGCCAAATTGCCAAAGTTAGCAAGAACCGGAAATTCTGATTCTAAAAATTTGAAATTGGAAGCCATTTATTTAGTCCTCCTCCCATTTATCTTATGTTCTGATAATAAAATATTATCGGAACATCGTTTGTAAAAAAAATTAAAACCCTATTCGTGCTCTTATATCATTTAACCATTCGCCTTTATATTTAAAGAACCTTGGGCCTGCAATGGAATACTTCTTGCCAGATATAAGCTTTGCTGCAGCTGTCAGTGACATTTCTTTCCCTTGGTATTCTACTTTCCTATCACCGACAACCTTACATTTAATGCTTGGATCATCGTAATATTCGATTTCTTCTCCTACAGGAATCTGGCATTTATTAAAAGAGAAATTCTCTGCTTTTTCATGACTTTCTGTGTCAATTTCCTGCGCCAACTGTTCCTCTTGTGCTTCTACATCGCTTGGAGCAACCAGCATCAGATTTTCTTTACAGTCATGAATTTCTGCCATTGCTTCCAAAATCGCATATGCTTCTTCTGGTTTCATTGCGTAGAATTCACGGATTCTTTTCTGACCATTAAAGTCATCAATAGAGCGCAAATCCGGATTTAACTTGTCAATAATTGTATGAAGTTTTAAATCCGACAGCCTTGAGTTAACTTCGTATGTTGCATATACTCGGAATGCGAACGGAATACACTCGCTACGATTTAACTGTTTCAGTCGTTTATCTATATCATCTGCATATCCTATTTTCACATAATCCGGGAAAGAAGGATTAGTGAGAATGTATATTACACCTTTTTTATCACCCATATACTTTTTCTCCATTTATAATTCAAATCTTTGTTTATCTTTTCAAAGTGCAATTTTTGCCCTTTGAACCATCTCCAAAGTGTCAAATTGACACTTTGGAATGCACTTTTGAACCTTTGGAAATCGCTTTTAATATGCAATCCTGAAATAATCCAAATACACCTTGTACTTATCCTGTGCTGTCAGACAAGTATCTGTAAGGTAGCCTTTCTCATTGTTCCATTCCTTCAATCCACGGTAGTAGAACATCTTCAGATTATCCTCGATGATGAACGGAACAATATTATATTTCAGGCATTCCTTGAACATAATCAGTCTACCCACACGGCCATTACCATCCTGGAATGGATGGATTCGCTCAAACTTCACGTGGAAGTCCAAAATATCTTCAAAAGTCTTTTCTTCTTTTCCGTTATACTCTGCCAGCAGAGCTTTCATTTTATCAGCAACTTCTTCCGGAAGGGCAGTGTCCATACCACCAACTTCATTCGGTAATTTCTTGTAATCACCTACGACAAACCAATCTTTTCTGGAATCACTGGTTCCGTTCTTCAAAATCAGATGCAGTTCTTTGATAAATTTCTCTGTTAAAGTGGCTTTTGCATTATCAATAATCATATCAATGCAACGGAAATGATTTGCTGTTTCAATCACGTCATCCACGTTCAGCACTTCATTTTCTACGCCGATGGTATTGGTTTCAAAAATATATCTTGTCTGATCATGTGTCAGGCGGCTGCCCTCGATGTGATTGGAATTGTATGTTAAATCAATCTGTGTCTTATGGTAAATACCACCGGAATATTTACTTGCTTTCTGCTCCTGAAGAATATCCAGCAATGTAATCGGCTGCTCTTTCTTCTTGTTGGAACGCTCCGGTTTTTCCGCATTTTCAGGAATATTCCAAGTCTTGCCGGTAAGAAATGCACCAGGCACACGTCCCTGGGCACAGTAGTTTCTTACGCTGCGCTCTGAAACATTCCATTTTTTTGCTGTTTCAGTAACTGAAAGGTATCGCATCTGCTCTCCTCCATCTCTGTCATTAACAATAACTTTTGTTGTAACAAGGCTTAAGATTAATCAACTCCGCCAAGAACAACTTCAATATAATCATCTCCTATTGGCAACGCCTTTTTACTACCATCTGTTTTCTCTAATAGTATTTGATAAGAAAATTCCTTAGCGCTTAACATTGTGTAAATAACATCCAATGATTCATAGCCTTTTCCAACATAATAGTTAATCGTATCAATCAAGTTATCAACATAAAAATGTAAATTCTGAACAACCAATTCTATATATGGGAAGTGTGAACCATCATGCACAATCATATTTCTATTTCTATAGATACGCATTATTTGCCATTCCAAACGTTTACGATGATTGACAAGTAATTTTTTTAATTCCTGCCTATCAGAAAACTGTCTTGCATAATGTTCTATTCTATATTGTAAAAGAGGATAATTCGACAAATCAGCAATCAAATCGGTCTTATTCTGTTCAAACTCCTGTAATACAAGCAAGGCTGCCATTTTTTCTGTGTCGTTGCTTCCTTTTGTAACTTTTTCCAAATGTGATTTAATATTTAAACAACAGTGCTTTAAATCAAACAAAAGTTGTTCAATCAGAGATTTCACGTATGAAGCATTCTGAACTGTCGTAATCGTATTACTAATCTGTGTTATTTTGCTATAACTATATCTTTTATCAACCTCCACCAATACTTCTACAATTGTCCAAAGATTTAGTAATTGATTACTAATATTAATTGACTCCATTGCAGAAGAGTGCAGGTTTATTGCATTAATCATTTTTTCTCCGATGACTGGAAAACTTTGAAGCATCTCACCAATACATTTATAGATTTGATCTTCTGATTTCGTTCCTCCTCTTGATAAAACTGTCACTGGCTTTGATATTGCGTACTCCTTTTCGTTATCTAAATCTACAACAACCGCCTGCTTAGTATAAAAAGATTTGCTAACATGACTATTATACTGCTTCAATGAAACGAACAAACTAATCAATTCACACACTTTATCTCGAGCACTTTGCGGATCCAATGCTTCAATTTCCATCGTAGCTAACCAACGACATGAGTTTCCAAATAATTTATCAATATTATCTGATATTGTAACGCCATGAAAATGCCCCAATAACTTCTTCACATCAGCTTTTTTTACTGGTAAAGTCACACTATATTTATGTTCCTCAAAAGAAAACATGTTCCAAAAATAATCTATTTCAATTGAAACATCTTCTATTTTATATAAATCCGAATAGTATCTCTCTTTGACTTTAGAATAAATATATTCCTGGCTGTATCCTCGATTAATTAACTCTGTCAACAAAAGTCTACTTAATCCAGATAACCTCTGTGCTTCCGCAATTTCAAAAGCAGTCTTCTTCAAAATACTCTCTATTTCATTTTTCAATGTTTGTAAATACTTATCATCAATAGTCATATCATTAACGAGAAACTGCAATGTTTTTTGAATAACCTTTAATGATACTTCTGATCCTGGATCTTTATTTAAATTTGAACAATCTCTTGAATATTCTCCTTTATCGTTTTTATTATAAAAAAGGCGATAAAAATCTGTCCCGTATAATTTTTCTGCCACTTTATCATTGGCAAGCATTGCCGATAGTTCTTCAAACAAGGATCTCATATTGCCTTTGTCTATTACATCATTTTCTATTTTATCTATTGTTTGTAGGATTTCTATACACAAAAAATGAAAATTTAATGTAGGTACTTTATAAGAATCGTGTCCGTACGGAAATAGCATTTCTTCTACACTTTGAATAAAAAACAAAAATGGAGTTATCTTTGAATCTATAACCCAGTTTTCAAAAGAATAAGCTTTCATCGCTAATCCTCCCCTATCATTTGTAATCTATTTATATAATATCACATTATCGGCAACTTTACAACACCACCAAACTTGTTCTACATTCTTTTTTGCCGTTTCCGGTATTCTTTACATCAGTACCATCACACGAAAATAAATAATAGTGTGATGATAATCACATTTTTATATTTTTTAAAATCAAAAAACACCCTTGTAAATCAAAAATCCGTTTTACAAAGCATGTTCTTGCTTATTTTCACCCGATTTTTGTAAACGCAAAATAGCAAGTACCTGTTCAAAATCATCCGATGTGAGATAATAGAC
>OIZR01000812.1_pt1 | contig 18694 bp, 16 predicted proteins | sample 1588591 | NCBI WGS metagenome assembly OIZR01 (sample SAMN03283249) | human gut metagenome | biome: human-associated habitat; material: feces | host: Homo sapiens | place: USA | collected 2013 | reverse complement strand
TGATGATGACCCAGAAAATCGGATAAATCGTGGTAAGTGCCCAGAAGCCCAGAACGATGTAGATTACCACACTTCCCAGCGATATTTTTTTCCCTCTGCTCATGATGAATCCCCTCCTAATAATCTTTCTCTTTGAAAATTGTGTTGATCACTTTCGCCGTCACAATTCCAAGAACTACGATCAGAACCGCTATGGCGGAGCTGTAATCGACATTTTTCGTATTAAAGGTCTGGTAGTACATGTATGTGCCGGTCAGCCATGTCTCACCCAGCGGAATCCCCTTCGGGAACATGGTCCACGGGAGGTCGAATACCTTTAATGCACCGGTAACACCGAGAACCACACAGGTACACATAACATTGTGAAGCAGGGGAATGGAGACATATCTTACTTTCTGGAATCCTGTTGCTCCGTCGATAGCAGCCGCCTCATACAGTTCGCCGGATATATTATTGAGTCCGGTAATCAGGATTACAAAATAGAAGCCCACATACTGCCACATAACAGGCAGCATCATCGTGATGAGCGCCAGCTTCTCGCCTTTCCAGTCTATGAGTTCGGTGACGCCGAGACTCTCCAGCAGCTGATTCACCATGCCCTTGTCGTACAGGAAGATCAGGTTGAACATAAGACCTAACGCAGTGGCGGAAATGACGATGGGGAAGAAGTAGACAGTCCGGAAGAATTTTGCTCCGTGGCTGATATTGTCAACCAGAAGCGCCAGGACAATGGCGATTCCTACCTGGCCAATGATGGTGACTACCATCATGAGGATGGTGTTTCTGACTGCCACACGCATGTTCTCATCCTGGAACATGGTCACGTAGTTGGTGTACCACGGATCATTCCAGCCCTTGCTGGCGGCTCCCAGTTCTGTAATCTGCTTAAAACTGTTTAAAATGTTCTGTATAAATGGATAGTACAAGAAAATTGCCATGAAGGCGAACGCCGGAACCAGAAAAAGGAACAGCGGCTTTTTGTTTTTATAGATATTTGCTCCCATATTCTCACCCTATTTTTCCGTAAAAAAGCCAGAGACGAAAGGCCATTACGTCTCCGGCTTTGAATTGACAGTTATTTAGTTTGCATGGTAAATCTCCAGGCCTTCTTTGACAGCGTCTTCTGCTGTTACCTTGCCTGTTACGATCTGCGGCATGCCGTCAAAGGTTGACGTTCTGCATTCGCCCTGGAAAATATCCTGAACAGCCGGTGTTAAGGAGGTAACGCCGCTCATCATATCCATTGCCTTTACCTGTAAGGAGTTGAACTGGCTCTGGTCTACCGCCGGCGCTTCTTTCAGCGCGGATGCTGTATGCTGTGCGAAGATCGGTACGATTTCATTGGAAGTCATATACTCTACGAAGTTGACTGCAACCTCTCTCTTATCCGGATCATCCCATGCTTTCTTCGTGATGTAGTAGCCCATGGATAAACCGCCGATTAAATCAGTTGCTTTTCTGTCTCCCATGCCTGGTACGTAAGTAACGGTGAATTTGTCGAGCTTCTCGGTATCCATGGTGGTTGGGTCATTCGGGTCGGACTGGCATGCGCCTGCGATTCCGCCGACTTTCCAGGAACCGTCGATTAAGAATGCAGCCTTATCTTCTGTGAAGGCAAGGAATGTATCGTCATCGGTTGCGGATAATGTATTCTTCGGGAAGTACTCTTTTTCATATAAGTCTTTGACATCGTTGATGCCTGCTACCCATGACTGGCCCTGTGTATCTTCTACGGTTTCCGGAATGTCACAGTGGTTTGCCGGTGTGTTGTGATTGAAGATGGTGTACTCCCACCAGTAATGAGGAATGTTGCCGAGCGCCGCTGCGATTGGGCTGTAGCCTGCTGCCTTGATCTTCTCACAGTCTGTCAGGAACTGATCCCATGTGTAATCCGGTCCCGGTACAGCTACGCCTGCTGCGTCCAGAACTGTTGTATTGACGAACATGGCCTCCCAGAAACCATTAACCGGTACTGCATATTTCTTTCCGTCTACGAGAGATGCGGCGATTAAATCGTCGTTCATATTGGAAGCGTACTCCGGATATTCCTTGCGGATATCATCGATGGACATAACCTTGCCCGCCTCGATGAAGGAGTTGGCGTCTGCGCCGTTAAACCAGAACAGTACGTCCGGCTCGGACCCCATCTGGAAATCACTTGCCACACGGGCCTTTACGGTCTCGTCGGAAACTGCTGAGGAATCGTTTACAGTGTTTCCAGTCGAAGCTTCCCAGTCCTTCACTGCCTTCTGGTAGTTCGGAGCGTTACCATCCTCGCCTGCGAATGTGGTCATAACGTTTAATGCGACTGCCTTCTTTGCTTCGGTCGGGGCCTCTGTCTTCGCCTCTCCCTCTGTTTTCGCCTCGGTTCCTGCCTCGGTCTTCGGAGCAGCCGTCGTATCTGTTGTGGACTGTTTGGAGCAGCCGGTGAATACGGTTGTTGTCATAGCCCCTGCCAGTAATAATGCCATCGTTCTTTTCTTCATATTAATTGCCTCCTGTTTTTTTTATACACCCTTTGCATTCCTGCAATTTGTATACCTCATGTCATTATTATCGCTGATTTGGGTGCAAAAGTGAATAACCAGTTCTGCCATTTGTTGTATTTTCTTGTTCATTTATCACAGAACAAGAAAATACAACAAATGGCAGAACTGGTGCTCTCTACTGGACAGCTATCGTAAGACGTGCGATGACATGCTGTTCCTCGTCTTTCTCTATTGTAAGGCCGCATGGTTCCCCATACAGAATTCTCAGACGCTGGTTCACGTTGGCAATGCCCAGGTTTCCCGAGGGTTCCCGGCTGAAGTCATAATCGGGCGACAGAAGGCGGCTGATCTTCTCTTCCTCCGCAGGCGTCAGGGTTCCGTCATTCACGATATCCAGATAGAGAAATCCCTCCTTCTCATAGCCCCGCAGGATCACAGTTCCCCGGCCGCTGGGCCTGACGCCGTGTTCGATGGCATTTTCAATGACCGGCTGCAGAATCAGCCGCGGCACTTCATACTGCATGATGGACTCATCCAGCTCCTTGATTACGGTGAGCCGTTTGCCAAAGCGCTCGGAATTGATGTATAAATAGGCGTTCACATACATCATCTCCTCGGAAAGAGGGACAAAGGTCCGCTTCTTCCGGTCCATGGCCGCATCCATCAGCGTAGCCAGGGCCTCGATCATCCGGGATACCTTCTCATTTCCGCCCAGGCGGGCCTCCCAGTTGATGATCTCCAGCGTATTATTCATGAAATGAGGGTTAATATGGGACTGGAGCGCCATAATCCTGGCATCCCGCAGCGCAATCTCCTCCTCATAGATGTGGTCAAACTGATACTTCAGCCGCTCAGACATCTGGTTAAAGGACTCCATCAAGTACTTAAACTCCAGATTTTCCGGTTCCTCCTTAATCTGATAGCCAAGATTTCCCATCTCAATCTGATCGGCTCCCTCCATCATGTCCGCAATCGGCTTCGTGACATTCCGGTTGAATACGCGAAGCAGAATCAAAAGCAGAGGCACCAGGAATAAAAGCATGCCTGCGACGACGAAGGGATAGCCATAAAACGGCGCCTGAATAATCCGCTTATCCGCCTGCATCATCACCGACAGGGTGAAGTACTCTTCCTTCTGCGTGTCATAAACGTAGAGATTTCCGTTTTTGCGGCTGTATCCCGTCTGCTGTGCTGTGCTGCTGCTTTCTTTTATCATCTCCTCGATATCTCCGCCCTTCAGCAGAATGGCCTGGCCGTCGAGGCGGACGAGGACATTCTCCCCCTGCGGAGAATCGATGAGGGGGCCAAAACAGTATGATTTGTCCAGGCGCATGATCAGCGCTCCAAACTGATAATACGAATTGTCAAGGAGGTTCCTGACCATGTAGATCCTGCCGTCCAGGTTGATGTACCCAAGGGCCGTGTCCAGGGTGGAGAGAAACGCCTTAACCCTTTCATGGTCCTCTCTCCAGTAGGTCTGCACCTGCTGATACGTACCGCCGGCCGCGTTGTTGTAGACGCTGCAGTTCATCCGCTCCGGCTCCTCGTAGCACCAGAGAATCGTGGTGGAAAAGCACTGGTTCTGACGGTATTCTTTATTTAAATAATCATTGCTCGCGGTATAAAGGCCACCATAACTTAAATTGCCGCGGGAGTACTCTCTCCACGCCTTCTCCAGCGTCTGGTCATAGGTCGCCTTCCGGGACGCGTTGATTCCGTGATTCAGCCGTTCCACACAGATCTGCCCGTCATAGACCACCTGGTCCACGACACCCTGCGCCACGGTCCCGTAGCGGTTGCTTAAAATATAGTAGCCAGCCACTCCGATAATCAGGCAGAACGGCAGCAGCCAGCACATCAGCATGATGCCTATCATTCGCCATTTCATGGAAATTTCGTATTTATCTTTTTTACTCATATCTGACCCCTTTACCGCGTAAACGGTTTTTCCCATTTTTCAATGTCTCTACTATATCACAAAAAGACGGGCAGCGGCAATATAATAACTGGCCGACTCCGTCTTTCATACTCCCAAAAGAGCTTGGAAAACTTGACAGTGATGCAGGAAAGCGATATGATGCAGCGAGAAAGATTTGTTACATTTATTTGGATACAATAATTATTTATACGAAAGGAACAGGTAATATATAGGAATGGGACATTTAATCAGAAAGAAACGTACCGGCATAAGTTTGATTATTGCGGTCACACTTACAGGAGGCATTATTTTCACAAGCGCATGTTCCGCAGCCGGCGGGACTCCTCAGCAGCAAAGCAGTCGTTCAGATGATGAAACTACGATGGAAACACTGGAATTGAAAGGAGTTACATATTATCTGGTTTTTGATGAGACTCAGTTAAGGGCAATTGGAAAAGATGGGTATGGACTTGATCGAAATTACCTCCAGCAGGCTGATATCGAATTATCATCGGATGAGTGGGTTCCTATCGGAACCGAAGATGAGCCTTTTAAAGGTTCCTATAACGGCAATGGCTTCGAAATCAAAGGGCTGACCATGACCGACCCAAAAGCTGAAATTATCGGGTTATTTGGATACGCCGAAGATGCACATCTCTATAATATCACCCTTCGGGACTACGATATTATGAGCGCTGGACGGGATATCAAGAAAAAATCGGTCTCCCCTGTTCTCGTATTCGGAATGGGTAAAACCCGCTCTTACGATAATATGGTATATCCAAAAAAATAAATGCCTGTAAGCGGCACATTTTTTATATAAATTTTATATTTCATACTTTTTTCATAGGTTGTCTAAAATTTATTTACATCTTCTACAAACTTACTTCATAACTGGTACGTATACTATAACCATAGAAAAGAAAATCACTTTTTTATAAAAGACTTTTTTTCATAACTCGCCGGTGAAACACATTTCACCGGCTCCTCCCTTTTTAAGGACTTTTTTATGTAATCATTTATAACATCTGTCACAAATAATTTGATCACTTCATCTCTCCTGCAAATCAATTTTTATATCACACCCAAAATAACGATAAGTTTCTTTTGTATGTTCAATAGGATAAAGGAACTCAAAATACTGTTCATCTAAAACTTGTGGAGATATTTGCCTGTAAACATACTCTAACAGATTTGAAATAAAATATCCGAAGGCAAGTCCTGGCCTGTCATTGCATTGGGGATCAAATATTCTGTTCCATGATAAATCATAAAAGCTAAAACAGGGGCGATCATCCAGCCCTCGGTCTGTTGGATTCCCCTGCTCCCAGTATCTACAAAATACATTGGAATTGAAACATATGTGATTTAAATAACCACAGCTTTTTAATAATTGTAGGCCAAGATTAGTATTTCGAGTTTCATCGCTTATACATATGTTAGAATCATATCCCCAAATACCATTGAAAATTTGATTATTACCTATTATCCGACCATTAAGTTCACAGATTTCAATAAAGAGATTTTTTACTGACAAGCTCCTGCTAATCCCTGAGCCAATCGCTAGAATCACATGATATTATTATAAGAAGTTTGAATTATATCGTTAACAGAAAAAATCCCCATAAAAAGGGAGGAGCCGGTGGAATGTGGGTTCCACCGGCGAGTTATGAAAAAAAGTCTTTTTATTAAACAAGTTTTTCTTGTCTATGGTTATAGTATACGAAAGACTTATGAAGTAAGTTTGTAGAAGATGTAAATAAATTTTGTACAGCATGTGAAAAATGTGTGAAATATGAATTCACTTTACAGGAAACATATCCGGTCCTATCCCCATCAGTCATAATAATCGTCAACCAGAACCCCGTTCGTCTCGAAATAGTACAGAGTCCCGTCGATTTCCATATCTCCGGTCACCATGTGGCCGTCAGACGCCAGATAATACCAGTCGTCACCCAGTATCAGCCAGCCTGTTTTCATATAGCCGTTGACGTCAAAGTAATACCACTTGCTGTCGAGCTCCTGCCAGCCGTCTTTATAATACTGGTTGTCCCCTTTGCAGTAGTACCAGCCGCTCGCATCCTGGTGCCAGCCAATGGCAGTCGCCTGGGTCTCCGGCTGAGTCTCTGCTTTCGTTTCCGGCTGTACTGCCGGCTTCTGTTCTGTCTGTTGTGTGGTCTGCCTGTCCTCCGATGCAGCTCCTGACTGATAAGGGCATACGCCGTTCGGGTGCAGATGCGCCAATTGTATTTCTTTCATTATACGATAAAGCGTCAGGGAAAGCTATAGCGCCCGCATCTTTTCTTTAATGAATCAGAGCATTGGCAAGGGGCAGCCCCACCAGAAGCGCCAGTACCAGTTCCAATACCACGTACATGATGTTATAGCGGTAAATATCTCCGGATTTTATCCAGTTCTTATTGCTGAACAGCATGGCCGCAAACGGAGATGCCGCCGGAGTCGCAATGGCACACGAGAGCACAAAGATTCCCATAATGGAAACCAGAGGGGCGGAATTAATCCCGGCCTGCAGGCAGTAGGTTGCCACCACCGGCTGAAGGATCATGCCGATCACCAGGGAATTGCAGACATTCGTCAGCACACAGCCGATGATCAGAAGCATGGCGCCGAAGACAAGCGGGCTCATACCGGTGAAAATCGGGGAAAGGATGGTATTTAAAAATGCGGTCACTCCCGTGCTTTCATTCGTCAGCACGCCTCCCAGCAGGATTGCGGAGGTCACCAGGAAAAAGGTTCCCCAGGCAAATACCCCGATATTCTCTTCAATCGTAATAGCCGGTGTTCCATCAATTTTCACTGCAAATAAGATCACCAGGAATAAAAGAGCCATCCCGAAGGAGTTGGCGCTGAGCCATGCCATGCCCGGAAGTGTGGGGAAAAGGCTTGGCAGAAGCATGCTTAACAGAAAACAGACGCAGATCAGCGCCACTGCCTTCTGTCTTTTGCTCAGCGGAGGCAGCGGATTTTTATTCAGCTGTTCCAGCGTCAGATTCTTTAACCTGCTCACGTCGGGATGCAGGACGTATTTGGTAAAGAGAATCACAGCTCCGCTGCATAAGAAGCCGTAAATCAACGCGACGAGCAGCCACTGTCCGTTGTTGATCACTACGGTTGTTCCCAGAAGGTTCTGAGACACGGTTGTGTAGTTGGAAATCAGTGCGAGACCGTTGCTCATGTATGGCGGAACCGGGAATCCGATGGCACAGGCCACAACAATCAGGATGAGCATAATGGTAGGATATGCCTCGAACGGCTTCATACCGATATCTTCAAAAATATCGTAAAGAATTGGCCAGAACAGGAATATCGGTGCAAAACAGCCCACAAACGCGGCAATCAGCATGGATCCGATAAAGAGTATGGCAGTAAATGCCCACGGACGGCCGATAATAAATTTTCTCGTCAGGAAGAAACGGCCGATATAGGCGCTGATCCGGTTCGTCTGCAGACTGTTCATCAGGATCATCAGAAAGAACAGCTGAACAACCGTGGGATTGCCGAACGCAGTATTCAGCACGGCTCCCATCGGTGCATAACCGGAGGTGCCGATCATAAAGATACAGAGAATGCTGGACCAGACCGGATCGACTGTCGTCCACAGATAGAGCGTTCCGATGAAAATGCCGAAGATCTGTTTCCCTACTGGCGTGATATTGGGCATGTGAATCGGCAGCAGGCGGAACAGGAGCATAGTTGCGATGCCGATCATGCAGTGAAACGGATACATATTTTTCTTTTGTTTCATGGTATTTCCCCCTAATCTATTTTATTGTTACAATATTAACATACTGATATCACACATACCATAGCAGGTGCTAAGATACAAAATGCATTTTTCAGTGGATACCGGGGAAAAGGTGTGCTATAGTTATATCAGTAAAAAAAGATTTATACGGGAGGATGACCATGGAACCATATCAGATCAGAGAAGATTTTATTCGCTACGGAGTTCGCAAAGAGGCGAAAAAGAATCAATATCTGTTTGATCCATCGCGGGAGGGCTGTGACAATATCTGTTTTCTGGATGAAGGGATCGCCGCACTGACGCGGATCAATGATGATGGAGAAGAACATATTTACCTCTATTTCGGAGAAAAACGGCTGGTCGGCTTCGCCAATGCGCTGGTGAAGCACTTCCCCTATGACTGGCAGCGCTACATCACTCCCTCCCCGTTCTGGATCACAGCAAAGACAAACTGCGTCTACTACAGTATGAGGGAGAAACAGTTTGAGTCCATGATGGATTCTTCCCCGTATTTCACCCAGTGTGTTCTGGGCGCAACGACCTTAAATTATCTGGAACTGGTGAATAAGATCCAGTGGATGATGGACGGTGACAAAACTGCGCAGTTCTGCAAGTGGCTCCTGACCTACTGCATCAAGAAACAGGGGAAATCCATGATCCCCAAGGCTTTTTCCTTCGTAGAGGTCGCCAACTATCTGGGTATGCATCCGGTGACCGTAAGCCGCATTGCCAGGAAACTGAGAGAGACGGGAATCCTGGCCCGGGTAGACGGGTGCCTGATTATACAGGATGAAGAAAAGTTAAGAGCGATGACGATGCTGCAAAACGGCTGATCAAGGTAATTCATTTTCAATAACGGAGGGCAAAACTGAACGATTCAGTTTTGCCCTCCGTTATCCGTTTACCAATCTGTTTACTTTCTTTACCAGTCAATCCATTAATTCCTGTTTCCCTTAATATCAAGAAACTCTTCAAAACTCTCGCACATTCTCACCGCGTCCTTCGGATCTCCCATCTCGCAGAATATCCTCAAAAGCGGTTCCGTTCCGGAAAATCTTGCGATAATCCAGCCGCCGTTCTTAAAGTACACCTTGCAGCCATCCAGATAGGAAATCTTATCGATCTCCAGATCCATTTCCGGAAGCTGTTTCTGGATTAAGAGGGTGTCATAAATCTGATCCTTCTTCTCCTGGCTGAACTTGTAATCGCGCTCCTCCATATGGATCGCGCCGTACTCTTCTTCGATATCCTTAGCGATCTGGGACAGCTTCTTACCGGTAACGGCGATCATCTCCACCAGAAGTGTGGATGCGTAGATACCGTCCTTGCCGTTGATGTGGCCCCGAACCGTCAATCCGCCCGAGGACTCGCCGCCGATGATGGCATTCGTCTCATTCATCTTCGCAGAGATATACTTAAAGCCTACCGGCACCTCGTAGCACTTCTCTCCGAAGCCCTCCGCCACCTTGTCGAGCATATGGGTGGTCGCCACGTTGCGGACTACCGCGCCCTTCCAGCCTTTGTACTTAACCAGATAGTAATAAAGCATGACCAGAATGTCATTGGGATGGAGGAATTTACCCGTATCGTCGATAACGCCTACGCGGTCGGCATCTCCGTCGGTGGCGATACCGATGTCGCACTTTCGGTCTACCACGTAATTCTGCAGGCTTCTCAGCGTAAATGCGGACGGCGCCGGCAGTTTTCCTCCGAACAGCGTGTCGTGCTCTTCGTGAATCACCTGTACGTCACAGCGTGCCGTCGCCAAAATGGTCCGCAGCGACGTGTTGCTGACACCGTACATGGGGTCGATGGCAATTCTTAAACCGCGGTCCCGGATGGCCTGCATATCGACCGCACCGATAATATTATCCAGATACTCATTTAAAGGATTGATCTCCTCGATAATTCCGGTCTCGATCCCTTTCTCATACTCCATGATGCGAACCGCCGGTTCCCCGGCTTCAGAGCCGAGGCTGACACAGGCCGCTTTAAGCACCTCCTCTTCGATTCCATGAATATACCGTTCGATCTCCTGGGTCTGGAGTTCATCCGCATCGCGGCCACCCTTTGTGAATACCTTGATACCGTTGTAGACCGCCGGATTATGGCTGGCCGTAATCATCATGCCGTAAGGCAGCTCATGGCGCATGACAAAGAACATGATGAGCGGGGTCGGTGCGGAACCGAGGATAAACTTAACCGGAATGCCCTCTGCCGCAAACACTTCACTGGCCCAGATTGCGGATTCCTTCGATAAGAATCTCCTGTCATAGCCGATGGCCACGCCCTGTTCCGCGACCCCCTCGTCCTTCATCTTGTTTACGAGAGCCTTGGACAGCTTCTGGATATTCTCCCTCGTAAAATCATCGCCGATAACGGCTCTCCAGCCGCCTGTGCCAAATTTAATCATGATTCTCCTCCTTATTTCCCATGACAACAGTTACTTCATGACTGCTTCCTGCTTCGAAAGCAGGTATCTTACTTACCTTTTTGCCATCCAGTATCAATTCCTTTACGCCCTTCATCACGCCCTCCGGATTCTTCACGGAGATACGGTACTCTGCGCCGCGCCATACGCGTTTTACAGAGAATTCCTTCCAGTCGGCCGGAATACAGGGATCAATCTGAAGGCAGTCAAACTGCGGACGGATCCCCAGCATATAGCGGGTGGCGGAAAAATACGCCCAGCCGCCGCTTCCAGTCATAAATGGGTGGCGTGCCCGGCCGTAAGCCGTGTGATCCTTTCCCATAATAAACTGACAGTAGGAATACGGCTCCGCCTCCCTGATTTCTATTATATCATTCTGATAGTAAGGGCACAATGCATGATAGAACTTCATTGCCCGGTCGCCTCTTCCCAGCTTACATTCCGCGGCCCACGCCCATGGGTTCGGGTGGCTGAAGACGGATCCGTTTTCCTTTACACCGGGATAAACTCTGGTGACAAAGCCGATATCATCGTCAGGAACCGTGTAGGACGGGCCATTGAGCATAATTCCGTACGGTGTGTATAAATATTCATCCACAGCGTCCATCGCCTGGATTCCCTTTTCGTAATCCGCAGCGCCGGACAATACCGCCCAGCTGTTGGACTCCAGATGCAGCCTGCCTTCCCGGTCCTGATGGGTGCCGATCTTCCTTCCGTTTTTGGTGATGCCGCGGATATACCAGCCGTCATCCCACAGCTCCCTGTCACAGATCTCCTTCACGGTATGGCGCATATCGGTATAGTGCTTCACATCGTCCTCTCTCCCCAGCCAGGAAGCCGCCTCCAGGAAGTTGTCGATGGCCCAGTAATGAAGGAAGGATACGAGTGCGCTCTCACCGCCTCCCAGATTCAGGCAGTCGTTCCAGTCGGCACGAAGCCCCTTGCAGACGCCGTGGGCCCCGATCTGCTCCGCGGAGAAATCCAGGATTCTCTTCATATGCTCATAGACTGTGCCGCTTCCGCCGTCGGCATACGTGATGACCTCATCGAAGAATCCGTACTCTCCGGTCTCCTTTACATATTCCACGATGGAGGCGATCAGCCACAGCGCATCGTCAGAGCAGGTATCCTCAAGGCCGTGGATCATATCAGAAACCTTCGGGGTCGGCACAACCGTAGGCGATTTAAACGGCTTCACCTCCGTGTCCGGATCGAACCACTCCGGCTGGAATAAGTGCAGACCGTATCCGGCCGATACGAGGCCGCGAAGCAGCTCTACCAGCCTCTGGCGGCATTTCTCTGGATTGGAGTGAGGCACCGTCATGGCATCCTGCGCCGTATCCCGGTATCCCAGTCCGGTCCGGCCGCCGACCTCGATAAAGGAGGCGAACCGGGAGAACATGACGTTGATCTCCGCCTGGTACAGCGTCCACGTATTGATCAGCGTGTTCATGCCCTCGTCCGGGGTATCGATCTGAAGCCGGTTACATTTATTGTCCCAGAACGCTTTTAAATCGCTGTATGCCTGATCGACGGCGCTGTGATCCGCATACTTTGCCCGCATGGCGCGGCCTTTCTCCCGCTTCCCCTCGCCCAGCAGGAAGATGAGTCTCGATTCTTCTCCCGGTTCCAGTTCCAGGCATTTTTTCAGAGCACCGCAGTGATTGCCGCCCTTTTCGAAGCTTCCGCTCATCTCGCCGCGTTCCACCGCCGCCGGATTATCCTCGGTGCGGTAGAGGCCGATGAATTTGTCCCGCAGACAGTCGAAACCATCCGGATCAAAATCTGAGGTAAAGTACTGGTATCCAAACTCCTCATAGAACAGATCGTGTTCGATAATGCCGTCTTCATACGTAGATCCTGCTGCATACAGACTCATCTGAAAGTTCTTATTATCCATTTCGATGTGGTGGAAGGAAAGCTCACAGTAAGAGTAAACGCTTAATTTCCGTTTTCTTCCGCTCTCATTTTTAAGCTTTACATCCCAGAGTTCCACCGGATCGTCTGCCGGAATGAACAGCGTCTGCTCCGCCTCGATTCCCTGGTAATCACAGCTGTACGTCGTGTAGGACAGGCCGTGGCGGCATGTGTATTTCGCCTGATCCAGAGGTTTTCCCACCGGCTGCCACGAAATACTCCAGAATTCCCCCGTCTCATCGTCTCTCACATAGACGTAATGGCCCGGCCGGTCCATCGGAACGGCATTCCCCCGAAACCGTGTGATTCTGTGGTATTCCGGGGATTTATAGAAGAGATATCCGCCTGCCGTGTGATTCACGACGGCGCACATATCCTTCACTCCCAGGTAATTGGTCCACGACGTGGGCAGGTCCACCCGGTCGATCACATATTCCCTTTTTTCATTATCAAAATGTCCGTACTGCATCCCGTTATCCTCCTCGCTATGAGCACTTAGAGACTGTATTTTAGTCTCATACGTTCTATCTCAATTATAGATTTTTCCCAAAAAATAGGTATGGCTGAGAGTGTGAAAATTTGTCTAACCTTGCGCGATCACAAAAAGCGGGGGTTGCAAAGCCATCGTTTCTATTATAGAATAGGAGGAGCGTCAAAAAAGGAGAAAATACACATGAAGAAAAATGCAATCGTTGGCCAGTCCGGCGGCCCTACCGCCGTCATCAACGCGAGCCTCTACGGCGTCATAAGGGAAGGCATAAACCAGGAAGCCATTGATCACGTCTACGGCATGATTAACGGAATCGAAGGCTATATGTCCGGTACCTGCATGGATTTAACCGCGGATTTAACTTCAGATGAATTAGAGATTTTAAAATTAACACCGGCGGCCTATTTAGGTTCCTGCCGCTATAAACTGCCGGAAGACTTATCCTCACCGTTCTACCCGGCCCTGTTTGAGAAATTTCGGAAGATGAACATCGGATACTTCTTCTACATCGGAGGCAATGATTCCATGGACACGGTCAGCAAGCTGTCCCGCTACGCCTCCCACCATCACAGCGAGATCCGTTTCATCGGTGTTCCGAAAACCATAGACAACGATCTCGTTCTGACTGACCATACCCCCGGTTACGGAAGCGCCGCCAAGTACGTGGCCGATACGGTCCGGGAAATCGTTCTGGACTCCTCCGTCTATCAGCAGAAATCCGTTACCATCGTGGAACTGATGGGCCGCCACGCCGGCTGGGTAACCGCGGCCAGCGCCCTTGCCCGCAAATATGAGGGGGACAACCCGGTACTCATCTATCTTCCGGAGACTCATTTTGATTTTGAACAGTTTACAGAGGATGTGACTGCCGCCTTATCGAAGAACAGCACTGTCGTCATCTGTATCTCCGAGGGCATTTCCGACGCCAGGGGCAAGTTCATCTGTGAATATGCGGATGCCGCCCGACTCGATACCTTCGGCCATAAAATGCTGACCGGCAGCGGTAAGATGCTGGAAAACTTCATACGGGACAAGTTCGGTGTCAAGGTCCGTTCCATCGAGTTAAACGTTAATCAGCGCTGTTCCGGCATGATGGCTTCCGCCACCGATATCGAGGAATCCGTTCTCGCCGGCCGTGAAGGCGTAAAGGCCGCCGTCTCAGGGCTTACCGGACGCATGATTTCCTTTATACGGAGTGAAAACGGTCCATACCATCTGGAATGCGGCACGGTCGATGTTAATGAGGTCTGCAACAGGGAAAAACTCTTTCCTTCTGAATGGATGAATCCCCGCGGCACCGATGTGACGCAGGCGTTCATCGATTATGCGCTTCCTTTGATTCAGGGTGAAGTGCAGAGGAAGACGGAATCGGGCCGGCCGGTTTATCTTTATCGTAAGAGTCCGGTTCATACAAACAGTTGACATTGTAAAGTGTTTGTCATATAATTTCTTTAAAGGAGTGTGATAACATGGCAACTATACCAACACAAATCAGAATCGAAGAAGAGTTAAAGAAACAGGCAGTGGAGTTATTTGGACAACTTGGAATGGATCTGTCCGGCGCAATGAATATTTTTTTAAAACAGTGTGTTTTACGGGGAGGACTCCCATTTAATGTAGAATTGCCAAAATATAAACCGGAAGTATTAGAGGCGATGGCAGAAGCAAAGCGCATTAGTAAAGACCCGAATACAAAAAAGTATAGTAGTTTTTCAGAAGCTTTAGAGGACATTGATTTATGACCTATCATTTAGTATTGACAGGGAAGTTCAAAAAAGGATTGAAATTAGCAAAAAAACGAGGACTCAATATTGCTTTACTTGATTCTATCGTTGAAAAACTGCTTCAGGGAATACCATATTCAACCTGACTGGCTGTTGATTTATTTATTGGAAAACGATATTCTTACCTTGACATTGGTTGATACAGGAACCCATGCAGATTTATTTGATATGTAATAATCCTAAGATTATTCAAGAGTAAACGGACTGTATGATCCAGATTTTACCCCCTCGAATCCGAGGGGGTAAAAAATTTTTGTTTAACTGAAACAGCAGGACATGAAGGGATTTATCCTGGCTTTTCCATCCGTTTCCGGCTCCCTACTTCAAAAACCCATTCACAATCTGCGCTTCCGCTTCCGCCTCGCTGAGCCCCAGCGTCATCAGCTTGATAATCTGGTCTCCCGCTATTTTACCGATGGCCGCCTCGTGGATCAGGGCTGCATCTGTGTTGTTGGCTGTGATCTTCGGAATCGCGCTGATGTTGGCATGATCCATAATGATGGCGTCACATTCGGAATGGCCGGCACATCTTGAGTTGCCGTTGATCTCCGCTAAGAAGGTCTGTCTCGAATCATCTCTTGCCACCGCACGCGAAATGACGTTGGCGCTGGAATCATCCCCGTTTAAATTCACCACAAATCCGCTCACCGCCACCTGAGCGCCGTGTGTCATCAGTCTCTCCTGTATAACCAGCTTCGCGCCGGCTAAAAGCTCGGCCTTCGTGTTCCGGTTTGTGGAATCCACGCCCTTGATCTGGACCATCTCCATCTCCATGTAGCTGTTTTCCTCCAGATACACCTCCGTGCCCGGGTTCATGATTCTCTTGCCGTTGCCGTCGCCCTCACCGTAGTGTTTCTCCACGTATTTCACTTTGGAATTCTTCCCCAGGTAAAAACGATGGATTCCGTCGTGCCGGGAATCCTGCTGCCCGCAGTTGCTGATGCCGCAGCCCGCCACGATCACCACGTCTGCGTCGTCTCCGATATAAAAATCATTATAAACCACCTCGGTCAAGCCGCTCTCGCTTAACACGACCGGGATATGAACACTCTCATGCTTCGTACCCGGCTTAATATGAATATCGATGCCGGTGCCGTCGTCCTTCGATGTGATATCGATGTTGGCCGTCGTATTCCGGCCCGCTGTCTGGCCGTTGGCGCGGAGATTATATGCGCCTTCCGGCACGTCATGTAAATCAGCGACTTCTTCTAACAGCCGCTTCTGAATCTCATCTATCTTTGCCATGTCATGCCTCCTCCTTGTTGTAAAACTTCGTACAGGCATCCACTGCGGAAGCTGTCCCCAGAAGATGAGGAAGGATGTCATCCTTCGGGCCCTGCATGCTGATCTGACCGTTTGCAATCACCACGATCTCGTCTGCGATATCCAGAATCCTCTCCTGATGAGAGATGATTAAAATCGAACCATTTTTGATGTTTTGACGCATGCGCTCGAATACTGCGATCAGGTTCTGGAAGCTCCATAAATCGATTCCGGCCTCCGGTTCATCGAAAATAGACAGCTTCGTTCCGCGCGCCAGCACGGTAGCAATCTCGATCCGCTTCAGTTCGCCGCCCGATAAACTGTCATTCACCTCGCGCTTGATATAATCCTTGGCACATAAGCCCACTTCGGATAAATACTGACATGCATCCGTAATATTAAGCTCTTTTCCCGATGCAAGGCGCAGAAGATCGAATACTTCAATCCCTTTAAAACGGACCGGCTGCTGGAATGCATAGCTGATTCCGCTCTGAGCGCGCTCCGTAATGTTTTTCTCTGTAATATCCACCCCGTCCAGCTGAATTCTCCCGCCGGTCGGCTTCTCAATTCCCGCAATCAGCTTCGCCAGAGTCGATTTTCCGCCCCCGTTGGGGCCGGTGACGACGACAAATTTATTGCTCTCTATGGTCAGGTTTAAATTCCTGATAATCTCTTTCTGGCTCTTCTCATCCTGTACGCCAAAAGATAGGTTTTCTAATGTAAGCATATGTCTCCTCCTGTATCTCTTACTCAAACACCCGCACATGCTAGTATACACCATTTTTCCAATCTTTACTATATTTTTTTTCATATCGGTTCTTTTTCCCGCCTCCTCTTCATACACTTATAACAATATCCGTTTTACCATTCATAAGAAAACACACTTAAGGGAGAAATGTATATGAAATCCGATATGATACTCGACAATATGCCCTGCGGCATTGTAAAACTGAAGGCCGAAAGCGGCTTTCCGGTCCTCTATGCGAACCATGAACTGAAACAGCTGAACGGAACCGGAAAACGCCTGGAAGAAATCGTGGAACCACAGGATTATCCGGAACTGGAGAAAGAAATCCTGGGACACTTAGGGAATTCACCTGCGCGTTTTGAACTGGAATTCCGAAGTCCGGCAGAGGGAGGAGACTTCTGCTGGTACCTCATCCGCATAAACTACGTCCCCGGAGGCGGAGAAGAGGTTCTCTACGGTATCATCATCGACATAAGTGACAGAAAGAAACGTCAGGAAGAATTACTCATCCGTGAGGAACAGTACCGCCTCGCCAGCCGGCACTCCGGATGCAACATCAGCATTTACGATATTCCGTCGAAAACTCTCTGTCAGCCACCCGATTCAGCATTTTCATTTCCCGGTCCCATTTCATTCCCGCCAACCCCTGATTTTATCATCGACAACGGTATTATCCACCGAGAGAGCGTCCAGGAATTTCTGGACTTTTACAATTCCATGGAAAGTGGAGTCCCCGAAGGAAAATCGATCATCCGCATGAAAATGAAAAGCGGGGAATACCACTGGTTTTCCGCCTGCTACTCACTCATATACGGACAGAACCGGGAACCGTTAAGAAGTATTATCTCCTATCAGGATATTACCGGGCAGTATGAAAAAGAACTTGCCTACCAAAAATGGATGGAGTACATGAATGAACAAAAAAAAGACTGTATCGGCTATTACGAATACAATCTTAAATACGATCTGTTTGAGGAAATCCTGGGGGAGCTCACCTCCACCCTTCCGGAATACGCCCGGAACACCTTCTCGGACATCATCAACTACATCGCGGAACACTTCATATATGAAGAGGACCGCGAAAACTACTTAAAGGTGTTTAACCGCAACCAACTGCTCTACCACTATTACCACGGCAACCGCTCCCTTCAGACGGAACACAGAAGGCTCCGTCCCGACGGCACCGCCTACTGGTGCCTGGGGCTGATTCAGATCGTTCCCGATCCGTATACCGACACCATCAAGGCATTTATCCTGATTAAGGACATCGACGAAGAGAAGAAAGAAGCCCTTACACTCCAGGAAATGTCGAAGCAGGATTCCTTAACGGGCCTGTTAAACCGCGGCACCTCGGTCCGCGCCATCCGCCATATTCTGAAGAACAGCCAGGACCACCACATTCTGATCATGCTGGATATCGACCGTTTTAAACAGATCAATGACCGGTACGGCCACCAGTTTGGAGACAAGGCCCTCCGAACCGCGGCCGCGCGCTTAAAATCAGCGCTCCGCCGTGATGATGTCTTCGGACGCCTGGGCGGGGACGAGTTCATCATACTGCTGAAGGACGTCTCCTACTCCATGGACTTATACGCCCGCCTGGAGAATCTCTGCAGCCTGATCGGCAGCGCCCTGGAGCCGGAAGCACATATATCCGGCAGCATCGGCACCGCGGCCTTCCCCGAGGATGGGACTACCTTTGAAGCACTCTACGAGAAGGCCGATATCGCCCTGTACCATGCCAAGCTGCACGGGCGCAACCAGTACGCTGTGTACGAACCGGGTATGAGCATGTCGGAGGATATGGATTGATGCAAGGCAGACTGTTATGATATTTTATCAGAGGCCTGAAGGCTCACAGAACAGAAGCGGCGGTATCATTTACGAT
>OIZR01000802.1_pt1 | contig 19048 bp, 23 predicted proteins | sample 1588591 | NCBI WGS metagenome assembly OIZR01 (sample SAMN03283249) | human gut metagenome | biome: human-associated habitat; material: feces | host: Homo sapiens | place: USA | collected 2013 | reverse complement strand
TTGGGCGTTGTCTCTGATAGATAATTTAACGTATGTTCAATGGAATCCGTAAGTTCCTGATATATATCAGATAACTGGTTGTAATTTGTGAGTGGATCATCGCCCTTTAATGTATCTACAATAACACTGGTTACTGACATAGATCCCTGCAAAAAGTGCTTAGAGAAATAGGGGCAGTCTTCTGCAAAGAATGCAAGCTTATTATAGAGGCCGAATGTTGAATAAAGTTCGCTGAATAAGGAATTCCCACCTATCCTTAATATATTATATCCTAATTTAGAAGGAGAAGACCATCCTCCTGAGGCATATCCCAAACGCAATGCTTTCATAGCTTGTTTATAGTGGGGCATTATCTCCACATCACACCCCTGCAGGGCAAAAACCATAAGTGAAGGCAGTATTAGAGCAAAAGTCTGATATACCTGTAAAATGCATTCTCTTTGTTTTAAAATCTCAAAAACAGTATTTGATGAATTATAAGTATCTTTTTTTGAAACAACAATTGGTGCAAGACGAGGCTGAATATCAACCAGCCCTTCTGCCCGCAATGCGTCAAAGACACGGTTAATCGTATATCTGCTTACATGAAATTGTTCGCAATACATCCTTGAAGATGGAAGAGCATTTCCAGGAGGTATTTGGCCTTCCAAAATATACTGCTTAATTTCGTTATATACAAATGTAAATTTTGTTTCTTGTGGTTTCACAACCCACCTCCTCTCTGTCTGTATTATATCACGACAAAACCAATGCTGTCAGTATAAAAGTGTCAACCTATATGCACACCTTACCAATATGAATATTGCCAGAATATGAAGATAACATTTATAATAAAATCGTAAAATTATTTGAAAAGAGTTTAAGAACCATGGAAAAACAAAAAATTTTAATTGCAGACGATTCAGAAATGAATCGCGCGCTTTTGATAGATATCCTGGAAGAACAATATGATGTGGCAGAGGCTGAAAATGGTGTAGAAGCAATTTCTATTCTTTCAAGGCATAGAACAGATTATTCCCTTCTGCTTCTTGACATTATGATGCCTGTGATGGATGGATTTGAAGTATTAGCTTACATAAATAAATATCACTGGAATGACACCTTCGCTGTTATTATGATTTCGGCTGATGATTCCCCAGCGAATATAAAGCGAGCTTATGACTTGGGAGCTTTTGACTATATCAGCCGTCCGTTTGATTCGACCATTGTCCAGCGCCGAATTTCTAATACAATGTTTTTATATGCAAGACAGCAGCGGCTTGAGAAAATTATTGCAGAACAATTTCATGAGCAGGAAAATAATAATAGGCTAATGATCTCAATCCTGTCTCATATTGTGGAATTCCGTAATGGAGAGAGCGGCTTGCATGTATTGCATGTGAATACTATTACAAAATATTTACTAAAGCAGTTGATTCAGTGTACAGATCAATATCCTTTGTCCAAAGCAGAGATTTCTTTAATCAGTACTGCTTCTGCGCTGCATGATATTGGGAAAATATCAATTTCAGATGAAATATTGAATAAACCTGGACGTCTTACGGCAGAGGAGTTTGAAGTGATGAAAACGCACTCGATGGTTGGCGCCAATATACTGTTAGAACTGCCCATTGAACAGCAGGAAGCTCCGCTTGTCAAAGTGGCTTCTGAGATTTGCCGATGGCATCACGAAAGGTATGATGGCAGTGGTTATCCGGATGGATTAAAGGGAGATGAAATCCCCATAGCTGCCCAGGTGGTTGCGCTGGCCGATGTATACGATGCCTTGACCAGTGAGCGGTGCTATAAGAAAGCCTATTCACATAAAGAAGCTTTGAAAATGATTTTAGAAGGACAATGTGGTGTATTTAATCCTACTCTTTTACTGTGTCTGCAGGAAATTGCTGATACACTTGAGAGTGAGCTTATGGAAACCTCTCCTGAACAGGAGACAAAAAATATTCAGGATATAAGAAATAAAATAGACTACGACAGATTGTTTTCCTATGAAAAATACGCCTTCCTGTCCTGCAAACAGCGGCACCTGCAATTATTATATATTGATTCGTTAACCAGCGTCTACAATCGCCGTTATTATGACGAGCATTTTCAAGGTTCAGATGATATTCAAGCGATGGCCGTAATAGATGTAGATAATTTTAAGCATATCAATGATAATCATGGCCACGATGTAGGGGATATCGTGTTGCAAAGCATTGCACAAGCTGTTTTATCCTGTGTACGAAAAACAGATGCCGTAATCCGTTATGGCGGCGATGAATTTGTAATTATCTTTTTTAATATACCTCAGGATATATTCGGGAAAAAACTGGAGAGGATTAGGCATTCCGTTGACAGTCTGATAATTGATGACCATCCTGAATTACATATGTCTGTAAGCATAGGCGGAGCTTATGGTATCGGAACTATAAAGAAACTCTTCAAAGCTGCAGACAATATGATGTATCAATCAAAAAAGGCGAAAAACCAAGTGACCATATATTATTTTGACAGGAATGAGGACAACACAGACAACATTTAAAAAGACCAGGAGGAAATGTGATTGTGAATCTAAAAGATTGTTATATAAAATTTGGCGGCGATTTTGATGAAGTACTGGGCAGGCTGCGGCGTGAACAGACCGTTCAGAAATTTGTATATAAATTCCTGGACGATAAAAGCTTTAGCTTGTTTGAAGCATCTATGGGTAATAAAGACTATGCCGAGGCTCTTAGAGCCGTTCATACGTTAAAAGGAATTTGTCAGAATCTTTCTTTTGCCAGATTATTTGAAAGCAGTAGTTTAGTAACAAAGGCATTAAAAGAAGATGATTGGAATAAGGCTCTCGATATGATGCCGCAATTATCAAAGGACTACCATGAAATTATTAATGCTATTGAAGAACTTAAGATTTCCAAGGAGGAATAGCGTCAATGGGAAACAGTAAAAAGAAGAATCCTACAACGCGTTTTCTAATATGCAGTTTCATTGGACTTTTAATCTTCAGTATTATTATGTTCAGCCTGCTGGGGATATACATGAGTCGAAAGAGTAAAAGGGCCGTTTACGAAATTGGAGAAATTTATATGTCCGGAATGAATGAGCAGATGTCCAGACACTTTGAATCTGTCATTAAATTACGTTTTAATCAGGCCAGCGGCATTGTTTCTGTTGTCCCGACAGATATGAACGATAAAGACAGACTGTATGAGGAACTGACTTACAGGGCACAGGTCAGGGAATTTGACTATTTAGCACTGTGTTCTGCCGATGGGGAGTTTCAAACTCTTTATGGGCAACCCATACAGCCCCTTAACCCCAAACCTTTTGTAGAAGCATTATTACAAGGGGAGCAAAGAGTCGCTGTAGGCATTGATACGGCTGGAAATGAAGTCGTATTGTTTGGCGTTGATGCTGCTTATCCTATGCACAATGGCGATCGGAGCACCGGTCTGATAGCAGCCGTTCCTCTGGAATATATCACTGATTTCCTTTTCTTAAAGGAGGAAGGGCAGCTGATGTATTATCATATTATCCGGCCGGACGGTAGTTTTGTAATACAAAATCCCAACACGGAGCTGTGGAATTTCTTTGAACAGCTGCAAAAACAGTCTGATTCTGCAGTGAATGAATCATCAGCTGAAAATCCGGTTGAAAAATTTAGTGCTGCTCTGAAAAAACATGAGGAATATACGGCAATATTGGAAGTAAATGGTGAAGAACGGCAAATATATGGTATTTCATTACCTTATTCTGAGTGGTACTTAGTATCGGTGATGCCGTATACTATATTGGACAATGCCATAAATAATCTGGGCAGCCAGCGTATATTCATGACATTGTTGTCTTGTGCTTCTGTTTTAATCATTCTAACAGTGATATTCCTCCGGTATTTCTCCATAACCCGGTCACAGATGAATGAATTGGAAAAGGCCCGGCAGGCAGCTCTTGAAGCGAACAAAGCCAAAAGTGAATTTTTAGCAAATATGAGCCATGATATCCGTACCCCTATGAACGCAATTGTAGGCATGACTGCGATTGCCGCAGCCCACATAGATGACCGGAAACAAGTTGAGAACTGCCTAAGAAAGATTACATTATCGAGCAAACATCTATTAGGGCTTATTAATGATGTTTTGGACATGTCTAAAATTGAAAGTGGTAAATTAACTTTGACAACAGAGCAAATTTCATTAAAAGAAGTTGTTGAAGGAATTGTTAACATTATGCAGCCACAGGTAAAGACAAAAAAGCAAACTTTTGACATACATGTGGAAAATATCTTGACAGAAAATGTGTGGTGTGATGGTGTACGCTTAAATCAGGTTTTGCTGAATCTCTTATCAAATGCAACGAAGTATACACCGGAGGGAGGAGCAATCCATTTATCTCTCTTTGAAGAAAATTCTCCAAAAGGAGAAAGGTATGTCCGGATTTATATCAAGGTCAAGGATAATGGAATTGGTATGTCGCCGGATTTTCTAAAAAGAATATATGAATCCTATAGCCGTGCGGATGGAGCCAGGATACATAAAACCGAGGGAGCCGGTTTGGGAATGGCGATTACTAAGTACATTGTGGACGCAATGGAAGGAACCATTGATATACAAAGTGAGCCTGATAAAGGTACCGAATTTCTTCTTACGTTTGATTTTGAAAAAGCGGATGCAATGAATATGGATATGGTTCTTCCCTCTTGGAATATGCTGGTGGTTGATGATGATGAATTATTATGCAGAACAGCCATGGACGCACTAAAATCCATCGGAATAAAAGCGGAATGGACATTAAGCGGAGAAAAGGCAATAGAACTGGTAAATGAACACCACAAAAGGAGAGAGGATTATCAAATTATTCTGTTAGATTGGAAACTACCTGGCATGAATGGGATTCAGGTCGCAAAAGAAATCCGGCATAATCTAGGAGATGAAGTACCGATTCTGCTGATTTCCGCATATGACTGGAGTGAGTTTGAAGCGGAAGCCCGTGAAGCAGGTATTAGTGGTTTTATTTCCAAGCCACTTTTTAAATCTACTTTGTATTATGCTCTGCGTCAGTATATGGGCACTGAAACAGAAAACGGCCAGACATCGAACCCCAATAGTGATTTATCCGGACGCCGTATCCTGATTGCCGAGGATAATGAGCTTAACTGGGAGGTTGCAAATGAATTGTTGTCTGACTTGGGCGTAGAACTGGATTGGGCAGAAGATGGACAGATATGTCTGGACAAATTCCAAAAATCACCAGAGGGTTATTACGATGCTGTTCTTATGGACATACGGATGCCCCATATGACCGGTTATGAAGCCACAAAAATGATTCGGGGACTAAATCATCCGGATGCTCTATCCATACCAATTATAGCTATGAGTGCAGATGCTTTTTCTGATGATATACAGCATTGCCTGGAGTGCGGTATGAATGGTCATATAGCAAAGCCTATCGACATCATGGAGGTAACCCGGTTGCTGAAAAGGTTTCTGATTTAAGGTGCCATAGAGGATTTTTAGAGAACAATTTGGTAGAATTTGACTATAATCAGCAGAAATATTTATAACTGCTGATTATATCTTTTATAGAAGAAAGGAGAACTAAATGAAAGAGAGAGTAAGAAGGCTGGTTTTTGTGGCGGGCATTCTATGTACCATGAGCCTTGCAGTGTGTGCATGTGGAAGTGCAAAACATGAACCGATAGATGCAAATGTAACTGCCTCAACAGAGCAGCCAGAGGATGCAAGAGAAACACCTATGGAAGAAACTGTTTCCACTCAGGAATCATTTGCAGGAAACACCTTTGAGAAATGGGAAGAGAATAATTCAAATCTGGAAGGAAGCATTAAGGAACTCCAGGAAGGACAGTTCACGGTTGTAGAGGCTATTACAGAAAAGTCAGACAATGGTGGAGATATCATGGTATCCCCAGGCATTGGCGATGATTCCGACTTTAACAAAGTCATGGTTACATATGATGAGAATACTATAGTTGTAATACAGACTATCAAAAATGGTGGGGCCAGCTATGAAATGTCAGAAGCAACTATCGATTTTCTATCAGAAGGTCATATGGTAAGAGTATGGGGAACCCTGTCTGACAATAGACTGAAAGCAACCCGGATTTGTATTGTGAAGGTTGTATAAACATCTTAAAAAATTCTGACTAGTTGGAAGATAACGAGAATATAAAAGGAAATATGTTTGCAAAAAAACAGGAGAGCAATAGTGAAGTTATTTCAGAAGATGAAAGTAAAAAATGTGTACCCGTGTTATTTCTTAATATTGCTTGTTACAGTTGGCATTCTTTTGATAGTAGTTCTGTATGGGAAACAGAACAGCAGCAAAGATGGAAATATCCTTGCCGGGGCAAGTCCGGATACAAGTGCTTTCCAGCTGTATTATTTTGATGGGAGAGCCGTTACAGTGAGAACCCTGTATGACCCCGGCATGGAAAAAGAACTGATTAAAAAGATTAATGCACTACCTATGGAGATTGCAGACGAAGGTGCACTTGCAGGTATGGAGGTTCCATTTTACGGAATCTGGATTAGTGATGAGGACGGATATGATATTACCGTGGCACTATCCAAAGGTGTTTGACTTAAAAATGATGGTACAATTTATTATGGGGACACAGACCTTTCACTTTTATGGGAACAAATGGAGGGGGAGGATGAGGATAATTCCCTAACGGTGCTGAATTTTCCCAATGCAGGGCTTTTGGCTGCATATCATCCGTTCTTTATGCTGAAAGCGGAGGATCCTGACGGGGAAGCCGCGGAGGGGGGTATATCTGTGGAGGATATTCAGCCAAGTAGGATTACCGTATCCATTGCAAATAATAGTGGAGAAGAATTTTCTTACGGCAAGTATTTCACCCTCCAGAAGCAGATAGACGGCCAATGGTATACAATGCCGGCTCAGGCAGATAATATCGGTTTTGAGGATATCGCCTGCGTCTTGCCAGATGGGAAAACTGCGAGTGAGACCTATGTCGTCCTTAGCAAATTGAGAGTAGCAGAAATCGGAATTGAGTTGATTGCAGTTTTGACAGGATTTTTACTATCGGGATGTGTAGTAAGCAAAGACTTTCTGTCGAGTTGTGATTCGAAAATAACAGAGAATGTTATGGAGTTTGTGCAGGAATCGTGGAAGGGGCGCTATGACCTGGAAAACTGCATCGTTTTCGTTACAGAAGAAAACGATGGACAGGTGGTCTGGAGAATGACATTCCAGGTGGACTGGAAGTTATTTTAATTCAGAAGTAATGGAGGAAAAAAGATGAAATTAGAGAGATGTGAGAAAGAATCCTTTTCGGTAATAGGGAAAGAAGGTTCATCATTAGATGGAGTAGGGTTTATCCAGAAGTTTCTCCCGTTCTTTTAATCCTTGGGAAGACTTTGATAAAGGACTCTATCTTGCGGGGGTTGAATGTAATGATGAGGCAGAAGCTCCCGATGGTTGGACAAAGTGGATTATTCCCGGTTATGAGTACATTTATGTGGAATGTGAAAGTGAGGATACTTGTTCAAAGACAATAAAATATTTGAAAGATAATGGCATCTCGTTGGTGGGAGCGGTTCACGATTTTATTAGTCCGCTGACTGGGAAAAATTATATGTTTTTTCCAATTAGGAAGTTATAAATTTGTCAGAAGAATGCTTTTTAGTATGGGGATGAATCGTTTACAGTAGAATAATTGTGCTAACAAAGTGTGCTGCTCCATAATATTGAAGAACTAAAATAGGAAACCGAGGAGGTATTATTATGAAAGAGGTCTGGGATCTATATGATTCCAAAAGAAATAAGACAGGGTATACAGTGGAACGGGGAAAAACTATTCCAGAAGGATTTTATCATCTGGTTGTGAGTGTATGGATTATAAACAACAGAGGAGAATTTCTCCTTTCCCAGAGACATCCGGACAAATCATACCCACTCCGTTGGGAGTGTACAGGGGGGCGGTCCTTTCTGGGGAAGACAGTCTTGATGGAGCTCTCCGAGAAGTAAATGAAGAATTAGGGATTATTCTTAATCCGAAAGATGGGCGGAGAATTTCTCGGATTTGCCGGGAACAAACACGGGATTTGTATGATGTATGGGTATTTTATATAGATGTCGATATTTCAGATATCACACTTCAGGAAACAGAGGTTGTAGATGTAAAATGGGTGACGTGTGAAGCGCTAATCAAGATGGAACAAAAAGGGGAGCTGCATCCATTACTTGACGTTAGCAGTGTGACAAAGAAGATTATTTTATGGAGGAACTCTATGAGAACTTCAATATGTGGAATTGATTGTATGAAATGTGAATTAAAAGAAACATGCTTTGGTTGTGCCGTGACAGATGGGCATCCTTTTCATGGCGGCTGTGTGCTGGCGGCATGCTGCCTTAGTAATGGATATGAGCATTGTGGGAAATGCCACAATGAAAAATGCAGGCTTAAAGAACAGGTGATTGCAGAATTTTGTAAGCTTGGCATTGAAGATATGGAAGAAATTACCGGGCTTAATGCGTGCAAAGGATCATATATCAATCTTACATATACGTTTTCGAGCGGTCAGACAGTTAAACTGTTAGATGATGACAAGATATATCTAGGTAACCAGCTTAGCAAAAAAGACAGCAGTAGATTCTACGGGATAGCAGCGGATGAGAGGACTCTGATAGTCAGCGAATATGATGCGGATGGATCCAATGCGGAAATCATTGTGTACAAAAAAAGAAATGTTTAAAGGGCGAACGGAAGAAAATTTATATCTGCAATAGGAAGAAAAGAAATCCCAGGATATTTTTCAGCTTTGATAAGCGGCATAGTCCTTAGTGTGCTAATTGGGCTTTACCCACCTTGAAAAAAATCTTCAGCCGATTATTTTGGCGTTGAACTCTATTCCTCCATCAATACCTAACCTTATCGTACTACTTCCTACATTTCATCTGTCGTCCTAGGCAGTAATAATTATCGGCAACATTTGGTCAGTTTTGACGGAACAATTAATGGGATAGTATTAGTTGAACAGGAGGGCCTTGATAATACCAGGATAATGGGGAGGCTGGGCATTAAAAATGTTTAATCCCGCCTGCCGTATCACTGCATATTATAATTGGAGCAGTTATCACATTAAACTTTTTTAAATTCTGCTGGTGATTGCAGCAATTTACGGAATTTTTAGTGGTAGTCATATAATATATGTTTAAATTGTAAAACATAATATTTTGTTCTGATGGCGTATTTAGAATGCCCGAATATGAGCTTTGCACTGTAAATATTATGAATATAATGTTCGTAAAGGGTAAAATATGAGTATATTGCATATGCTATCAATCAAGGATCTCTGAAACGAATAAAACTTAAATAAGGTTGTAGAATCAGTGGGATAGCTATATAAATAAGGTAATATTTTCGTATAAGCAACAGGAGGATATCAAATGTATGATATAATTATTATTGGAGCAGGACCAGCCGGCATCAGTGCAGCTATTTATGGAAAAAGCAGAGGAAAAAGGATTCTGATGTTGGAAAAGAATCGGGTTGGCGGTTTGATTGGAACTGTCTCAACAGTTACGCATTATACTGCAATTATGAAAGAAGAATCTGGTAAGACATTTGCTGAACGTATGAAAGAGCAAGCACTTAGTGCCGGCGTAGAGATTCGTTATGAAAATGTGACAGAGACAAAGCTCATAGGTAATAATAAGAAAGTTGTTACAGATAAAGGCAGTTATGAAAGTAAAACAGTAATTCTAGCGAATGGTGGTTCTGGCCGTATGTTAGGAATTCCAGGTGAAAGTCTGAAAGGTATCAGATTAAATGCAACAAAAGACGGTTTTGATTATAAGGGTAAGAATATCTATATCATTGGTGGAGCAGATGGCGCAGTAAAGGAAGCCATTTACCTGGCTGGAATTGCAGGAAAGGTAACAATTGTATGCGTGGAAGATGAACTGATATGCATACAGGAATTCAAAGATAAAGTTACTGCACACCATAATATTGAAATCATGCCACATTCAAGTCTTACAGCAGTATATGGTATCGAAAGAGCTGAGAGACTTGAATTTACAGATAACAAAACAGGAAAAAAACAGATTGTACAAGATGCAGAGTGCGGAGTGTTTGTTTATGCTGGAATTGTACCGAACACTCAGATATATACGGAATTGAAGTTAGATAACGGATATATTCCAGTGGATGAATTGATGCAGACAGAAATTCCCGGAGTATTTGCTGCTGGAGATATCTGTGTAAAAAAGGTAAGACAGGTAGCTACAGCAGTTGCTGATGGCGCAATCGCAGGAATACAGGCAGCAGTAATGTGTTAATAATTGTATTTACAAAACATTAAATAACCTCATTTAAGAAAGGAGCTATGAGTCGTGAAAAGAAAGATTGCAATATTATTAATTACAGGAATTTGTCTGATGCATACAGTACCCTGCTTTGCATCCCAGTCGGCGATGGTTAGTGTTTCCAATTCCGAAGAAACTCAATATACCACGCTCCCGGACGCAGATACTCTGCAAAAAGATGTGGGATTCAAGCCTAAGGCCCCAGAAACCCTGGCAGGCGGTTATCAGTTTAATAGTGGTCATATAACAGAATTATTTGATTTGGATACAAATGGCGCTCAAATCAACAAACATAAAGGTATAAACTTCCAATATATAAAAAAGGACAATAATACCATCAAATCGGTTTCTTTGTCTGCCGAACCGGCATCAGGGCAATCTCTTTCAAAAGATACTACTGTTATAAAATATGGGGAAATAGATATGTATTATGATACGGCTCAGGCTAATTCTCTGTCTTGGATTAATGGGGATGTTTGCTACATCCTTATGGACATTAATAAGAATGTGTCAAAAAATGAACTGGTAGCTATGGCTGAAGATATGATTGATTAGCTATATCCATTATAACAAGTACAGTTAAGAGGAAAAATAAGAATAGGGAATAGGAATTCCCTACTCTTATTTTTTTGCAGGTCAGCAGAGGCTGTTCTGTTATCTTACCTTAAATAAATGCGCCCTTCACTTGAATCTCTCCATTGAATATATATTTTTTATTATGCATTGGCATTTCGTACAGTGGATTTTCTTCTGTCGTCCCCCTTTAATTAGCAGATACACATATGGCAATTCATACGCGTACGAAGAAAAAACTCAAGCTCATTTCACCCCTATAATAAATATATTGTTTTTTAAATCCGTAACAAAACCTGTCATTTGACTTGAAAGTTGCAGATTATTTATGAGTGGTGGGGCTGTTGACAATTCTTCTACAGTGACGGTACCGCGAAATGCTTCTGCAATGGCTCTGAAAATTACAGTTATCCGATGAAGTATTTCAGCTATTTCCCAATATTATTATTCATAATTTTAGTATATATTATGTTGAATTTTTCTGTCCTCCATATTATTATTTTAATAAAGTACATGATAAATGAGACAAAATAAAATGATAGTGACAGTCATAGTCTGGAAACGTAAGAGGAATTTAAAAACATTTATATCTCATTCAGCGGCGGCAAGGATAGCGGTGTTCTTTTGAATTTGCTGCTAGATTACCGGAATAAGTATGCCTCAGACCGTGTGATTGGAGTATTCCATCACAATATGACCGCTTTCCCATGTCACGGTTTAAGCGGTAAAAGGTGGTTTGTGTCCGGCTGCGCTTACGCCATATATTTTGTCAAACTTGTCTTTTTGGATATGTTCAAGACCGTTACCACCTGCAATACCAAATATCATTATACCTGCGGCTTGGCATTGCAGCAGGATTTTGACGGTTTTCTGAACAAGTTGAAAAAATACCTGGATATTGAATATCTGGGAGAAGTGATTGAGCATAGCTGGGGTCAACGGGTGATTCGGTTTTACGATTTGGACGGTCATATCGTAGAGGTTGGAGAGGATATGAAAATGGTGCTAAAGCGTTTTCTTGCTTCCAGCATGACAATGGAAGAAATCTCTGTGATAATGGACGCTTCCGTGGAGGACTTAATAAAACTTATGAACAGCTAAATTTCAGAAAGAAAAAAATGGTTATATATTTATGGAATTTAATAAAAACCACAGCAATTTCAAAATGGAAAAAAATAATACTTTTAAGCAGGTAATATCTCATGGGCGAATAGAAAAATGATAATTTAGGGAGAGGTATTTAATATGCAAATTAAGAGAATAGATGATACACAAATTTCTAATGCGATTGATTTGATTTGGACAACATTTATACAATTTGAAGCTCCTGATTATTCAGAGGAGGGTATTCAGTCCTTTAGGGATTTTATTGAGAATAAGGAAATAATTAAAACTTTGGAATTTTGGGGCGCATATGATGATAAAGAGTTAAAAGGTGTTATAGCTGCAAAGGAAGAACGAAAACATATCTGCTGTTTTTTTGTGAAAGCACAGTATCATAGACAAGGTATCGGGCGGATGTTATGGGAAGATCTTTTAAAGAATAGTCCAAGTGAAATTATTACAGTAAATTCTTCACCGTATGCCATTCCTGTTTATCATAAATTAGGCTTTTTAGATATGGATACCGAACAATTATGCTGCAGGTATACTTTTAATTCAGGGGGCAGGTGGTCAAATAACTGATTTTACGGGAAAATCACTTGATCCGAGAAAAGGCAGCAGTGTAGTGGGAACAAACGGATACGTCCATGCGGAACTGTTAAAAATACTTTAAAATGGCTAATACCTCGTGGACAAATAAACAAATTGCATTTTGGAGGAGATAGAAATGGAAACTAAACATCCATCTATGTTAGACTTGTTGATTGAAACACATATTGGATTGGAACGCCAAGGCCCCGGAAGTTCCGAAGCCATCGAACAGGCTCTTGGATTTCTTAAACCACTAAATAAGTTTTCACGAATTGCAGATTTAGGATGTGGAACTGGGGGACAGACTATTCATTTAGCGCAGCATCTACCCGGTACAATTACTGGCTTGGATATGTTTGCTGACTTTATAGAGAAATTGAATGAAAACGCAAAAAGCTTGAATTTGGGAAATCGAGTAACGGGCATTGTTGGCTCTATGGAGGACTTGCCATTCAAAAAAAAATCTTTGGACTTAATTTGGTCAGAGGGTGCGATTGACAATATTGGTTTTGAAAAAGGAATTTCATACTGGCATGACTTTCTCAAAAAAGGAGGCTTTATTGTTGTAACATGTCCGTCTTGGCTTACAAAGGAACAGCCTGCTATCGTTGAGAAGTTTTGGTCTAATGCCGGGAGTTGTCTGGATTGTATTAGCAATAATATAGAGACTATGCAGAGATGTGGTTATCAGTTTATTGCATCGTTTACTTTACCCGAACAATGCTGGACAAACAACTATTTTATTCCACGTGAAGCGGCAATTAACAGACTGTTCGAAAAATATGCCGGTAATGAAACTATGATTAAGTATGCGGCACAAAACCGATATGAAACCGAACTTTATTCAAAGTATAATCAGCATTACGGGTATGTGTTTTATATTGGTAGGGCTATATAGTCATTTAGTTTGTAATATTTTAATAAATAAAAAGAACCAAGGAGAAAGTATAATGATTGCAATGCAGTACAAAGTAAAATTACTAGATAATTTTGATATGAATATTATTCGTAAACGTGTAATCGACAATGGGAGGAAAACAGATGGTTTTCAAGATTTAATTTTCAAAGCATACCTTATCGCTGTAAAAGATAACCATTCTGCACTCCAATGGTTGGCAAAAGATAAATATTGGTGTCCCGCTATTAAGTGAAATAAAAGATGATTTCGGCACAGGGGAGTTTTTCAGAATAACACCTACAAACAAGGTTTTGGAAATTATAGATAAATCGGGATTGTTACACAGATTATTTATATAACGAATGGAGGTATACCATTGGAAACAGTAGAATTGAGATTTCAATATACTCAAAGTGAGTATATAAGAGCAGAAAGGCAATATTTAATTTATAGTAAAACCATACATAAATATGATATTGCTTTAGTTGCTATATTTTTGTTGCTGTCGGTAGTTTATATGCTGTTCTCTTCTTTTAGCATATTTAGCATCTTAACATTTGGATTAGTAATTGTTGTAACTGGATTGGGAAGCTATTTATATATTCTAATGCCTATACTGAAATTCAAACAAACTACAAAATATCATGAGGAATATACGCTGGTATTTTCTAAGGAAAGCATTAGATTTAAAACACAAAGCATTGAATCAGAAATGAAGTGGGATATTTACTCTGCACTTTGGGACAGCCATGATTTTTATTACTTAATTCAAGCACCACGAATATATACATTAATTCCAAAAAGAGTTTTTAAAGACCAAAACGAAAAACAAATATTTGAAGAAATTGCACAATCAAGAGTAACAGCAACAAAGCACGTATAATTAGCATACCCCACAGTGTAAGGTAATAGAGTTATTTGAGAATAATGGAATTACTTATTGGCTCGATGGTGGATGGGGCGTAGATGTTTGGCGGGCAAACAGACAAGAACCCATATAGATATAAATTTTGATGCTCAATATGCAGAAAAATTGTTAAATGCGCTTCTGGATCTGGGTAATAAAGTCGATACAGACTGGAAACCAGTGGTTTGAATGTTCAGATTTTCCTTGTAAACTGATTAAAAACATTGAAAAAAGTTATAACGAAAGGTATCAGGCAACAATAATTGTTACTGTATATAATAAGTCATAAGAAAATAAATTAAAAAATTAGGTTTTTTAGGAGGTACACATCTATGAAGGATAGGATTGCATACTGCGGGCTGGACTGTGAAAAGTGCGATGCATATCTAGCAACAATCAATGACGATCAGGTGTTGCGTGAGAAAACTGCAAAACGATGGGCTGAGTTAAATAATGCTCCCATTCTGCCTGAACATATCAACTGTGAAGGCTGTCGTGTTGATGGAATTAAAACTGTATTCTGCGATAGTCTTTGCGGCATTCGCCAGTGTGCATTGAAAAAAGGTGTGACGACATGCGGTGACTGTCCGAACTTGGAAAAATGTCAGACGGTTGGAGCGATTATCTCAAAGTGTCCCGAAGCTTTGGAAAATCTAAACGGATAAATTACATAGTTTGTTGATTCTTATAATCAGATGGTTCACACCAATGGAGGAAACGTATATGGATATTCAGAAAATTATCAGCATGCTCTTTCATCGGATATTCAATTTCTTGGAGAAGAAACCGGATCTATAAACCTTATGCACGACTATCAGCACAACGTTGTATCTTTAACACTTTGCTTGGTTCCGCAGGGGGTTCGGTCAGTGCCGGGACGTCCTCAGAATTGGCCTCGGCTCTGCTGCTTTGGAGCTGGCATATACCGCTTGCGGCAGGCAAAAGGGCTATTTCGAGGCATATCTGAACCCCTGAGATTATGTTGCCGGTATGCTTTTAATTCAGGAGGCAGGCGGTAAAGTAACTGATTTTGCGGTAAAGCCGCTTGACCCCAGAAAAGGCGGCAGGAAATAGCAAGGGAAGTGTCAAACTTTGTCTGGGGAATGATGAAAGACAACACAGACTCAAGATAGCTTAATTGATAACTTATAAGGTTCGTTAGAGTGATATTGACGGAAACGAAATAGTGATAGTTGAATTTGTGTAGCATGAATATGTTGGAGGTGTCGGAGTATATGAAAAGATATATTGCATTTTTGCGTGGTATCAATATAAACGGAAAAAATAAAGTGCCCATGGCAGAGTTAAAACAAGGTTTTGAAAAACTTGATTTTGGAGATGTTAAGACATATTTGAACAGTGGAAACGTGATTTTTTCAAGCGATGAAGAAGATGCTAAAAAGTTTACAAACCAGATTGAGGTAATGATAAAAAATCGGTTTGGCTTGGATATTCCTGTTTTTATCATATTAAAAGAGGAACTTGATAACATCTTGCATAATGCGCCAGACTGGTGGGGGAACGGAGATAATGAAATTTATGACAATCTCATCTTTATTATGCCGCCGGCCACATCCGCAGAGGTATATGGTGAGATTGGAGAGCCTAAAGCGGATTTAGAAAAAATAAAGGTATACAAAGATGCGATATTTTGGTCTTTCAGCCGAAAAGATTATCAAAAAACAAATTGGTGGTCTAAGACAGCAAGTGCAGCTATCAGCAGCAAATTAACGATTCGAACGGCAAATACTGTTAGAAGGATAGTTGGAATGTAATCGTTTTTCATTACAGTTTGTATGTAAGTAACCTGACAGAAAACAAAGAGGAAAATTTATGTTTACAGATGGCAGAAGTAAAAAAGTTGTTTTTATAGCACATTGTATATTAAATCAAAATTCAATATCTGACGGGACAGCCGTTTTTCCGGCAGCTTTTAAGGAGGTCATAAAAAAATTTCTTGATGCTGATATTGGCATTGTCCAAATGCCATGTCCTGAACTTTGCTGTTTGGGGCTTAATAGAGGAAATGACAATGGAGCAGATGTTCCTGTTGTCATTGAAAATACCCGTATTCGTAAGGAAATGCAAAAAGGTGAAACTCATAAATTGCTAATGGTCCAAGTTGATTATGTGATGAAACAGATAACAGAATACAATGCCTACGGTTTTGAGATAATCGGGATTATTGGTGCAAATCGTTCGCCAAACTGTGGTGTGGAAACCACATCAGATTTTAATAAAGAGATAAGTGGTAAAGGTGTTTTCATGAGCGAACTTAGTAACAGAATACATGAGCAAAAGTTAAATATTCCTATGTTAGGCATCAAAAGCACGGATAATGTTATTAATCAAGTAAAGTCTATTATTAAGTAAAAACAATTAAAGGATAATACAACTACCATGTTATACTTTGGCGTGCAACCGGGGATAGAAGCATTTTTTGAAAAGAATGACTGCCAAAAAAGCCTGCAATTTTACACCATAGAAAAGAAATGATAATTACAGCTTCCAGCTTATCGGGAAGTTAGGGGGCATCTATGGAAGAAATAATGTTCAGTTTACCAGATCATTAAAAAAGAGTGAATCATAATTTTGAAAGGGTAAGATATAATGAATATATTTAGTCCAGAAGCAGAACAGATAATGATAGAGCGTTTCGGAAAAGACACAATTATAGCATTGGCAACAACGGAAAAGGAAACACCTTATGTGCGATATGTAAATGCCTATTACGAAAATGGTGCATTTTATATCATTACATACGCACTCTCAAATAAAATGAAACATATAAAGATTAATCCTGTTGTTGCAATCGCCGGAGAGTGGTTTACAGCGCATGGCAAAGGAGTCAGCCTAGGGTATTTCGGAAAAAAAGAGAATTGCATAATTGCTGAAAAGTTGAAAAATGTCTTTGCGGAGTGGATAGATAATGGACATAATAATTTCGATGACGAGAATACCATCATTCTATGTGTAGAATTAACAGACGGCCTGTTACTCTCACATGGTACTAGATTTGAGTTTTAACCATTCAAACTCCACTGACGGTTTTGAATTAATTTTCAGGCCGTCTTTTTCTTTTTATAAATTGAAAAATCCGGCATACTTCCAGACCGGTATAATGTATATGATTTAAACTGAAAGGAGTGTCATGCTTTGCTTGAAAAAATACTTGTTGTTGATGATGAGAAAGAAATTGCGGATCTGATCGAAGTATATCTTCAAAATGAAAATATGGATGTATATAAGTTTTATTCAGGGGAGGAAGCGCTTGTCTGTATTGGGAGTACAGACTTCGACCTGGCTATATTGGATATTATGCTTCCGGATATCAGCGGACTTTCGATATGTCAGTCCATCCGAAGTAAGGAGTACACATATCCGGTAATCATGCTTACGGCTAAGGATGGAGAGACGGATAAAATCACCGGGCTTATACTCGGTGCAGATGATTATATTACAAAACCGTTCCTGCCCCTTGAACTGGTAGCAAGGGTAAAGGCCCAGCTACGCCGTTACAAGAAATATAATGCGGGCTCAGCGGTTTCGGCAGCAGATGAAATCTTCAAATATGCAGGTTTGACGATGAACATTAAGACATATGAATGCCGGCTTAATGGAGAGACGCTGTCACTGACCCCTACGGAATTTTCCATACTAAGAATTCTTTTAGAGCGCAAGTGCAGTGTCGTCAGTGCCGAAGAATTATTCCATGAAGTCTGGCAGGAAGAATATTATACCAAGAGTAACAATACAATTACCGTACACATCCGCCATCTTCGTGAGAAGATGAAGGATACCGGGGAAAATCCCAGATATATAAAAACGGTTTGGGGGGTAGGATATAAAATTGGGGAAATTTAAAAAAACAAAATACAACTATTCAAAGCTCGGCCGTATTACATTTATCAGAGGATTATGGATTACCGTGGGAGCAGTTGCTGCAGTCTTTGCCCTGCGGATGCTGACGCGTGGACACCTGGCAGATGCGATTGTTGGGTGGTTTGCACGCAGTCTTTCAATCAGTGAGATGGAAGCTGATTTGTTATATATATTTTGATGAGGTAGTAACAGGGATTGATAAGCTTATGGAGGAAAGGGCAGCGATTTCCCTGTCTCCGGAACTGGAGAGTGTGGAGCATAAACTGGCCGATGTTAAGCGGACACTTGCAGAACGGGCGGATAAGGCTAAGAGGGCAGAGCAGCAGAAGAATGATCTTGTGGTATATCTGGCTCATGATATCAAGACCCCACTGACTTCTGTAATCGGATATCTCAGCCTTTTAGATGAAACACCGGATATGCCCGATGAGGAGAAAGCAAAATATATCCATACTGCATGGGAAAAGGCGAACCGGCTCAGGACCCTGGTTAATGAGTTCTTTGAGATTACCCGCAGTTAAATGCATGTGGAAAAATTATAGAGAATCATGTAGATGAGGATATATCTGTATATGGAGATTCTGATAAGCTGGCCAGAGTATTTAATAATATCCTGAAAAATGCTATTTCTTATAGTGCGGAAAACAGCGTTATCAAAGTATCAGCCAGAGAGCTTTCAGAATGGACTGTGATTCAATTTGAAAATGACGGGGAAATTCCGGAGGATAAGCTCAATGTGATTTTTGATAAATTCTGCCGTTTAA
>OIZR01000801.1_pt1 | contig 19050 bp, 15 predicted proteins | sample 1588591 | NCBI WGS metagenome assembly OIZR01 (sample SAMN03283249) | human gut metagenome | biome: human-associated habitat; material: feces | host: Homo sapiens | place: USA | collected 2013 | reverse complement strand
CACGTTCATTTTTGCGGTTCGTATCCAGATGGCGGCACACTGGGATATCAAGCCCTCCGGCACGGCCACACACCCAAAGCCGAGAAAGAACCAGGATTTCGACAGGGGCTTTTTGTTATTTGTATCCCTGCAAAATACATGGATCTGTGAACCGTAATACTCTCTGCAATGCACAAAAACGGAAAGCACCTCACGGGATACTGGCCGTGAATAAAAATGCTTTTTAACAGATGATGTATGCAGAGCATACTGGCTTGTAATCAAAAGAGAAGGATGATAAAATGTGTTGTACCTGGAGAGTCGCTTTACAACAGTAAAGAGGCTGGTACAAATGACGAAAGAAGATGCAAAGACACTGGTTTTATACCAGACAGAAGACGGAGCAGTCACTTTAGAGGTAAGTGTGGAAGATGATACGGTGTGGCTGACTCAGATGCAGATGGCGGAACTGTTTCAAAGAGATATTTCCGTTATTTCCAGGCATATTAAGAATGTCTTTCAGGAAGAAGTGGAGGAAAAAAGCAATTTGCATTTTTTGCAATTTGCACATTCTGATAAACCGATTACCTGTTATAGCCTAGATGTGATTATGTCTGTAGGATATCGTATTAAATCAAAACGTGGTATAGCATTTCGGAAATGGGCCAACCAGGTCCTGAAGGACTACATAATCCATGGATATGCAGTGAATCAGAGTCGTATGGAACAGTTGGGAGGCATAATCAGAGTTATGAAGCGTGTAAATGAGTGTTTGGATACGAAACAGGTTCTCCATGTAATAGAGAGATATGCCTCGGCTCTTAACCTTCTGGATGATTATGACCATCAGAGGATAGAAAAGCCAGGGGGCAGTAAACCTGTCTGTATATTGACATATGAAGAGTGCAGAAAGGTGATTGCTACAATGAATTTCTCAGAGGAGAGCAGCCTGTTTGGAAATGAAAAGGATGAGTCATTTAAGTCCAGCATAGGCGCTATCTACCAGACGTTTGGAGGAAGCGATGTTTATGAAAGTATGGAAGAAAAAGCTGCGAATCTTCTATATTTTATCACCAAAAATCACAGTTTTAGTGATGGAAATAAAAGAATAGCGGCAGCCATTTTTCTATACTTTCTGGATCAAAATGGAATTTTGTTTGATGATGGAAAAAAGCGTATTGATGACTTTGCATTGGCGGCCATTACGATAATGATTGCAGAGTCCAGGCCAGAAGAAAAGGAACTCATGGTAAATCTGGTAATGAAGTGTCTGATCTGATGAAAATGGAGACGGTCATTATCTGTATAGTGCTATTTACGGAGTCCAACTAATTTTTATGCAGCTCATGCAATTAATGGGCGGCAGATGTCCTGGCAGACCGTCTTCCTGCCAGGACATAAAGTTATCTCACAATTACATAGATGAGATACACCAGATACATGGCCAGCATAAAACCGCCTTCCATGCGGCTGATCCGGTTCTTGCTGCGGCAGAGGAGCCAGGTGATGCCGCTGGCGATGATTAAGAATGCCGTGTCATAGATGGAAAATGGATTGACAAGAAGCGGATGAATCGCCGCAGAAGCTCCCAGGACCAGCAAAATGTTAAAAATGTTGGAGCCGATTACATTACCAAGAGCCAGCCCGTTCTCACCTTTTCGGGAAGCGACCACGGAGGTGACGAGTTCGGGGAGGGAGGTTCCCAGGGCCACGATGGTCAGACCGATTAAGTTCTGGCTCAAGCCGAAGGAGGCTGCTATGGCGCTGGCATTATCCACAACCAGATCACCGCCCCAGACGATGGCAGCCAGTCCGCCTATGATGTAGACAGCACACCGTACGGGAGAAAGCGTTTTGATCTCCTCACTGGTAACGATCCGGTTGACGATGGCGTCACGAACTGTAAAACCAACAAAAGCAAGGAAGAAGACCAGAAGAATTATCCCGTCCATCCGGTTCAATGTCTGATCGAAAAGGATCATGACAAACAGGGCGGCGGCGACAAACACGGAAGCCGCATAATCCCAGCGCAGTTTGACTGAAAACGGACGAATGACGCCGCAGGCACCCAGAACGACCAGCAGGTTAAAGAGGTTAGAGCCGATCACATTTCCCACTGCGATATCATTATTTCCGGTAATAGAGGCGGAAACGCTGACTGATAATTCCGGTGCGCTGGTACCAAAGGCTACGATTGTGAGCCCGATAATGATACTGGGGATGCGCAGCGCCCTGGCGATCGAAGAACTGGCCTCCACAAAGTAATCGGCCCCCTTGATCAGCAGGAAGAAACCTAAGAGCAGAAGTACGTACATCATAAATATAATCCTTCTTTCGTGTGTTTTAAAAAGGAAGAAGGGCAAAAAAAGCGAGACTTTTATTGCACGATGGAGATGATCATGCAATAAAAGTCTCGCTTTTTATATGTGCACCGGTTTCCGTCAGCCGGCTCTGCCGGGCAGATGCCTGTAAGCTTGCGGAAACGGGAATGTCGGCTGCACAGAACGCGGTAAATGTAATGAACCGCGCAAGCTACTCCCTTTTACTGAGTATTAGTATATCCGGTGAGCGAAAAAAAGTCAAGCTTAATGCAGAAGCTTCTGCAGTTCCTCCGATATTCTCCCAAGCACGGCGATGACCTCTGACGTGTTTTCATTCCGGTTTTCGGAAAATGCATAGTAGGCCCCATAGATCTGATAGCTCAGGATGATATTTTTGACCGGATCATCCCGGTATTCCGGCAGACGTTCATAGATCAGTTCTTTGATGCCTGCTTCTATCTTCTGAATCAGACGGCCGCTCCGGCTGCCTGAAAACAGTGTCTGGATCAGGGTATCCCTGGAAAGATAGGCAAGGAACAGCTCCTGTGTAAAGGCGCCGGGATGTTCCACCATATACTCGGGATGATCCAAAGAGCTGATGATGGAGGTCACGATCTCCGTCTCGAGGAAATCGGACAGTTCATAGATGTCTGCATAGTGAAAATAAAAGGTCGATTTGTTGATCATGGCCTTTTCACAGAGTTCCTTTACCGTGATCTTTTCCAGAGGTTTTCCGGAGCGCAGAGCGATGAATGCGTTAATAATACTCTGCCTCGTCTTTTCTATTCGCAGGTCCATGGGGCACTCCTTTCCAACGATTTTGCAAAAACGTTGGTTATCCAACCGTTTTACGAAATCGGTGATGGATAACAGATAAAGATTTTTATATAATCAATTATAGTAGGAAAACAGACGGTTGTCTATTATCTTTGAAGAAAAAGACCGGGAAGCCGTCTGCCGCATTTACAGGAGGTATCAGTATGGATTATTATGGGTTTTATACGGGGAAAGAGTTTTCAGCTTATGAGTATCTGGGGGCGCATCGTTTGGAAAATGGGACGGTGTTCCGCACCTTTGCGCCGAACGCAGTACGGATTTCCGTAATCGGAGAGTTTAATGACTGGGGGGAGACGCCCATGGACAAAGTGTACGACGGAAACTTCTGGGAGTGCACGGTGCCCGGGGCCAAAGCCGGAATGATGTACAAATACAGGATCTACAGACGTGACGGCTCTTTTATCGACCACTGCGATCCCTATGGTTTTTTCATGGAACTGCGCCCGCACTCAGCCTCAGTCATCAGCAGCTTAAGCGGATATGAGTTCCGTGATTCCAAATGGCAGAAGAAGCACAGAGCAGGGCTGGACAAGCCGCTCAATATTTACGAAATACATGCCGGCTCCTGGCGGAGAAAAGAGTGGGTGGACGGCGTGGAAAAGAACGCGGAAAAGCATTCGGAAAAATATTCGAAAAAATATTTGGAAAAAGACGGGGAAAATGGTGTGGGAAGGGGGCTGGTAAATGGCTGGTATTCCTATACTGAGCTGGCGGATTTACTGATCCCGTATCTGGAGGAAAACGGCTATAATTATGTGGAACTGATGCCGCTGTCGGAGCACCCATCCGACGAGTCGTGGGGCTACCAGAATACCGGTTTTTTCAGTCCAACCTCCCGGTACGGAACCCCGGATGAGTTAAAAGCCTTTGTCGATCAGTGCCACTCTCATGAGATCGGGGTGATTATGGATTTTGTGCCGGTACATTTTGCCGTGGACGATTATGCACTCTGGAACTATGACGGGACGGCGCTTTACGAGTATCCCCACAGCGATGTGGGAAGGAGCGAGTGGGGAAGCTGCAATTTCATGCATTCCCGCGGGGAGGTCAGAAGCTTCCTTCAGTCTGCGGGAAATTACTGGCTGAAGGAATTCCATTTTGACGGCCTGCGCATGGACGCAGTGAGCAATTTAATCTACTGGCAGGGCGATACTGCAAGAGGGGAAAACAGAAATGGGATTCAGTTTCTTCAGGAGATGAACAAAGGGCTTAAGAGTCTGCATCCGGAGACACTTCTGATTGCCGAGGACTCCTCCGTCTATCCGGGCGTTACAAAGCCGGTGGAACACGGCGGTCTCGGCTTCGATTATAAGTGGGACATGGGCTGGATGAACGATACCCTGTCATACTTTCAGGCACCTCCGTCGGAGAGGAAAAAGAGGTATCATCAGCTCACATTCTCCATGCAGTATTTTTATCAGGAACGGTACCTGCTTCCTTTGTCCCATGATGAGGTAGTCCATGGAAAAGCGACCATCCTGCAGAAAATGTACGGGGCGTATGAGGGAAAGTTCCCGCAGGCCCGCGCGCTTTATCTCTATATGTACGCCCATCCCGGAAAAAAACTGAACTTTATGGGCAATGAGTTTGGCCAGCTCCGCGAGTGGGATGAAAAGAGGCAGCAGGACTGGGAGATCTTACGCTATCCGGTCCACGATGCGTTTCACCGCTTCATGGAGGATTTAAACCGCTTGTATTTAAACAGTCCGGCTCTGTATGAGCGGGATTATGAACCGGACGGCTTTCAATGGCTGGACTGCCATCAGGAGGAGCGGCTGATCTATGCGTTTGAACGCCGGAGTGAAAAACAGCGGATTGCAGCCGTTTTTAATTTTTCGAATGAGGAACAGGAGGGGTATGAACTGAGGGTGGAAGACGCAGAGTGTTTGTCACTGCTTCTGTCGAGCGAGACAATGCGATACGGAGGCGGGGAATCAGAGGGAGAAGTCCTTCCGGTTGTGAATGGAGCGGCGGTGCTGGCGCTGCCTCCATACTCCGGACGGTATTATCTGGTCGATTCTGATTGAAAAAGCGGCGAAAGAACAGAAGAAACAGTATAAAACTCCCCCGCCGGGCACCGCATGTTACGGTACACGGCGGGGGAGCTTATGCTGTTACTTTTTATGAAATGGATTCGTTTGTGATATGAAGCGCCTTCTTCATCGCTTCCAGCTCCTCATCCACCCGGGACTTCGACTGGTCGCCGTACAGGGCGTCCAGTTCCGCCGCCGTGTTTTTGCGGCAGGTCAGCTCTTCCTTGGCTTCCGCTTCGTGCAGCATGCGGTTCGCCTTTTCTTCCATACGGTCAAACTGGCTCATCAGGCCGGCAGCAGTATTTACGGACTTCATCTGAACTTCACCTGCCTGGTTCTTTACTTTGGCCGTACGAACCGTGTTTTTCATGGCTTCGGCCCGCGCCTTCGTCTTTTCCAGTCCGGCAGTCAGCTTGCGGTAGTCTTCTTCTGCCTTATCGGCCTGAACCTTGACGGTCACGTAGCTGTGCTCCAGAGTCGGTCTTAAGTCTTCCTGCTCCTGCTTCAGGGTAATTGCCTGCCGGGCCTTTTCTTCATTGCCGTCACGCAGGGCGCGTTCGGCATACGTACCAAACTTTTTGATCTCGGCGTCGCAGGCGTCCAGCTTCGCCTTCGCTTCCCTGGAGGAGGCCATGACGGAGGCTGTGCTTCCCAAGAGATCCTTGATGGCATCCTCGTATTTCCTTACCATCTGATCCGCCATCTTTTCCGGGTCCTCGGCTTTGCTTAACAGTTCATCAATGTTTGCAGATACAATATCTTTGATTCTTCCAAACACATCTAATCCCATATATGCTCGCTCCTTTTCCTTGCCGTCAGTCAGGGCCTGAGGCTCTAATTCCGCTTATCCAGAACCGCTTCCACAATCTCGGCGTTGGAGACTTCCTGTTCCATACTGTTCTGGCCGCTTCCCTGTCCGGCACCGTTGATGTTGACATTCGTTGTGGTCTTTCCTAATACATCCGCGTCGATGATCTCCTTGAAATCAATGCCGGTCGTCTCTTTGACTGTCTCAAGCGTCTTGGCAAGGACGGAACCTACATTGCCGGCCAGGTTTCCCACACCATTTTCTCCATTGCCGCTGCCGCTGTCGATAACCGTGATCTTCTCGATTCTGGCGAGCGGTTCGGCAATTCTGCCTGCCATCTCCGGAAGAATGTTGACGATCATCTCTGTTACGGCTGCCTTGTTGTACTTGTTGTACGCCTCTGCCTTCTTTTCCATACCTTCGGCTTCCGCTAACAGGGCGGCCTTGATACCTTCGGCCTCTGCCAGCTTCTTCGCCCGGATACCTTCGGCCTCCGCCAGCTGCTTTGCCCGGATACCTTCGGCCTCTGCCAGCTGTTTGGCCTTCGTAGCGGTGGCTTCCGCCTCCGCTTTCATACGGATCGCAGCGGCTTCCGCCTCCGCTTTCTTCGTCTCAGCGATGGCATTCGTTTCGGCTGTGGCAAGACCTCTCATTCTAGTGGCTTCTGCTTCCGCGTCAGCCTGTTTCTTAAGAGTCTGGGCGGAGGCGTCTGCTTCCGCTACTTTCTTATACTTCTCGGAATCGGCGATCTGAGCCTGCTTTTCTCTCTCGGCGATGGCGGGCTGTACGACGGTTGCCTGTAAGGAGGCCTTTGCCGTCTCGGCCTGGCGCTCTGCCAGCTCGCGGTTCTTGACTTCCTTGGAAATCTCTACCTGCACGGCCGCCTGTTCGATATCCTTCTGACGCTCCTGACGCAGAAGCTCGGCATCCATCTCCGTCTGAATAACGTCCTTCTCGGTGATGTTCTTCTGGATTGCGTAAGCTACGTCAGCCTGGGCCTTGGAGGTCTGAATCTCCTTCTGGTAGGCCTGCTCCTTGATTAATTTCTCCTTGTTGGCCGCGCTGATCTCTGCCTCTGTGGCCAGCTTCGCCTGCTCACCATCCCTGCGGGCTTCGCTCACCTTGATCTGGCGCTCGCGCTCTGCCTCCGCCTGGGCGATGTCGGCTTCCTTCTTCTTCTCGGCGATCTGCTTGACACCGAGGGACTTGATATAGCCGTTTTCATCAGTCACATCCTTGATCGTGAAGGACATGATCTCGAGACCCATGGTGGAAAGCTCGGTGGCCGCCGCTTCCTGAACGGAGTTGGCGAACTTCTCACGGTTGCTGTACAGCTCTTCTACGGAAAGGGTGGATACTACCTCACGCAGCTTGCCTTCCAGAATCTGTCTTGCAATCTCTTCCATGTTGAGCTTGACTTCCTTGATGTCCTTGCCGTTGAAGCGCTCGATTGCCTTTAAGATGCTGGTGGTGTCGTTCTTGACCTTTAAGACGACGGTGCTGACCACGTTGATCGGTACTTTCTGGGAGGACATACTGTCTTCTGTCGTGATCTCTAAGCTGGAGGCGCTAAGCGATATGTAATCGATACGGTTGATGACAGGTATGACGATACCGCCCCCACCGGTAATTACCTTTTTCTTAATGCCGGTTACGACGCCAGCTTTATCCTGCGGAACGCGTTTCCACCAGGACATGATCACCATTAAAACCAGAATGACCGCGGCTACAATAATGATGATTGGTATTAGCTTGTTGATCAGTTCGCTCATTTTCGTTCTCCTTTTCTCGCCTTTGTTTTTAAGTTTATGTATAAAGACCGGCACAAATCATTCGGCCCCTATTCATCCTCCGCACTGCCGTAACCGGCAAATTCGTCCTTGGGCCGTACCACGGCTATCTCGCCGTCAAACTCGACCAGCTTCACCACGGTGTTCTGCTTTAAGACCTCCGATGCATCGGTACTCCGGCATACGAAGGTGGTGGCGATTCCCTTGATGTTGTCGAATTCCACGGTTCCCAGGCCGCCTGCCAGGACGGTATTAATGATCCTTCCGTCACACAGATATAGCTCTTCCCGGTTCATTGCCTCATTCTCCACCCGCTTCAGCCTCCTTATGACCATCTGAACCGCCATCGCGGCCGCGTAGCCGACGACTAAGGCGAAAATCAGATGATTGAATAAAAGTCCCATACCGCCGAATGCGATGAGCCCGGTACAGATGCTCACCCCTGAAATCGGCAGAAAATTCAGATCAATATCAAAATCGAAGTTTAGAAATGCTTCCAGCGCTCCGGATACATTCTCCAGGAATTCACCCAGAACAGACAGCGAAAGCAGTAAAAAACCGATGACCATACAAATGATGTAAATGTCCCTCATGGCGTCCCCCTTTGCAGCTGATTTGAGGCTTTAAGCCTCTGCCAGCCAGCTTCTGTAACGATTTCTATTATACCATTTTCCGGTAAAACATACTATCTATCAATTCATACAATTTTCTTAAATTAGTTGAACAAAAATGGTAATCAATGCTTGTAGAAAGAATTTACAAACGATTTTTGTTTCTTACGGTATCAGGTGAGCGGTTCAGGTGACAAAAGAAATTATTAATAATTCTAAGTAATACTTTATTGATATGACAATCAAGTATATAATAAAACCAGGAAGAGAACATGGCATACGGAGGAGAGAGCGGAATGGGAAACGGATGGAAGATAAAGAGTTATATAGAGAAGATAAAAGAAGCCCATTTCAAGAACCAGGAAGAAGAACGGCGGCTGTGTGAGGAGCTGATTACATATTCCCAGGCGAATCATAACGCCTACGGCTTAGGCTTTGCATACACGTATCTGCTGGATTACCATATCGCCATGCACGATACGGAGGGATGTTCGCCGGTTCTTAAGACGGCGCTGGAATTTCATAACGGCCATGAGTTTCTGGATCTGCGGATGCAGGTGTTTAACTTTGCAGGGATTTACTACAGCTATATCCATGACGATATTACGGCGTTCGATTATTTCCTGAAAAGCCTGGAACTGGCGGAGGCGCTGAACGACAGCTTTATGAAGTACCGCCTTTATAATAACATTGCCGTCAGTTTTCACAACAAAAAGGATTGCGAATCGGCGCTGGCCTATTACCAGCAGGCGTATGACTATCTGAACTTCAGTCATTTAGAGGGGCTCTATACCCAGTATCAGCTGTATCTGCTTCAGAACCTGATCAACTGCAGCATTGCCCTGGATTCGAAGGAACTGGTGCTGGAATACTGCGGCAGGCTGGAGCACCTCTATGAGGAGCAGCCCCGTTTGAAGGAAGACTTATCCGTGCCGTGGCAGAATGTCGTGATCCTTTCATACTTTGGAAAACGGGAAGAGGCGTATGAGATTCTGCGCAGCCATTTGTGCTGGGAAGAGGATCCGCTGGGCGCCACGGATATTATTGAACTGTATCCCCATATACTTGATATTTTGCTGGAGTGGAAGGAGAAGGCGCTTGCGGAGAAGGTACTGGAGTCTCTCTGCCGCCATTTAGAACGGGAATCCCCCAGAGCAAGACAGGAGGCCTGCTCCCATGAGATTCGCTTTTATGAGATATTTGGGATGACGGAACGGCTTCCGGACGCCTATGAGCGGTATTATCAGGCATCGAAAGAGGCGCTCGGTTCGGTTGCCCACAACCAGATCAGGGCGATGAAAGAGAAGCTGTATTCCTTCGAGGTTCAGCAGAAGCTGAACCGGCTTCAGAAACTGAGTTATATGGATGGGCTGTGTGATATTTATAACCGGAGGTACTATACGGAACAGCTGGAACGCGCCATGAAAGAGACGTCTGTGAAGCGGCTGGGGATCATCATTCTGGATATTGATTATTTTAAAGAGTATAATGACTATTATGGTCATAACAGCGGGGATCTGGTTTTGAAGAAGGTGGCTCTCTGCTTAAAGGAGGAGGCAGCAGATCAGATCACGCCCTGCCGGTATGGGGGAGACGAATTCTGCTGTATCTGCGAGGATCTGGGAGGAGAGGATATCGGCCGTTATTTAAGAAATGTCCATGAACGGCTGAACCGGCTCGGCATTGAACATGCGATGTCGCGGGCGGCCTCCGTCGTGACCCTGTCGGCGGGATACAGTGTAAGGCCGCTTGAGGGGCTGAATCAGCAGGAACTGTTTCATGAAGCGGATGAGGCCCTGTACTGGGCGAAGACAAGGGGAAAGAACAGAGACTGCTGTTATCAGACCGATCATACCGATCCGGATCAGTGCAGCCGGCCATAAAAAAAGCATTGTCGCAGGGAGCTGGAGCCTGCGGCAATGCTTTTGTTTTTCTAAGAAACTATTCCTGTTTACATTCCGGAGAACTGATTCTTAACCTTTGTGATCTTCTCCTGCGGAGCCTGTTCCGTCGTATACCAGCCCTTTGCGGACATTTTCCTGTAAATATCATCCTGTATACAAAGACTGTCGTTTAACGCGCTGTCAAATGACTGGTGCACATTGGCAGTCGATGATTCGATGGTGCCATGCAGATATAAGTCACATACTCCCTTGGTAGTAAGGAGAATGTTTTCCATAATACACTTGTCGTCCATGTGTTTGCCTCCTTACACTAAATGATAGAAATTATCAAAAATCTGCTGATGTTTCTGGGAAATCTGTTCTGCGAAGGACTTTAACTCGGGGTCCTGCAAATTAGTGACTGCTTCCTGACACTGGGTCTTTAAAAACTTCTCATGGCTTAATGCATCTTCAATATACGTTAATTCCTTTGGACTCATATGATCACCTCCACATGTAGTATGTGAGGTTTCCGTCAATCCATTCCGGCAATTGATTCCTTTTTCGAAGCTGGAACTATTTTCCTGTAAAAAATCATGGTGAGTACGGTTGCGGCAGTCCAGCCAAAGGGCCAGGCCATCCAGATTCCGGTGCTTCCGAACCGCGGAGTAAGCAGATACGCGAAAAGGATACGCAGAATCAGATCCGGTATGGTTGCAAGGACGAAATACACCATGGCGCCGGAACCGCGGAGAATGCCGTCGGTCATCAGCTTGACGGATATCATGAAATAGAGCGGCGATACAATTTTTAAGAACATCACGCCGGCGTGAATCGCTTCCTCACTGCCGGAATCCAGGAATAGTCCCATGATCTGCCGGCTGAATACAAAGTAAAGGACGACAAACGGAACGGAGGCAGTCAGAGACAGCCGGACTCCCTCCTGAAAACCCGGCCGTATCCGTTCGCTCCTGCCTGCGCCCAGATTCTGCGCGGTATAGCTGGATAAACAGCTTCCAAGCGACATAAAGGAGGTAATGGCAAAGGTGTTTAACTTAATTGCGGCGGAGTAACCGGCAATCACGGCAGAGCCATAGCGGTTCACGATGATCTGCACGAATAAGTTGCCGACGGAGAGCACGCTCTGCTGAAGAATGCTGGGGACTGCGATGGCAGCAATCTGCTTAAACAGACTCCAGTCAAACATGGCCGCTTTTTCGGCCCCTGCCATGTTCTTTAGACGCTTCCACAGTGTCGCTGCAGCGAGAAGGCAGGAGACGCCCTGAGCCAGAAATGTGGCCCAGGCGGCGCCGGCTACGCCCAGATGAAGACCGGCCACGAACCAGATATCTAACAGGATATTTCCTATGGAGGAGCCGATCAGAAAATAGAGCGGTGTTTTCGAGTCCCCGAATGCGGTGAAAATTCCGGTACAGACATTATAGAGAATCAGAAACAGCAGGCCCAGGGTATATATGCGCAGGTACAGCGCGCCGGCAGAAAAGACGTCATCCGGTGTTCTGATCCATCTCATCATGGGCTCACAGAAAATGATGCCGCAGACAGTCAGGAGAATGCTCAGGACCACACAGGAGATAAACGCTGTGTGTATGGCCGTCTTCATCCGGCGGAAGTCCCTGGCCCCAAAGAGACGGGATACGACTACCGACGCGCCCAGATTGCTTCCGGTGGCAAAGGCCATGAAGATAACCGTGATCGGATAGGAGGCGCCGACGGCGGCCAGCGCATTTTCACCGGCGAACCGTCCGGCGATCATACTGTCCGCGATGTTGTAAAACTGCTGAAACATGACGCTTACCAGCATCGGCAGCAGGAAACGCCACAGGGTTTTTCGGGGATGTCCCACGGTTAAATCGGTTGTCATAAGGTGTCCTCCGGTTCATGTAGTATAAAGAAGAGTATAGCAGGAGGAGGAATGGAAGGCAATCGGGAAAATATATGCATTTGGAACAGAATGGAAAATTTTGGTGATCCTTTCTATTGTTAAAAAATTACTGATCTTTTACAATAGTAGAATACAGGATCTAATAAAAATACCATGGAGTATCAGAATGGAGGCAGCCATATGAGACGAGTGATCAACGCCCCGTCCACCTACATACAGGGGCCGGGAGAGGGAAAGAAGCTGGCGGAGCATTACAGAAGCATTGGAGAGGGCGGAGTCCTGCTGATTACGGACCGGTTTGTCCATGAGGTATATCTGGGCGAAATGACGGAGAGCTTTGACAAAGCTGAAATTACCTGGAAGGAGGAAGTCTTTACCGGTGAGTGCTGTGAGAAGGAGATCAGGAGACTGGCCGTGGTGGCAGGGGACTGCGGGGCCGTATTTGGAATTGGGGGCGGTAAGGTGCAGGACACGGCAAAGGCGGCTGGCCATTACTCAGGAAAGCCTGTAATCCTTGTGCCGACAGCGGTATCCACAGACGCACCGTGCAGCAGAATCGCCGTATTGTACCGGGAGGACGGTACCTTCGACCGTTACCTGTCACTAAAGAAGAATCCGGATCTGATCATCCTGGACACGGAAATTATCGCACATGCTCCGGTACGTCTGTTTACGGCGGGGATGGGAGATGCCATTTCCACGTATTATGAGGCCTCCGCATGCCGGCGAAGCGGCGCGGTGACGAAGGCCGGCGGCTGTGTGTCCATCGCTGCGGAGGCACTGGCGAAGGCATGTCTTAATACTGTTCTTACCTACGGCGAACAGGCCAGAAGGGATGTGGAGAAGCAGCGCTGTACAGAAGCTGTGGAATATCTTGTGGAGGCAAACACATATTTAAGCGGGATCGGCTTTGAGAGCGGAGGGCTGGCCTGCGCGCACGCGCTGCACAATGGTCTGGCGCTTCTTCCGGAGCTGTCTTCCGTGATGCATGGAGAAAAAGTGGCGTTCTGTACACTGGTGCAGATGGTGCTGGAGGGCAGACCGGAGGAGGAGATCAGCAGGATTCGCAGCTTCTGCCGGAAGGTAGGGCTTCCGGTTTCCCTGCAGGACATGAATGCCGGTGAAATTCCGGATCACCGGCTGTTGGAGGCCGCAGTTAAAAGCTGTTCACCGGAAGAGACGATGAGTCATATCGGAAGGGATGTGGAGCCGGAGGAAGTGGTGAGAGCGATGAAAAGCCTTTGAGAATAATCCGGACAGCGAAAGAGGTCTCCCGCAGGCAGACAGGCGGGAGACCTCTTTCGTTTCGGTGCAGTCTGCACCGGAAGGTGCAGGTATTTCTATTATTTTTTCCCGTTCCAGCAATAGGTGCAGAGCTTGCAGGGAGAGATGCCGATAGAGGCCTGTAAATCATCCAGCCTGTGGTAACGGAGTGTGGTGAAGTTCAGTTTTTTTCTGATTTCCTCCACCATCTCCTGATAGTTTGTACTGTCAGGATTGGCGTAGTCGGCCAGTACTTCGTCGGAGACGCTGTCCCCTTCCCGGTCGCGTATGATTCTGCGGGTAATCAGATCCAGTTCCGAGTTGGAACGGGAAAAGTTCAAGTAGGGGCAGCCAAACATAAGAGGCGGGCAGGCCGGCCGGATATGGACCTCCTTCGCACCGCTCTGATACAGGAACTCCGTGGTCTCACCCAGCTGTGTGCCGCGGACGATGGAATCGTCGATCAGCAGCATGCTTTTGCCGCGGATTAAGGCATCTACAGGGATCAGCTTCATCTTTGCTATCAGATTCCGTTCTCCCTGATTCTGCGGCATGAAGGAACGGGGCCATGTAGGTGTATATTTGATAAAGGGTCTTGCAAAGGGAATACCGGATTCATTGGCATATCCGATGGCGTGAGCGATTCCGGAATCCGGAACGCCGGCCACCATGTCGGATTTCACATCGTCCCTGCGGGCCAGAAGCTTTCCGCATTCATAGCGCATATTTTCTACATTGACACCCTCGTAGGAGGAGGTCGGATAGCCGTAATAGACCCATAAGAAGGAACAGATCTTCATCTCTTCCCTGGCAGGAACCAGGCTTTCCATGCCTTCCGACGTAAAAAAGACGATCTCGCCGGGACCCAGTTCGTAGTAGTCGGAGTATCCTAAATTGATGTATGCAAAGCTTTCGAAAGAGGCGCAGAATGCGTCTTCCTTTTTGCCGATGACGATGGGGGTGCGTCCCATACGGTCTCTGGCTGCGTAGATCCCGTCAGGGGTCAGGATCAGTATGGTCATGGAACCGTCGATCCGGTCCTGAGCGTACTGAAGTCCCTCTGTAATGCTGGATTTCTGGTTAATCAGGGCAGCCACCAGCTCCGTCGAATTGATTCTGCCGCCGCTCATCTCCATGAAATGAATATGGCCGTTCTCATAGGCAGACCGGATTAAATCGTCCTGATTATTGATTTTACCTACTGTGGTGATGGCGAAACTGCCGAGATGGGACTGAATTAAGAGCGGCTGCGGCTCATTGTCGGATATGCAGCCGATACCGGAAGTGCCTTCCAGCTCATCCAAGTCCCCGTCAAATTTTGTACGGAAAGGAGTGTTTTCGATGTTATGAATGGCACGGGAAAAGCCCCGTGGCCCGTATACGGCCATACCGCCGCGTTTGGTTCCCAGATGGGAGTGGTAATCCACTCCGAAAAATACGTCGAGTGTACAACTCTTTTTAGATACGACACCAAATATTCCGCCCATAAAATTCCCTCTTCTATGTGATTAAGTCGTGTGATCGTGTAAAAAACAATCCGGACGGTCTGACAAAGCGGCCGTCCGAAACAATTTTAACACAGATGGTAAGTGGGAAACAATGGATTTACCCATTAAATATTCTTATGAGGTTTTAGAAGCAGGGGGAGACGCCCCAGGGCCTGCGGAGAGTCTGAGGACAGCAAGGGCGGGAGTGCGATTGGTTTCTTGTTTCCTCGGTGGCAGGAACTAAAGCGGAAAGGCGGGAAAAAGAGGCGGATCGTGCAAATTACGGAAGAAATCCTGGAGGATTTTTCCTCCATGTGCACTTGAAAGCAGGCTTTGAGGCCTGCTTTCACCACCTCTTTTTCCCGCCTTTCCGCTTAAGTTCCTGCGTACCTCGGAAAAGGAAACCAATCGCACTCCCGCCCTTGCTGTCCTCAGACTCTCCGCAGGCCCTGGGGCTGTGTACTGGCTTCGGGAGGGGAAGAGCACCGATGTAATCAGGTTAAAAAAAGACCGTCTCTTTGGCTTACTTTGATTAGACAAAGGGACGGTCTTGAGTTTAAATGCTAAAAATTAAATTTCATTGACTTTCCGCTTTACGTAAGTCGTGTGAAGCAGGTGGTGCGCTTTTTCGCTGCCTGGTTTTCCGAGATAGGTCTCGTAGAGTTCCTTGATTGCGGGATTCTCGTGAGATTTACGGATGGTATTGGCTGCGTCTTCATCATACAGTACTTTTGCACGCAGAGCCCTGATGTCCACGGTGTTGCGGACGGAACCCGGCTGCTGAGGCTGTCCGCCGCCGTTTACACAGCCGCCCGGGCATCCCATGATTTCGATGAAGTGATAGTCCGCTTCACCGGATTTTACTCTGTTTAAGAGCTCTTTTGCATTGCCGAGGCCGGAAGCGACAGCAACCTTGACATCCATACCGGCTACATTGTAGACAGCTTCCTTGATTCCTTCGGTGCCTCGTACGTCGGTGAAGTCAACTTTCTCTAATTCTTCTCCGGTCAGAGTCTCGACAGCCGTTCTTAAGGCTGCTTCCATAACGCCGCCTGTTGCTCCGAAGATCACGGCTGCACCGGTACCAAGGCCTAACGGAGCGTCGAACTCCTCATCAGGAAGTTCATTGAACCGGATACCGTATTTCTTGATCATTCTGGCAAGCTCTCTCGTTGTCATGGAGTAATCCACATCCGGGCAGCCATTGGCGTCCTGATTGTCTCTGCCGATCTCGAATTTCTTCGCGGTACACGGCATAACGCTGACAGATACGATATCTTCCGGTTTTAATCCCATTTTTTCTGCATAGTAGGATTTGGCAATGGCGCCGAACATCTGCTGCGGGGACTTACAGGTGGATAAGTTGTCGGTCATATCCGGGAAATAGTGCTCGCAGTATTTGATCCATCCCGGTGAACAGGAGGTGATCATCGGCAGTGTACCGCCGTTTTTCACTCTCTCAATAAATTCATGGGCTTCTTCCATGATGGTTAAGTCAGCGCTGAAGTTGGTATCGAACACCTTGTCAAAGCCGATTCTTCTTAACGCAGCGGCCATCTTGCCTTCTACGTTGGTTCCGATCGGATAGCCAAATTCTTCACCCAGTCCGGCACGAACAGCGGGGGCTGTCTGTACGATGACATGTTTGGAAGGATCTGCAATTGCAGCGGCTACTTCATCGATGCAGGACTTCTCATAGAGAGCGCCTGTCGGACAGACGGCGATACACTGGCCGCAGGATACACAGCTGGTGTCGCCTAAGCCCATCTCGAATGCAGAACCGATGAAGGTGGCGAATCCACGCTCATTGGCGCCGATGACGCCGATTCCCTGTACCTTTTCACAGGTAGCGGAGCAGCGGCGGCAGAGGATACACTTGCTGTTGTCGCGGACCATATGAGCCGCGCTCTCGTCGATACAGGATGGAGTTTTTTCGCCATCGTAGTAATCACTGTCTTCCACGCCCAGTTCCTTACATAAGGTCTGCAGTTCGCAGTTTCCGCTGCGGACACAGGATAAACAGGAGCGGTTGTGATTGGATAAAATCAGTTGGAGCGTTTTCTTTCTGTAATCAACCAGATCCGGTGTGTTGGTCCATACTTCAAGGCCCGGATTGATCGGGTAAACACAGGCCGCAGCCAGCTTGCCGCCGTTAATCTTAACCGTACACATACGGCAGGCGGCAATTTCATTAATATCTTTTAAATAACATAAAGTCGGAATCTCAACATGGGCGAGTCTGGCTGCTTCCAGTATGGTGGAACCTTCTGGAGCACTGACTTCCATGCCGTTGATTTTAATTGTAATATTCTCCATGATACGTTCTCCCTCCATTATTTCTTGTAGATAGCGCCAAACTTACACTTCTCCATACAAGCGCCGCACTTGAGACACTTCTCGCCATCGATAACGTGCGGATTCTTGACGGTTCCGGTGATTGCATTGGCAGGACAGTTCCTTGCACAGAGCGTACAGCCTTTACACTTCTCAGGATCAATGTAGAAGTTAAGGAGTGCCTTACATACGCCTGCAGGACAGGTCTTATCTACAATATGGGCTACGTATTCATCGCGGAAGTACTGTAATGTGGAAAGTACCGGGTTCGGTGCTGTCTGCCCAAGTGCACAGGCCGAGTTGGCCTTTATGTAGTAGCATAATTCTTCCAGCTTGTCTAAGTCAGCCATAGTGGCCTGGCCTTTGGTAATCTTCTCTAAGATCTCCAGCATACGCTTGGTACCGATACGGCACGGAGTACACTTACCGCAGGATTCCTCAACCGTGAACTCCAGGAAGAATTTTGCGATATCGACCATACAGTCGTCTTCGTCCATAACGATCAGACCGCCGGAACCCATCATGGAGCCGATGGCAACCAGATTGTCGTAGTCGATCGGAATATCAAAATGCTCTGCCGGGATACATCCGCCGGATGGTCCGCCGGTCTGAGCTGCTTTAAACTTCTTGCCATTGGGGATACCGCCGCCGATTTCCTCGATGATCTCACGCAGAGTGGTTCCCATCGGAACCTCAACGAGTCCGGTATTGTGGATCTTTCCGCCGAGAGCAAATACCTTGGTTCCCTTAGACTTCTCAGTACCCATGGAAGCGAACCATTCCGGTCCGTTTAAGATGATCTGCGGGATATTGGCCCATGTCTCAACGTTATTTAAAATGGTTGGCTTGCCAAACAACCCTTTCTGTGCCGGGAACGGAGGACGGGGACGCGGTTCTCCACGATTTCCTTCGATGGAAACCATGAGGGCTGTCTCTTCACCGCAGACGAACGCGCCGGCGCCCAGTCTTAAATCGATGTTGAAGGAGAAGCCGGAACCGAAGATGTCGTCGCCTAAGAGTTCCATCTCTCTGGCCTGCTCGATTGCGATCTTTAAACGCTGTACGGCGATCGGGTACTCTGCACGAACGTAGATGTAGCCCTGGGAAGCACCAATGGCGTAGCCTGCGATGGTCATGGCCTCCAGAACGGCATGAGGATCACCTTCCAGTACGGAACGGTCCATGAATGCGCCCGGGTCACCCTCGTCGGCGTTACAGCAGACATACTTCTGGTCCGCATCGTTGCCCTTGGCCAGCTTCCACTTGAGTCCGGTCGGGAAACCGGCGCCGCCGCGGCCTCTCAAACCGCTGTCCAAAAGAACCTGGATGACATCGTCGGGGGTCATCTCTGTTAAAACTTTACCGAGAGCCTGATAGCCGCCGGTACCGATGTATTCTTCGATGACTTCCGGGTTGATGACGCCGCAGTTGCGCAGTGCGATTCTGTGCTGCTTCTTATAGAAATCGGTGTCGCCTAAGGACTTGACACCGGCCGGTGTTACGGTTTCATCGTAGAGGAGTCTCTGTACGGGACGTCCCTTTAACAGATGCTCTTCAACGATCTCAGGGATATCGTCTTCCTTTACCATGGCGTAGAACGTGGCATCCGGGTAAACGATCATGATCGGGCCTAAGGCACAGAGGCCGTGGCAGCCTGTCTGAACAACGGATACTTCCTCATCGAGTCCCTGCTTCTTTAATTCTTCTCTTAATGATACCATAATCTGCTGGCTTCCGGAGGAGGTACATCCCGTTCCGCCGCAAACTAATACATGTGAACGATACATCTTGTTTCCTC
>OIZR01000766.1_pt1 | contig 20069 bp, 7 predicted proteins | sample 1588591 | NCBI WGS metagenome assembly OIZR01 (sample SAMN03283249) | human gut metagenome | biome: human-associated habitat; material: feces | host: Homo sapiens | place: USA | collected 2013 | reverse complement strand
AAGAAGATCTTCATGCCTACGATAACGACATTGGTTATGGCGATATATGAATATCAGTTTTTTATTTTCTTACAGAAAAAGTCCACCAGTATGATGTGCAGTGCATTATGACTGGTGGACTTTTTAGTTGTCATCAGGAAGTCAAAAAAAGAGCCCACGAGACGCCATTTTTGTAGCGTCCGTGGACTCTCATTGCGTTTAGTCAAATAGTTTCATCATCCGAAAATCCGATTTTTACATCTATTTACGGTGTCCTTACTCAAGGAACTCTGACTTTCTACCGTAACTTGTAATATAAACACCTTTCTGTGCACGAGTCATCGCTACATACAACAGGCATTTTTCGGAAGTAATTGACTCTGCTTCGGAGACCGCATCTGTCTTATTGATTGCAGAGGGAAGAGGTATAATTCTATTATTCACAGCTGCAATAAATACATACTTAAATTCCAGTCCTTTCACTCGGTGCATAGTGGCAACTCGCAGTCCATCAAAACTACGATCATCAACTTTGTTTCTCTTAATTGCATAAGAGCGAATCCCGGCTCTTGTAAAAAGTGCAATATAATCGTCAACCAATTTCTTGGTACGTGCTACAACACATACATCAGTGAGAGAAACGCCATTATCTTTTAGCTTCTTCACTTCATGGAGAAGGTAATCGAGTTCGTCATTAGCATTCTCAAAATTCTCAACTATCGGTTTTTCTCCATGTGTAAGGGATTGGCACTTATCTCCAAGATCAAAATCTTCGTCCAAGTCATCAAAAGAAATGCCGTTCAATAATGCAAAGGCGTATTTGCGAATTTCCTCAGTAGTCCGATAGTTGATTTTCAATATGCTACTACGACCACGAACATTTATGCCACATTTAGAGAGCGTAGGATGATTTCGATATATTCGCTGATGAGAGTCACCAACTATGAAAATATCGTTTGGATGTTCTTCTCCTGCCAACGCTCTAATCAAGCGATATGCATTATCGCTGAAATCTTGCCCTTCGTCAATAATAATACTTATATAGCGTGGTTTTCTACCCGCAGATTGAAGTAGTTTGGTGCATTCATACATGGCGGTGTTTATATCACGTATCTGGTTTTCTTTCATCAAATTCTGATAGTTTTCAAAGACCTTCCAAACCAGCATCCTTTTTTTACGATCAAGTCTGGTGCCTCGACCATTTCTGCTTGCCTTCACGTACTTTTCGAGGGTGAGTGCTTCTTGTGCAATCACAATTCTGTTCCATTCTTCTTCATAGAATGAAGTTTCAAACGGCAGGTCAATATTTGCCAACAAAACAGCTCTTTCCCAAAGGGGACTTATCGCATCATCATATCCAATCTGAGCAGAGAAACCAGACTCACGAAGAAATTGATTTACCCAAGCATCCAAATGAATGACTTCTATTCTTCGGAGTTCCTCCAAAGTGCAGATCTTACGCAGATTCTCTCGGATATCCGCCGCAAGATTTGCAGTAAAGGTAGTCATCAGAATTCTCTGCTGCCCTTCGCATTTAGATGCCAAATATTTTGCTCTATGCATGGCAACCACGGTTTTACCAGTACCAGCACCGCCAAGCACTCTTGCAGAACCAGAATACTCTTTCTGGACAATTTTCCTCTGGGTCGGATGGAGGAATACACGCCATTTTTCCAAGGGCTCTGCCATAATTCGGCGCAATTCATCCTCTCCATCGACTACAACGAAGGATTTCAAAGTCGTAGGAACATCTAATGCAGCTGCCAAATCTTCGCTGGAAGCAGAGACGTTTTGTTCTTCAGAAGCAAGCTCCAAAACTTCTTCCATCGGGAACCCTTCTGCCAACCAAGAAAGATACTCATAAGCATCATGCGGCATAGAGGATTCCGCTTTGTAAAAATCCTCCTTGCTAATAAAACTTCTAACAAGATTAAGCTGAGCCTCAGGGACACCAAGTTTCAGCAATTCGTCATCCTTTGCAAGTGCAAATAGAGCAACTTTTTCAGGTGCAGATGACTGTTCTACTATGGTCTGAACATCAAATACCTGAATAGCACCTGTTTGGGGGTTGACTTCGCATCGTTTACGGGCAGCCCATTGATATGCTTCATCGTGGTGATCTACCCACAAGAGCAAATATACTCCAGCTTCTTGCTGACGAACAACAATACCACGATAAGTATCATCAATACGCACAGAAAAAATCTTCTTATCTATTCCGGAATTAAGTTTTTCATAGTTAATGCCAGAGGACAAGGGATTGTTTCGGAACTTATTTACGAACTCCGTTACCTTACCTTGAACTTGTCTCGGAAGCCGAGCAAATGCTGTTAAGAAATCCGACGAAATCGCCACTTTAACATGATCCACCATTAGTTATCACCTCCAAAATAGCTTGCGGTATCAATATCCGCAGCATCAAGCAAATTCAGGATCTTCCATCCCAATTTTTCGAGCTTCTCCTTATCTTCAGCTTGTTCAGCAGTCATGAAACCAATTTGTCTATCAGGCCACGCAATTTCTACAGTAGCAACCACTTCTCCATCATCACCTTCGACCTCGTAGCCAATGTTATCTTCATCCGGAGCTGGCACGCCAGCATCTTTAGCCAGCTCGACAAATGCCCTTGCGTCATCATCGAATAAAAGCTCTTTGATTTCATTCCAAGCATCATTAACTGCGGCCACGGGTGCAACGGTATCAAAATCATTTACTGCAATAGGCAGTGTGAGGTAATCCATGTGGCTCATACCTATAGACGATACCGCTATAAATTCATCCGAGAATTGCATTAAGTTGTAGAATCGCCAAAGCCCGTTCCACTCCTGCTCATATTTGTCCGTTCTACAGTCCTTTTCATCATTGAGAACAGCACAAACCGCAACAGTGCCTTCCTCTTTGAGTTTAGATGCAAGAATAGCAGAATGAATTGCTAGATGCGCATTAGAACTTCTCGGAATCCAGCTGCCGAATATGGTTCCGGGGAACACGAAATCCGTTTTAGTAAAGTGTGTCTGGTCATTTACAGCTTTTACAATCATCTCCCAGTTATTGAAAGCAAGACTGTTCTTCATCAGAGCGGGTTCTAACAAAGACAGAGAATATGCGTATGCTTGTCCCTTAAAGACGCTTTCTGCATCAGGTAGTTTAAGATATTCCAGCAACAAGTCAAAGGAAGACAACTTGGCCGGTTCAATGGCATCTGCTTTTTGCTTCTTAATCATATTCTGATACATCGTCTTGCCAGAAGGCATTTTTTCTGCTTCAAGTGTTGTTGTATAGAAATCGCCCTGTGGTGCAAATACACTTTGAACATCCTTGAAGCTCAGTGACCAAACACGGAAATTACCACTTCTGCGAATGGCTTCTCGCTTAATTGTATCATCAGAAACGATGTCTTTGTGGTATAGGAATCCATCTGTGAATACGGCCACAGGCTTATGATCTGGTGCGGAAACCGGCCAGAACACAAAATCCGGTTTGCAAGAAACTGAAACACCTGAACTAGCATCCAGAAGAACCTGTGGCTCGATTTCCCAAGCAAAGTTCTCTATCTTTACATAATAACTATGTTTGCCATTACGAATTGTGTCACTTACATTGGCAGCACCAACCTTAGTGCGAATTGCCTCCATAAAACGCTGTTCCAGCTCACTATCAAACAACGGATTGACAGGAATATCATTGATCTTATCAATCTTCTGAACATTATCTTTGCCAGAAAGAATCGATTTCAAAATTCTGATAGCCGTAGTCCTAGAAATATTACCTATCTGTTGACTTTGACGATAAGCATACAGGCAATGATAACATCCATCTTTCTGCGGATCATCCTTGCAGGAGCAATTTTCCATGACATGAAGTGCTTTCTCAAAAATTTCGATCAGAGCATTCTTTTCATGCATCAGCTGTTTCAAATAGCCAGTACCACCCGGAACAGAGTCGTAAATGACCAGATACTGCTTTCGATAATCTGCATCAGGAACAGGAACTTCACTGACAGTGGCTCTTAGATGATCAACATTACCGAAATATTCTTTCATACCCAACATAAATGCAGCTACAAACGATTCCATTTTCACGGAAGAAGAATCCATTGTAGTCGCCGGAACAAGAAGACGGAGAATCTCTGTGCAGAACTCACGGTACAGGAACAAACATTCCTCATAAACGTCAGCCTGCATTAAAGTCGGCATCTTTCTTGTTTTGCAGGCAAAGCTATGGTTGGCTTTCCCGTTGTCAGGTTGAATTTTGCCGCAATACTTACAGATTCTAAAACCCTTGCGTACTTCTTCCACGCCGGACACAGACAGCTTTTCACCAGTCATATCACTCTCGCCAAAGTTAATTTCACGCAGAGTTGCTTTACGAACAAATTCGTATCCAAACGGGAAATCCTCGTTGTCCATGCGATATGCACTGGAAATATCATGATCTTCATCCACATCAACCAAGAGTTGTTTACAGTAGAAAATATTGCTTCGATCATCGCTCTCATCGTTAATTAAGCTCTTAGTATAGTCCATGTTAGAGTAGACCATTTGAACCTTCAACATCGTTCTAACCTGTCCGGCATCTGCCCAGGCAGGACTGCCACACTGTGGACAAGCAGCTGTATTCTTTCCGGTTTCTTCGATTTGAGCATGAGAACAATTCGGACAAAGTCTCCATCTTGCAGTCTGTGCCGTTGTCAAATCGACCTGATCTATGGTCAGCTTCCGCCCATCAACATAAAAACTATTATTCGGCGCAAATTCACTGATCGCAGAGGATGCGCTACGGCTGTATTCATAGACCATCTTTTCGTATTTTTTCTTCGGAACCTGTGCTTCTTCATCCTCCTTACGATAGAGAACCGCTCGCAGGATAATACCCGCTTCAGGAAAAGCGTAATTCGGAAGCAGACCCTCGTCAGATAGGAAATTAAAGATATTCTTCTTACCAATTTCCTGAAGGACAGTAAGCAACGCTGCTTCTTCATGCTTCAGCTCTTTGATTTCATCATCATAAGAACTATCTTTAGGCTTGTTTTCCAGATCTCGAATCATCGCTTTTAGGGAATCAACGCTTGTTCTCAACGCATCCTGTTGTTTTTTCAAATCCTCGAATGCATCCAGAATTTTAACATACATTGGACTATCGTTAGCGTCTTTCCCTCTGGCGAACATTTGCAGTTCTTCTCTTGCACTATCATCAAGATACGCTGCAAACATTTGCATGAAAGAGTTCAGCTGCCGAGACAATGTACTTTGTACATAATTCAAGAAGTTGAATGGGAACATATCATCGGGGCGGGCATCCAGTTTTTTCAGAATAATACCAACTTTATCAGGAATGGAACCATCTGGAATTCCCTTTTTAACCCAAGAATCCATGCAAAAAGCTACAAACTGTCTTTCCAAAACAGCAGAGGCCCGGAGGAAGATTTTTGGAGGCGTGACCTCGCCAGCAATCATTTCTAAAGGATCTGAATAGAAATATAAGTCGTGGGGTCTTGCATTCGCAACAGCTAATGTCAAGGCATTGCCATCCTTTCGACCTGCACGTCCAGCTCGCTGCAAGAATTGACTCTGAGCTGGTGGCATACTACACAGAATAACAGTAGACAAATCGCCAATATCAATACCCATTTCCAGAGTGGGCGTACACGATAATACATTGGGATCCCAAAGCTCCTGAGTATCTTTGCCACGCTTGAAATCAATTTCAAGCTGCTCTCTATTGGGACGCTCTAACAAACCTGTGTGCTCCCTTGCATTGATACGAACCAAATCACCGGCACTGTAAAGCCGACCGTAATAATTGATTTCTCCTGTTTCGTATTCTTCAAGGAATCCTCCACAGGTAGTCCTTTGGCATGGTGCACCAATCCAAAGCTCTGCATTTTCTGCCGCAACAGCATATACAGAACCACATTTATCACAACGCATCTGCATCACATCATCTGTGATAAAGACCCGTTCCTTATTAAGCCCGTAAATCTTATAGTTGACCGAAGAAGGAACCAGAGATATTACATTCCTCTTTACCGCTTCGTCCAGAATGAATCTGCTGATTGCCCGAAAGTTGCTGTCATCCACCATCACTTCATTACAGCAGGAAGCAATCCAGTCTACATACTTATTAGCCGCAGGTGAATCAAACTCAAAGGAGGATCGACCATTGCCAATATGCTCAGCAATAAATCGAGGAGTGTTTCGGCCAGATTGGCGGCCAGGCAGCCAACGATTTCTGTCATTTGACAGCATATAACCATTACCATCGCCTATGGTATATTCGTCGAACACTTTATCCTCGAAAGCACCATTTGTGCGCATCAGATTCAAGTATCCAATAACCATACGCTTGAACGAATCTGGGTTTTCAGCAGTCAATACGCCAAGTTCATTGATCGTTCTTTCCTGTACCGCATCTGCTATCTGAAGAATATCTTCTGTAGCAAAAGAAATAACAGAGCAATTAGACTTTTCAAGCGTTCGCCCTATCTTACCGGCAAGACCAAATTCAAGCATAATTTCGTATTTGATGCGTTGTTCAATTTCATACATCAAAATTTGTGCTTGCTTATCTTTGCCCAAATTGCGCTTTTCGACCATATCTTCATAGGCCTGTTTCCAAGTGAGATTCGGCGCAATGAAGAAGCTTACAAACTGCTCATCCGTCATGTGCTCATGCCAATACTTTATAAAACCGTTCTGGAAATCCCCAAGGTTTTGACCTGAACCCAGCTCAGTACAATACTTTTGAATTGCAGTTCTAAGACCAAAACGCCATGTTCTTGCATTGAAAAAGCCCGCCCGGTGTGCAGCGTCCTGGACATTATCAGAGAATGCCAATGTCTTTTTATCATCATTAAACTTGGATGCAAACATTTGAGAAATGCTTGCACTAATTTCTGTTGCGCTACGAAGACCCATCAACGAAAGACCACGACGGCTACCACAACAGGGGCAAACATACTGCTTATGGTTCTTCGTACCGGCAGTCTTGATCGGATTTGGAATCAACACATCAACCATTTCCGCACCGCAGTTGACGCACTCGTTTGTCCCATCTTCACCAAGTTTTACTTGCAGACAGTCGGGGCAAATCCTTGCGGGAACCATACCCGGAACACGATCTTCGTGAGAATGAGGGAACATCATCACAATTTTTTCATCTGCACGGAAATACAGATTGTAGAACGATTCAAGGTTTGTCATGGTGGCATTACTACGTTCATTGAGTACAGATACCCAACCTGTAATACCACAGTCACGGCAGTTTACAACTGGAAGATACTGCTTTGCCTGTTGTTTGTTCAAATCGTGCGCAATCTCATAAGTGATTTCATCCGGAGTTACTTTCGCAACCAAGCGACGAAGCTCACGCATCCAGAGCTGAACCTGAACATTCAAAAAAGGACGCAGCTTTCCTGCCTTGCCGGTTCTCGCATGAGAAATTAACGCAAAGAGGGAATTGATAACGACAGCTGCATCCGGCAGGGTTTTCAAATCCGGGTAATGGGTAGCCAAATCTTCTGCGATTTTAGAAACCTGATAATATGTACCACCGGTCAGGTTGATAACCGATTGCATAAAGCTGTGATGCATCAGTTCATATCCAAGCTGGATTCTACCTTCATCATCAAGAACATCATAAGAGAAATCCGGAAGCCAGTCTTTTACTGCGCTCTGCAAGTAAGCGGATGGCTCATCCTCCGCAGACAGTTTTTCCAATTCCATAGCTTGCTCTGCTGTCGGCATTGCAAACTCCGTTACATCAGCACCTGCAAAAAACTCATGCGCACTCAGACGATCTTCCGTGATAATTGCATCTTTGTCAAACGGTTCCCCAAAGATTTCTTCTGCGTAATTCAGAATGTTGCCGTTGTTTTCCTTAGAACCAATCGTTGCGGATGTACCGACACAGCACAGGTATCCATCATAGATGCCCAAGCGTCGTTTCAAACGACGAAGCAAGCAAGCCAAATCTGTGCCTTGTGCGCCATCGAATGTATGCAGTTCATCGACTGCAATATATTTAAGTGTCTCGGAGTCGTTATCCTGCCACAAGAGAGCATCTTTCGGACGCACCAGCAGATAGTCCAGCATTTTATAGTTGGTCATCAGAATATCCGGTGCGTTGTTCAGCATGGTTTCGTGGTCTGTAATAACGCCATGTTCACTCATAGTACGGGCGGGCGTATGCTCTTGTCCACCAACATACATCCCGACAGTCACATTTCCACGGAGTTCATCACTTCCATAGATCAGCTCCGCTATACGTTTCGCCTGATCCGTTGCCAAGGCATTCATGGGGTAAATAATAAGTGCTTTTATTCCTCGCTCGCCACGGTGCTGATAGCAATACTCCAGAATTGGATAGAGGAAGCACTCGGTTTTACCGGAACCAGTACCCGTTGCAACTAACGTGGATCTACCATCATCTCCGGTCAGTCGCTCAAAAGCTTTTTGCTGATGCACGTAGGGAAGATATGCAGGATGAATTGCTTCAAAACAAGTTGGCATATCCGCTGCCACACGAAAAGGAAGGCGCACAGCAACATAAGGCTCATGGTAAACAGAGCCTTTATTCGACAGCATTTTCTCTACGGAACCTTTGAACGGTTCGTTGGTCATCGGGAAGGTTGTTTCGATGTAGTCCCCGATGCCTTTCTGTAATTGTTTAGCAAGTATGGATGGTAACATACTGCAATCCTCCTTTGTTTCTTCTCTCAGTATCAAATCTGTTTAATGCGTGATATAAGCATCCTTTATAGCTTTGAAAGTTGAAGCTTTCATCAGATACAAATCACCACGACTTCGTGTCATTGCAACATACAGCTTATTAAGTGTGGATGTCTTTAACTTTTTAGGATTGAATTTGTCATTATCGAGGTTATTCAATCCATCAGTCAGAATAACACAAGCCGAATCGACGGTATCGCCCTTGGAATACGACCAGTTAAGTGCGGAAAAAGTGTAGTTTGTCGCTTCCTGGAATACCAATTTCGTGATGCTATTGTCATTCAAAATAGATGTAGCATTTTCTTCTACCCATATCACAGAACCATCATGATCTCCTGTTGAAGCAATACTGATTCCAAGCTTCTGACTGACATAATCACAAACATTCGCCGAACATCGACGGGATTTTGCAAGTGTAGTTGTGTCTACCTCAAATCCCATCTTGGTAATTTCTGCAACAAAATCATCGTAGCCAATTTCACCCTTTTTGCTCTTAAAAGGCTTTCCTGAATTGTTTTTGGCTGAAACAGAGTGTTGATGGTAGTCACCAACTAAAACAACTTCGTTAAGCTGCTTAGCAAGAGCCATAATCACTTCGTAATCGTTTTCTCTGAAGTCTTGGAACTCGTCAATCAGGATTGCATCATAAAACATATTCAATCTATTTGCAGCCCTTTTTATAAGGGTATCTTTTCCGTCTTTTACATAGAGGGCAAGTTCAGAAATCCTGTCGCAGTAATATTGACCTCGCTTCGTGATATAATGCATAATGTTTTCTTTTTTTCTATAGTTCTTGTTGTATACCATCTGACCTGAAGCATCCGGAACCATTGCTTGCGGTGGTTCCGTCATACATATACCCTTACTTGAAAAGCGGGGTAACTTAAAATGCTCCCTAATGCTCGGCTCATAAGGAAGGATTAAGTGATGATACACAAATGCGTGAAATGTCATCACCGTGGTCAGATCCGGGACACAGCCATGTGCATCGCACAGTTCCTTTTGTATGTTATGGATGTTTTCGTGCGTATAAGCCAGTATCAGATTTTTCTTTTCTGGATCTATCGTATGGCAGATGTGATAGGTCTTTCCCGCACCGGCAACGGCAAGAATTACTTTCTTAGCCATTCAACCGCATCCTTTACATATTGAGGAATCTCAAAGGTTTCTCCCGATGTCAGCATCTGATATGCAACATCAACCTTATTGTTCAGCATCTTACCTGGGACTGCTCCGTAAGACTCCCCATGGAATTTGTATTCAGCCCCTGCCTGGACTGTAATCATTGTATCTAAAGCAGCTTTATTGGCATTATACATACAGATTTCCCATGTCCAGTCATCTGTAGATTCAGCCATATAAATATGCTGCAAATCGTTTTCTCGGTTATGCTCCTTTGCAGAGTCGATTCTATCCTGCTTCTTATCATTATCTGTAATAACGGCAATCTTCTTATCAGTTTTGGCTGCAATTTCAAGATACTTCATATAAGAGATTCCGTTACAAGAAATCACAGAAATACCATCATCCTCAACAGTGTTTCCCGTAAGTTGCCAGTAAAAGTGCGGCAACAACAGGAACTCAGTTGCTCCTTCTACAAGGAATACTTTCTTCGAGAGCAACAACTGTAAGAACGCATTATCATCTGCTCTGACAAAGAAATTAGCTACTTTTTCATCGACACCGGAAAGGGACTTCACGCCGCTCTCTGTAATCCAAAGGACATTATTAAGATTCAGGCGGCTCGCTATCATGCTGTTATGAGTCGCCACGATAATCTGAGAATCCTTTTGTTTCTCAGAAATCCCCTCAAGCATTTTGCGGAGTGTGGTAAAACTAAGATGGTTTTCAGGTTCTTCCATCAGAATCACATCTAATCCGTTTGCTTTTTCCAGTGCAATCTCCGTTTTGATCAGACTTTCCATACCGCTTCCACGATTTTCAAGTGCAATCTCACCTTCATAAACAGAAAGAACTGTTTCCAAAACGACTTTCTTCGTGTCGATGCCAAATTTTCTGTCACCGCCCAATTCCGGAAGGTCGGTAGCCTCAAATGCTTCGATTAGCTTAGTGCGAAAATCATTTTTAGCTTTTGCTCTGGTTTGTTCGTTATACTTGCTCGTAAAGAGCGTTCTATTGTAATAGTTGAAAGAGGGTGCAACTGCACTGCTCGTTGTGTCAATAGCAAGGAACTGAAGCGGTCTGCGTATCATCTGATACGGATTGTTGGCAAAAGTCATCCATGTCAGGGCATAGTATTCATACGGGATTTTGCCCTCCAGAATAGACTGTTCCATTCCTGCGCCTAACTGTTCATCGTATTTACACTCAAAGCGGATACCGTATTTTTCGACCTGCTTTTTCAACATACCATATACTTCGCCATGGAAGTAATCTGCGTTTTTAGTCTTAGGGTCAAGTGCCAGCTCTACCTCGATTAGAATTCGAGGTAGAGTCTTGACACTCGGATTACTTTCAAATGCGGCGACCATCTGCGTGTTGAACAGATCTCGCAGCACAGATTTGTCGGCATTTCGATATTGCTGATTCAGCACGGTCTTAATTGCGTCCAAGATCGTGCTTTTACCAGCTTCATTCTCACCAACGAGAATGTTCATGTGTTCGTTGAACTCCACATCCAGGGAGGTAAATTTCTTAAATCCCTCTATGTGCAGCGTTTTTATGTAGTTCAAGTCATTTACCTCCTAATGCGGTTTCGTTAGAAAATTTATGTGTTTCCGTTGGTGCTTACAGGAATAGCTATACGTTGCTTCCCATTTCGGATATAACCACTCAAAAAATCAGAAAAACAAATGGCAGTTCCTTCATCCAACAGTTGTCTGTTCGCAATAAGCATTTCCATGGTGTTTCTCGATTCTTCAGACACTAATTGCTTAATATAAGCTTGCTCGATGACGTATTCTTCTTGCGTTTTATCATCTTTCACAACGATATTAGAAAGCAGATAAATCATAGCGGACAATCGTTTAGATTCTTCACGGACTGCCGCCACAAGCTTAGCCGCATCTTCTCCGGAAACAACAATTTCCCCTTTTTTTTGATCTATAACCTCGACTTCATAAGAAGTTTCAACCTGGGACTTGCTGCTTGCAATTAGCCGAGATGCCTTTGTCTCAAACTTCTTGTCGCTTTTCATCCATTGAATAGCATTGTTGATACGAGGTTTTACCTTGTAGTACCAAAATGCCTTGCCGAGATTGGCTAATCCTTCTTGGATTTCAGGATCACTGAGTACATCCACAACAATTTCAGCTGCTGCGTGACCAAGCATTGCGCCGAAACTATCGTTTGTACGCTCCCGTTCAACATACACAGTTTCTGTTCGGACAATTTCCTTATACGGAAGATCATCATCAGTAACCTCTGCAATATCCGGAAGCGTACTTAGACGTCCTTTTTCATTGCGAAGGCCGTTGTCAGAATGTGTGATTCCCTGATCAAATTTCTCAAACTCGTCCGCATCCAAAGTAACTTTCATAATTCGAGTTTCTTTCTTAGGTTTTGCCACGGTCTCACCTCCCTAAAAACGGTCTCGTTATTTTCCGTACTTCTTCTCAAAGAACTTCCATGCGGTTTCGTAGTCCTTTTCACGGTCACAGCGGTCAAATGGAGCTACATACTCAATGGTGCGCTCAACGGGACCGCCCGGCATAGTGTCATCGCTGATAGTCTGATAAAACTTTTTGCCAACAAGCGAACTTTTTATTTCACGCTCAAATTCAGGACGTGAAAAACCTACGCCCACTAAGCTTTTGTTGTTTGTGAAAACAATTCTACCATTGGCGTCATACCATGTATCGGACTCATAGTTCTGATGTACCGGGAACTGAATTCGATATATAGTTTTAAGTTGACCTAACGTTATGCCAAGACTCATTGCCGCTAACACGTCAATTTCTATCAATAACTGATGACGAGAATAATCGTCCTTTACCGGATAACTCGTATGCCAATGTTCTGTCAAATGTTTGTATGTTGTCGTAATTAGTCGAGCATCTTCTTTTGCCCAACTGTCGTTTGCAAAATCAGGAATGAACACATCGTTCCATAATTCGGCATAATGATTACTAAGACAATTAAGTAGCAGTGCACGAACAATCAAGGCATTTTTATACTTTGATTGCGGTATTGGTAACTTTCGAGCAGTATCATCTAAGAAATTGCTTTTCCCAAGAGAGCGAATGAAGTAATCATACGGCAAGGAAGCCATCAACGCAGACATATACACCATGTCCGATAAGGAATCAAAGCTCATGCCATATATACCGTTAATATGAGAGGTTCCCTTTGGGATAATAGCGGCCATCAAAGTTCTTTCTTGGTTCAACCCGAGCATTTTTCTTGCTACCAGTCTATACGAATCAATGTATTTTCTCCCCGATGGCATGACTGGACTCTGACTAACATATTCACCTATATTCTGATGAATCGCATATTTTGAACGCTGAATGTAACTATCACCGATCTGGGTTAAATCAATCCTGTCATAATCTGATTTTTCAACGCATTTGCACCTCGGCGTTTTGAATAGCGGATTGCAAATTGAAATATATGGACCGCAATAAACAAAGTCCTCTAAAGAGTCCGGGAAATGTGACTGCGGAGCTATTATTTTGTTGTCCTGAGATGCTGTTTCGTCCAACAGCTGTGTCATATAAACCGACTCAGATATATTTGATAGTTTACGATCTTGTGCAGCAAAACATCGAATAACGCTCATAAGCTCTTGAGCATAAATCGCAGGAAGCCTGGTTTGCCCCGGTTTATCAGGGTTATCATATACTTTTGCTATGGACAACAATTCTTTTTTCCCGATGCGCACAATACGTTTAGGATGACCCACGATGTTCCATTCGCCTTGAGCATCTTTCATGCCAGGTACTTCGTCGTTGTTTTCGGTTTCGTAGCACATATCCACCGTAATAGGATGGTAACAATGCGTGATCATATCAAACTCGGAAGATGATATATTGGAATACACATTCAGACCATAAATACTTGTATCACTTATTTCCTTAAACAACAACTTCTCATTAACGAATTGGAATCTGTATCTCAATTTAGGATACAAAAATTCTCTTAACTCTCCACCTTTTGGATCATCATAAATACCGTCTGGATGTATATATGCAAATACTCCTCGAGTGCCTGAAACATAACTCGCAATAGGAAGAAAACATTTATAAAGATTTGTTTGTTGTCCCTTTAGAACAGGGTAATTTGAAAACGCATTATAAAAGTTTAATCCACCAGCAAGAGATGTATATTCTCTTAAATAATCTCCTCTAACAAGTTCATTATTTAGAACTTTTTCTCTTTCTTTTTTTACTTGAGCTGCATTGAATTTCTTAATCACGAACTGAGGCTGCTTTTCTGACAAAACCCCAAATTCCCCCCATGTTACTTTGACCCACGGCGGATTACCAATAACCAAGTCAAATCCACCACGCTCTGCAAACAAATCTGCAAATTCAAGCTCCCAGTGCATGAACTTGTTCTGCTCTGCAATCCTTGCCGCCAAGTCCAGTCTCGGATTTTGCTTGCGCAATGCAGGAATATCAACAATGGTATCTGTACCGTAGGTGTCGATAATATCCATTGCCATCTGTTCTATTTCCGTCGGGAACAGAGAAAGCTGACCACCCTTGACAGAATCAGTAACATTCACAGATGCCATGGTTCCTTCAAGAATCAGGGACATATCAAACAAAAACTCACTTCTGGTAGGAAGCAAATCCGCTTTATCAATCGGCCAGAACCACAGCGCACACCAATAATCCATTGCAAACTTCAGTCGGGCATAGGGACCGGCATTCCTCATATGTTCGCTCTTATAGAGTTCGCTGAAGATCTTGTCCTTCTGGCGAATCGTAGTATGCGAATCTTCTGCATCATCGGTATAGCCAAAGATAGAGAGAGCGTCCTGTGTTTTAGTGCCTACTTCCTTACGCAACTGAATTTGCGCCTCCCACAGCTCATCAATTGCCGCAGAAAGTCGCAGCAGAGTAACAACCTCATCGTCAGTGACCGGACTGGTAAATTTCTTGTTCCAGTCTTTCATCTCCTTGATGTTTGCAGGCTCCAGCTGTTTGATTACTTTATCGGAATAGCTGCACATTCCCGGATCGCCAAGCAAGAAATGATAAACCTGCTTCTTCGGCATACGCTTTGTTCCCAAAGGTACCCGTTCCGGCTCTATCTCGTACCAGCGCAATCCCTTAGAGGTGGATTGTGTGTTTTCAATGCGGTAAACCTGCCGCCTTGCACCGATCAGGGAGTTTCCGTTCACCAGCTGCGTGCCAAACCAAGGCACAAAGCCGCCCTCATAAATGGTGTTCAGCCACAGGGAGACTTCTGCCAGCTCAACAGCCACAGGGTTCAGGTCGATGCCATAAACATTGCGGTCGGCAATAAACATCTTGACCTTTTGCAATTCATTAAATCTCTTTTCATAGCTGATGATTTCGCCGGTTTCTTTCTCCTTACGGGAAATATAGGCTTCTGCCAACTGATTGATTGCTTCGTTCAAGAACGCTGCACTACCCATAGCAGGCTCGCAGATGGTCAGCTTGAGAATTTCGTCCGCAGTTTTTCCTTCCAGAAGCTCCTTCAGGGCATACTTAACCAGACACTTGGTCAAAACCTCTGGTGTGTAATAGGATGCGGATTTTTCACGCTCTCTGCCTGCCAGACGATAAATGAAAGTGCCTTTTTCATACATACGGAGCTTGCCTTTTTTCTCGCCGGACTCATAACGGACACGCTCGTCTTCTGTATATTGGTCAAGCTCAGATTCCGGTACAAAGTAACCAACCTCCAGCTCGTTGAAGCTGTCACCGGCTCTCTTTACTTCATAGAGGTCATGTTCGGCAATAAAGCCTCGATAGGAAAGAAGTGCCTCGTAAACTGCGCCCATCTGGTTGATACCCAGATTTGCATAGGAAATACGACCACGGCGGCCATTTCTTCTGCCCGTAGCCCTTGTCAAGCTCATAAGGTCAATGATACGCAGCATACAGCTGTTTCTCAGCTTGGCCGCAGAAATCATCTTGGTATATTCCGGATCGAAGATATGTGCCTTCAGCGGAGCAATCAGGAACATATCGTGCAGGCTATCAGAACCTGTCGCTTTTTTCAGCTCATCTTCCGTTTTCGGATAGCCGTCATAAATCAGCTCATAGAGCTTTGCCAAAGTTTCATGCAGGTAATAGCCATCACCAACTTCATTTACATCATCACGGATGTTATCCGCAATATCTCGCAAACTTTCCAGAGAATATCCGGAGTAATAGCTCTGTGCTTTGATCGGTGCATAGCCAAGTTCCGGTCTGGACTCAATAAAGAGCACAAACAGCATACGATACATATAGCGCAGACACTCTAAAGTCAACTGTCCGGCATCTACAGGGTCTGCATCAAGATCACGACCAAGGCGTGTCTTCATATCGTAAAGGACTTCATTGCCCAGCAATTCAATGCTCTCACGGAGGGCATACTTTAAGTCTTGCGATACGCCGGAAGCATTCTTCTGGCTCTGTTCATCCAACTCATCCAACAAAACTTTTCCGTCATCAGGACAAAGAGAATCCTTATGAAGCAATACAGACATGGTCTGCAAAGTCGTATTTTCCAATCGAGAGAAAATTTCCTCAAGCTCAAACTGAAGGTAACGCTTTTCATTCCACTTGTTGCGGTCGATAAGCGCAATCTGATTCATGCCAATCAGCATAACAAAACGAGGGGGTTCAGCAGCACCAAAGAGGATTTTTGTAACCAAGTCCTCGTTTGCCATCTCGCCCAAAACGCCCTTGTAGAGTGTACCGGCAGCATCATCATCTACATCGTCGGCATTAAACACAAAGCTCTCCATAATGCCAGCATCCGATTCCTTTGATGCTGATAACAATACCCACAGCAATGGTGCGCCATTGCTCTTTGTCATTTCAAGATAAACCGGAACCGACAGAGAATCGTCCACCGTCACAACTTCCGGTTTTGCTTCTGGATAGCCCAATGATTTCAGATAGCTACTCGCAAGCATCTTGATATTGGCAAGAGCTTGTAAGTTTACAGAAGAACGGACAAATTTATCATGTGCCGTATAATACTGTCGTGCATTCTGACGCAGAAGCGACCAGGGCGTTTTGATTTCTTCGGACTCCCTTGCAGCTGCATTCCAACCGCTGATAGTAGCACTCGTATTTTCTTCAAACACAGTGGAAAAATAATGGTTGGTATAGTATTCGTTTTTATTGGTGATACCTGTTAAATCTATGCTCATTGCGATACCCCCATCAGCACAGACACAACTCTAATGTATGGGTTGTTCTGTATTGTCAAAGTTTCTTTCACCCAGCTCATAAACTGATCAAAGAGTTCATCTACCCGACGCTCCTGTTCCTGGAGCTTCCGTTCATGCTCGAACAAGGTCAGCTGGTAGTATTCTTTATGCTTTTCTTGAAGCTCAATCAGCTTATCAACTTCTGCATCCAGCAGCGGACTCATTTCCGTCTGGTACCTTTTGTAATGTTCATCCAAATGCATTTTTGCTTGGGAAACTACATCACATAGCAAAGAACTTGCGGCAGAAATTTCATTCTCACCTATGCAATTCGTATTCGGAATTTTGGGATTACTCAATCCTGTTTTCTGCACCACTTCATTCATAGATAGCACCTTAACGAATTTGCCATCTTGGTACAACAGACCAAACCATTCATCGACCAAAGGAGTTGACTTTAGATTAGGCATACTGCCGGTTACAACATAAATGCTTTCGCCAACTTTTAACACTCCGGGAAGCCCAAGGACTGGTGCTTCGTCTCGCTTAAACAGCAGACTTGCTTTGTCATTAACCCAGCTCAGAACAGGGTGAAGTTTCCACAAATACTGAGTAGTTGGCCAGGCAGACTCGTCCATGTTTTTCTGCATACTATTTCGCATCTGCTCCATGCAGAAGGCTTTATCATCAGAGACTCGAAGCGTTTCTCCCTGCGGAAGTGCTTCTTCCGGAACAAGTGCTTTCAAGCGTCGCTCCATATCAGGAGTCAATTTAATATCCAAACCGGAAACCGTTTTCAGTCTTTCAACAGGATGATTCTCTGTCTGATTTAGATATGTGAGTGCCTGATACAAGTAATCCATATCCGAGAACAAGGTTTCATCCGAAACAATCTCCGATTTTTTCTCGTCCTCATGCTCTGCTTCACCAGCTGCTGCCATCAATGCTTCAAATGGATCGAAGTCATCTTCGCCAGCATCCAATGCTTGTTCAAAAGCATCTGAATCTGAACCGGATTCGATTGTTTCGGCTACAACAAGTTCTTCATCTTCGATGGTAAATTTACCGAGCAGCAGAGAAGGATCTCCAATATTTTTCAGAGCCTGCTCCTCTTTTGTAATCAAGATTTCGATGATGCGCATATCGCCCTTGATACGTTTGTTATCACTTTCGATGAGCATATAGCGAATATCGGGGCGCTTCTGTTGACCATATCTGTCGATTCTACCGTTTCTTTGTTGGAACACCATCAAAGACCATGGAATGTCAAAATGAATCAGCCGATGGCTCAAATAATGCAGGTTCAAACCTTCCGAAGCAACATCCGATGCAACCAAGACACGAACCGGAGACTCCGTGCGACCGAAATCCTCTACGATGCGTTGCTGTTCCGCATCGCTCATTCCACCGGAAATCTCCTGAATGACATTGGCTTTCAAGCCTAGGTCTTGTCGAAGCCTTTCAGCAAGATACTTCATGGTTTCGATGCGCTCAGTAAAGATAACAACACGATCACCGCTATCAGCTGGATTCCATGCGTATTCCTTGCTTTTGAGGAGATTCAAGAGTTTCTGATAACGTGTAAAGTCCGCAGGAGTAATCGCCTCCAGCGCAGTTTTCAGTTCTTCCAGTAGACGAATATCTTTGATGTCATCTACGGTATATTTTTTGTAGAGTTTCTTCAAGCGTGATTCAATACTCTTGATACAAGCTGCTGGACTGGAGAACAAGGATTTTTCCAAGCTAGTCTTAAACAGCTGACCTGTACCTTTGGTCTTACCCAAATCCATTTCCAGTTGCATTTCAGCAAAAATATCAAAAGCATATTCCTCTTTTGCAGATGCACAGCAACGCTCAAGTGTGATTTTTCTTTCTAAGAAAGAGCCACTAACTTGATCTTTGACATCCTTCTTAAAACGGCGAATGCAAAGTCCTTTAATATCTTCCGGGGTGTAATTTTGTGGGTCAGCAATCGCAGTCGGATCGAGCATATTCATCAAAGATGCAAAGCTCTTTGCTCTACCATCATGAGGCGTTGCTGAAAGCATGATCATGGTATCGCTACGATCTGCAAGCAGCTTTGCAAGACGAGAACGCTGCGCCTGATGGTCTCCACGTTCTGCTACATTCTGTGCTTCGTCGATTACGATAATATCCCAATATGCATTTTCCAGATGAGTGCGGTATTCAACATCTCTCTTTAGAGTGTCGATGGATACAATCGTCTTATCATAATAGAAAAAAGGATTATAATTCGATGGTAAGTTGGCACGAATCTTTTGAATCCGGTTAGAATCAAGGCGCACCAAAGGAATGGTGAAGCGGTTCCACATTTCTTTCTGGAACTGCGTCATCATACTCTTAACGGTAACAACCAGTATTCTTTTACCTTTGCCACGAGCAATTAGCTCGGACATCAAAATACCTGCCTCCAAAGTTTTACCGAGACCTACGGTGTCCGCAATAAGAATTCTTTGCCTCGGACGTTGCAAAGAGAGTTTTGCTGGATCAAGCTGATAGGGTATCAAGTCCATCGCTGCTTGATGACCAATATGTAGATTGGCATCTGTAGGAATTTGCTGACGCCATTGACTCTCCAGATATAACAGCGCTCGTTTGTAGAATGGAGAAGCATCCGCAACCAGCTTTACTTCCGCAGGATCAACGATTTGAATCTGTTCCAAATCCGTAAGGAAAATCGCTTCTCTATCCTTAACCAACGGAGAAACGCCAACGCAGTATAAAGTCTTGTTGCCAAGACTATTGGTTTCAATTTTCTTGACCATCCATTCCTCGTCACGAATGATGGTTCTCATGCCAGGGGCGAAATCAATCATTTTGCAATCTCCTTATCTATAAAAAGATTGAAAGTTACAATCGTTATAAATTCTAATTTATCATAGGTTTACTACATAAAAACGGACATCATTTTTCGTCCGGAACTATTTCCATAATATCGTCGAAGGTGCAGCCTAGGGTAGAACAGATTTTCACAAGCGTATCTGTAGTTACATTCTCACCTCGATGCATTTTGTTGATGGTATAGTTACTCAGATTTG
>OIZR01000761.1_pt1 | contig 20238 bp, 20 predicted proteins | sample 1588591 | NCBI WGS metagenome assembly OIZR01 (sample SAMN03283249) | human gut metagenome | biome: human-associated habitat; material: feces | host: Homo sapiens | place: USA | collected 2013 | reverse complement strand
GTAGAGCAGAGGACTGAAAATCCTCGTGTCGCTGGTTCGATTCCGGCTCTGGGCATACTTTTAAAAGTTGCTTAAGCTTAATAATATAATACGTAACATGCGGGTGTAGTTCAATGGTAGAACACTAGCCTTCCAAGCTAGATACGTGGGTTCGATTCCCATCACCCGCTTTCTTAAAGCCATAAATCAGGTTTTAAGAAAGCATAGTTCTAAGGAGCTGTCTTATGAGTCTGTAGCTCAGCTGGATAGAGCAACGGCCTTCTAAGCCGTAGGTCGAGGGTTCGAATCCCCCCAGGCTCGGTATGGTGGGTATGGTGCAGTTGGTTAGCGCGCCAGATTGTGGTTCTGGATATCATGGGTTCGAGTCCCATTACCCACCCTTTTCTTTTATAAGAAGCACTAGTTAAGCAGTGTCATAGTTGAGTTTACTAATGGGCTATCGCCAAGCGGTAAGGCACAGGACTTTGACTCCTGCATTCGCTGGTTCGAATCCAGCTAGCCCAGTTTACCTGGATTAGCGGGTATTATAAGAAAATAAGGGCGTGTAGCTCAGTTGGTAGAGCACTTGACTTTTAATCAAGTTGTCCGGGGTTCGAATCCCCGCACGCTCATTGTAGAACAAGCAGTTTTGCTTGTTTTATTTTTTCCAAAATTGTATATGCGGATGTGGCGGAATTGGCAGACGCGCTGGTTTTAGGGTCCAGTGGGCATCCCGTGCAGGTTCAAGTCCTGTCATCCGCAGTTTATGAAGAAGCCTTGATTTTCAAGGCTTTTTTGCATGTCTGGGAAGAGTTTTGTTAAGTATTTCAGAACTCGGTTTTTGGTTACACTTGATTACACTTTCTGATGACAATGCATTTCAGTAGAAAAAAGAGAGCGAATGCCGCTCTCTTTTTGTTTCAATAGCTACTTTCTATAAGCAAATTTAGGAACGCCGTCTTCTGTGGGAACGGTTACTTCTCCCTGGATCAGCGGACGAGCATACCGGATAAAATCTTCTGTCACGTCAGAACCATCTGCAGTGATCCATGTAACAGGGACGCATTTTTCCTGATTACAGATGACGTTGACGTCTTTTAAAACATAATCAATCTGATAGTCATCTCCGTCCAGACGTTCAAAAGCAACCATCTTTCCGCTGGCTCCGTTTAAAGCAGCTTTTACTCCGTAAGCTCCGGAAGCAATGGCTTCTTTCTGGTCTGTTTTGGAAAGCATGGAAGAAGAGCATCTCTGGCAGACATTGAGTTCTACAGAACGTACTTTGACGCCAAGGCGTTCTTTCACCAGATTTTCCAGATATTTTCCGGAACCTGTGAGCATTTTGTGGCCGAATGTATCTGTTCCGACATCATTGGAATATTCGCAGATGAATGTACCGGTGTTGTCGTGGATTCCCTCGGAAATACATACTACCAGGTTTGGTGTAGTCTCCAGAGACGTACGGACTTTCTCAATAAAAGCATCCTGGTCAAAGTCTGTTTCCGGAAGGTAGATCAGAACCGGGTTGTCGTGTTCGAACTTTCTGGCCAGTGCGCTGGCAGCAGTGAGCCATCCGGCATGGCGTCCCATAATCTCAACAATGGTAACGGATTTTTTGTTGTCATAAACGGATGCGTCGATAGCAATCTCCCGCACAGTAGAAGCGACGTATTTTGCGGCACTTCCAAATCCCGGTGTGTGATCTGTCTCGACAAGGTCATTATCAATTGTTTTTGGAATTCCGATCACACGGATGTCGCTGCTGATCTTTTCGGCATAGCGGGAAAGCTTGCTGACAGTATCCATGGAATCATTGCCTCCGATGTAGAAGAAATATCCGATGTTGTATGCTTCGAAGCGTGCAAAAAGCTGTGGATAAACCGGATCGTTGAGATCTTCCGGAAGCTTGTATCGGCAGGAGCCAAGATATGAGCCGGGTGTGGTCCGGATCAGTTCCAGTTCTTTTGATTCTTCCAGTGGCGCCATGTCCATGACCTGATCATTTAAAAATCCTTCAATTCCATTTATCATCCCATAAACAGTGCCAATCTCGTCTTCGCGGTTTAATGCTTCGTATACAGTCCCGTAAAGGCTTGCATTGATAACGGCAGTCGGTCCGCCAGATTGTCCTACAACTGCATTTTTTTTCATAGTGTTCCTCCAATTTATCTTTTATAAAAATAAGTGTTCTCCCTAATACTATAAAGGAAGGAGTGGTATTTTACAATAAAATGGTTGGAAAAATAATAAAAGTACAGTATAATTGCTATATTGAAGAAAAGGAGTGTAGACATGAAATATATATCTTTTGCAATTCCATGCTATAATTCAGAGGCATATATGGAAAAAGCAATTCAGTCGATCCTGCCCGGAGGAGAAGATGTGGAGATTATTGTAGTTAATGACGGATCCTCAGACGGGACAAGCGAGGTTGCAAAAAAATACGAGGAAAAATATCCGGGGATCGTCAAAGCGGTAGACAAGGAAAACGGCGGTCACGGGGATGCGGTCAATACAGGTCTGGCGCATGCCACAGGTGTCTATTTTAAAGTAGTGGACAGTGATGACTGGGTAGATGAAGAGGCTCTGCTGAAGATATTGAGTGCAGTGAAGGGATTTGTGGATGCAGATTCTAAAGTAGACATGTTGATTTCTAATTATGTGTATGAGAAAGTTGGGATGACGCATAAAAAAGTCATTCATTACCGCAATGTACTTCCGCAGAATCAGGTGTTCCGCTGGGATGATATCGGAAGCTTCCATCTGGACCAGTATATTCTCATGCATTCCGTGATCTACCGGACTGAGATGTTGAGACTCTGTCAGCTGAAGCTGCCGAAGCACACGTTTTATGTGGATAATATCTATGTATATTACCCGCTTCCTCATGTTCGGACACTATACTATATGGATGTGGACTTCTATCGCTATTTTATCGGACGAGAGGATCAGTCTGTGAATGAGAAAGTGATGATCAGCCGCATCGATCAGCAGATTTATGTAACAAAATCTATGATCTCGATGTATGAATTACGTATGGTAGAGAGTAAAAAGCTCAGGAAATATATGATCAATTATCTTGCTATTATGATGACAGTATCTTCGATTTTATGTATTCGTTCGAAGGTCAATGAAAATCTGATCAAAAAGAAAGAATTGTGGAAATATCTGAAGAAGAAAGATTATAAAACCTATATGAAGATCCGATATGGAATTTTGGGACAGACTATGAACCTTCCTGGAAAATCAGGAAGAAAAGTGTCTTCTATGGCATACAGTGTGGCGAGAAGACTGATTGGATTCAACTAATTTTATAAAATTTTAAAAGCAGAAGCATATTTTGCCAGTCATGAAACATACTACTTTTATGAAACGAAAAAGGAGTGTGTATCATGACTGGTAATTTTTTTGAAAGCGAGACAAAGGAAAATCTGATGCGGGCGTTTGCTGGGGAGAGTCAGGCGAGAAATCGATATACGATTGCAGCAGAAAAAGCCCGTGAGAAGGGGATGTATACCATTGCGGACGTGTTTTTGTATACAGCAGATCAGGAGCGGGCACATGCAGAGCGGTTTTATGAGCTGCTGAAAGAGTTTACAGGGAGCACGATCCAGATTGACGGGACCTATCCGGTGGATCAGCAGGATACATTAGAAGAGCTTCTTAGAGCAGCGGAGCATAATGAAAAGGAAGAATTTGAAGATGTGTATCCTGCGTTTGGAAGTACGGCAAAGGCAGAAGGTTTTTTGGAGGCGGCGTCTACATTCTTCCAGATTGCAGAAATTGAGCATACTCATCAGGAGCGATTTCAGAAAATCGCAGAAATGCTGGAAAACGGCACCTATTACAGCCGGGAAGAACAAGGTCGGTGGATCTGTACAAACTGCGGTTATATCCATGACGGAAAGCAGGCCCCATCTGTATGTCCGGTGTGCCGCCATGAGAAGGGATATTTTCTTCCATATGAATACGCACCTTATAAAGGAGCCGGGAAATAGATGAGCCAAAAAGCAGAAAATCTTTTGAATCTTGCGTTGGACGCTACGAGTGAGGAGCGTGAAAAATCACTGGAGCTGGAGGTGGGGTATCAGCCTTTGGACCAGGAGTGGGATCTGATCATCAAATATTCGGGAAATCTGGAGGCGGTTCGTGAAATCGCCTCTTCTGTTACGGAATTATCGAATGAGTATGCAATTCTGACTGTGCCGGAATCCCGGATCGAACAGCTTACGCGGGTTCCGCAGATCGAATACATTGAAAAACCAAAACGGCTGTTTTTTGAAGCGGCTAACGGAAAGAGAGCATCCTGTATTCTTCCGGTACAGGCAGCTCCGTTAAAGTTGTACGGAAAAGGGATTCTTACAGCGGTGATTGACAGTGGGATTGATTACTCTCATCCGGATTTTCGAAATACAGATGGAAGTACAAGGATTCGTGCACTGTGGGATCAAAGTATAGCGGGAAATCCTCCTGAAGGATATTTTCTGGGAACGGAATATACGCAGGATCAGATCAATGCGGCACTTCAGGAACCGACAAAAGTCAGGCAGGAGCAGGTTGTACCAAGTCGGGATGTGTCGGGGCACGGGACTTCTGTTGCCGCAATTGCAGCCGGAAACGGAAGAGGAAGTGTCGGTGGTATTTATGCGGGAGTCGCACCGGAGAGTGAACTCTTGATCGTGAAGCTGGGAAATCCGAGACAGGGAGGGTTTCCGCGAACAACAGAGCTGATGCAGGGGGTGGACTATGTATTGCGGAAAGCACTGGAATATCGAATGCCGGTGGCGATCAATATCAGTTTTGGAAATACATACGGTTCCCATGAAGGAACTTCTCTGTTGGAACGATATCTGGATGATATGTCGAATTACTGGAAAAGTGTGATCTGTGTTGGGAGCGGAAACGAGGGAACATCCGCAGGGCATACTTCCGGCATGTTAAAAGAGCGGGAAGAGCAAAGAGTAGAGTTGGGAGTGCAGCAGAGAGAACCTGCTCTGAATGTACAGCTCTGGAAATCTTATGTAGATGAGGTGGATATTTCGGTGATCGGGCCGTCAGGGGTTCGTGTAGGGCCAATTTCCGAAAGGCTCGGAACGCAGAGATTTCGAATCGGGGGAACAGAAATCCTGCTTTACTATGGCAAACCAAGTCCATATCAGACCAATCAGGAGATTTATTTTGATTTCATCCCAACGGGTTCTTATATTGACAGTGGAGTCTGGCAGATTGTGTTGACTCCGAGAAAAGTTGTGACGGGAATTTATCAGATGTGGCTTCCGAGTCAGAGTGTTTTGAATCAGGGCACAGCTTTTTTAAACCCTGTGAGCAGTGATACACTTACCATTCCGTCAACTGCATCCAGAGTAGTAACAGTGGGAGCTTACGATGCAAGAAGTTTTTCCTATGCAGATTTTTCCGGACGCGGTGCACTGGAGAAGAATGCAGAGATGTGGGTGCAAAAGCCCGATCTTGCAGCACCGGGAGTGCGGGTAACGACAGCCAAGGCAGGAGGCGGTTACGGAGAATATTCAGGTACCTCATTTGCAGTGCCGTTTGTGACAGGAAGCGCCGCATTGTTGATGGAATGGGGGATTATCCGCGGGAATGATCCATATCTGTATGGGGAGAAGGTGAAAGCGTATCTGAGAAGAGGGGCAAGACATTTGCCGGGATATGAAAGGTGGCCGAATAATCAGCTGGGGTATGGTGTGCTGTGCGTGGAAAGTAGTCTGCCAGATTAAAACATTTTATTTATAGGAAAAACATGGTATGGTATATACACAATGTGTATGTGGAGAGACGGAATGAATATGGAAATAAAAGATAGAATAAAAGAATTACGCGAAAGTACTGGAATGAATAGAAAAGAATTCTGTGAGTATTTCGGAATTCCTTACAGAACCGTAACGGAATGGGAAAGAGGAACAAGAAAAATGCCAGATTATGTTTTTAGATTATTAGCATATAAGATAAAAATGGAAAATTTTGCAGGAAAGGAAGAAGCGAATGAAGAATCGGATAATTAATGTACAAGATGTACCAATTTCAATATCAAAACAAGAACTGGATGATTATATTTGTATTACGGATATTGCAAAAGCTAAGACAGGAGAATCACGTAGCGCAGATGTTGTGAAAAACTGGTTGCGAAATAGAAATACATTAGAATTTTTAGGAACGTGGGAAATGATTTATAATTCTGATTTTAAAGTGGTCGAATTCGACCACTTTAAATCTGAAGCGGGTTTACATACATTTGTATTAAGCGTTGCAGAATGGATTAATAAAACAAATGCTATAGGACTATATGTAAAGCGTGGAAAATATGGCGGTACATATGCGCATAAAGACATTGCCTTTGAATTTGCGTCTGCAATCAGTCCGGTTTTTAAATTGTATTTGATTAAAGAATTCCAGCGATTGAAGGAAGAAGAAAATAATTTAGAGCAAAGTGAATGGAATGCTAAACGCTTTCTGACTAAAAATAATTATTTAATTCAGACGGATGCGGTAAAAAATTATTTGATTCCAAAGATGAATTATAGGGAGAACCTACAATGGCTGGCATATGCAGAAGAAGCGGATATATTAAATGTGGCATTGTTTGGATTTACGGCAAAAGCGTGGAGAGAAGCTAATCCTGAATTAGCAAAAAAGAACAATGTCAGAGATTTTGCAACTATTAATGAATTGACAGTACTTTCTAATCTGGAATCTCATAATGCGCAGATGATTAAAGAAGGAAAGAAAAAAGAAGAACGGTTTAAAATCCTACAGGAAATTGCCGAATATCAGCTGAATGTTCTGAATACTGCAGAGAAGATTAAAATGCTGGAGGATGAGAATCAGTTGGTAGAAATATAATTTAAGTTTCGCTAAGTTTCACTAAGTTCTGTATTCATGATGACAAACGGAAGGAGGTGTAATGAAAATCATTGCCTTGATTTGTAGCAATAATGTAACGTCCACTACTACTGAACTTGTAGCAATGACTTGACATCCTCGGGAGTGTTGTGTACAGCACAAAGTATCTCTAAAATATGAAAAATGTAAAATTTTTGCAACTACTATCAGCGGGAACTGATATAGTAAGTGTAGTGAATTCAGTTGATAATATAGAAGGAAGCATGAAGAAATTAGTGGATAATAAGATGATAAATAAAATTGAAAAATTACTTCAAGAGGCAAGAACACATGTTACAGTTGAAGATATTGATTTGCATGAAAATATGTAACGTATATGCTAGACAAGGAACAACTGATTGGGTAGGTAGAGGCGGTTTTATCTTTAAAAGATAAAGAGAAGAAATGGAACAATATATGAAAAACTGGAAAAGAGAAATGTTTTCCTTGAAGGGAGGAGAAAATGAAGAACCTGAAATTGGCTGAGCTGACCAAAGAAGAGTTACAGGAAATCATAAAAAAGATAACGAAGCGGCTGTCGAAAGAGCAGTATGAATATCTGCAGCATTTAATTACAGAATACACAGAGAAACAAAATACAGCTGACATCTCGCCTCAGAGTCTGATGTCCCAAGGATTTGTTGATGAAAAAATGTTGCAGATTGAAGAATGGAAGCAGCAGATAGAGGACGGTAAATTATATTTGGATACAGAAGAATATGAGGACTACGGGGACGATTACTGGGATAGAGAATGGATAATAGAGTACTATGATAATCAGCAGATTGGGGATAAGATTATGTTTATGATCCGATTTGCAAATGACTGTATCAATGACAGGCGTTATCAGGAAGCAAATTCTATTTATGAGTGGCTGTGGGAAATGGAAGTGGGTACGGATTATGAAGATGGGGAATTTGTGGGTTTGGATACACTGGCGGAGAATGGGATTATTGCCACAGATATGAAACAGCTGGCATTACAAACCTTATATGCGAATTATCAGGTGTTGAAAAAGGAAAAAAGGGCAGAGATGCTTTATCTGTATTTCAATCATTCTGCTTTTAAAAACCTGCATATGGAAGAGATATTCCATGTTGGAAGGGGAGCGCTGAAGGATCAGAAACAATTCTGGGAGGATTGGATCGTTCTTCTGAAAAACAAACAGGGTGATATCGCAGGGCGGCTTTTAAAAGATGCAGTCTTGTATTCTCAGGGAATAGACGGACTTGTCCATATTGCAGATGAAAGTGCAGCAGTACACCCTTCGCTTTATCTTGCTGCTATGGATGTGTATGGCAAAGCACAGGATTATGAAAAGATAGAAAAAACAGGGGAAAAAGTTCTTGAGAAGGTTAACAGACAATTGAAGATCAGAGCAGAGATATGTTTGAAAGCAGCATATGCTTCATTCTGTCTTGGGCATGAAGAAAAAATGATGAAGTTTTGCTGGGAGTGTTTCTGCTCAGATTCAACAGAGAAAAATTTTCTGCGTCTGTTTGGTACAAAGGAAATGGCAGCGCGATATGGGATGCGTGGAAAAGAGGTACTTAAAAACAGAATCAGAGAAAATGGGGGAAATGGTATAAGAAATACAGAACTGCGCCGGAATATTATAGATGGTTATAGCTATTATTTTCTTAGTTTTTATATGGGGGATTTTATATCTGTAAAATCAGCCTCTAAAAATCCGGCGGGTTCTCTGGGATGGAGTTCATCTTTTATTCGATACGGAATCCGGTTGTTTTTACTTTATCTATATAGCAAGTCTTTGCCATCTAAGGCAGCGGAGCGTATTGCTGATTATATTGGATTCCAGGAAATGCAAGATGCTGATTGTGTAATGGGATTTGAACAGGAAATAATAGAAGAGAGCCAGCTGCATAAGGTAAGTGTATTCTGGAATTATTTTCAGAGATGGAAGGCGTATTACCCGATGGAACAGGCAGAAAAGAAGCGTATTTTGTCTTGGGCGGAAAAAACGGTATATAGCAGAGCGGATGCAATCGTGTCAGGAAAGCATCGAAATCAATACGCAGAAGTTGCGGTTTTGCTGGCAATGGTAGGAGAAATCAAGGAAGATATGGGAACGGAGAGAGCAAGAGAAGAAATTTTTGCGGAGTATAAAAGAAAATATCCAAGACATTCCTCGTTTCAGAAAGAGATGAAATATTATTTTGATGTAAAGTGAAGGTGCCGGGGAGTTTGTCTGGAAAGATATTTCATGAATTAGAAATGGAGAAATAGAGTAAAATGGGAATGCTTCAAAAAAGAAAACAAGGGACTGACATATTATGAGGTAATGCATGGAAGCAGGAAAACTGGAAGAGTTGAAGAGATATCAGACAGGAGAAAAGTGGGGAGAGAAAATATATGGTTGACTGGAGAAAAATTCCTAAAATAGATGCACATATTCACTTGACTCCAAAGGATGTCATAGATGCTAATATAGATTATGACGGAAGATTTATTGTGAATGGTTCTATAGATGATTATGAAAAAATAATGAAAACATATAATATTGAATGTGCTTTTATTATGCCATTTAATGATCCGTATATGCTTTCTATGGAACCTGCGGTGGAAGTAGTGAATAAGAATATGAAAAATATGACAAGCGGTAAGACAAATAGATTTTATTGTTTTGCTGACGTTGACATCAGGAAAGACATAGAGGATATGCTGTTTGAACTAGAACAAGTGTTAATGCAAAAAGAATTTATTGGCATCAAACTTCATCCAAGTAATACGGGATATCCTATAGATGGAGATTATTATGAGCAAATCATAAAATATGCGAATGATCATAAAACTCTCATAGAACTCCATTCTTATCCAAGGGAGAAATTATTGGATGATGTATGTTCTCCTGCCAGGATTAGAAATGTAGTTGGAAAATATTCAAACCTTAGATTGTCAATTGCTCATTTGGGTGGATTCCAATATGAAGAATTATATGGATTAAATGCATACTTTAATTTATCAGCGGTCTTACCTGATTTGGTGGATAGAATGGGCATAGAAAATACGAATATAGTTTTGCGTTCTTTAGGGGTTGAAAAGTTAGTATTCGCAACAGATTATCCCGATAGCAGAAGCATACGTGCAATAGAAATTTACGATACATATTGTGATATTTTGGGACAAATGGATTTTACACAAGAAGAAGCTGAAAATATTTGTAAATATAATGCTTTAAGAATGTCAGGGTTGCAGTAAGCAGATATGAAGAAGGGACTGCCTATTCCGACAGTCCCCCTGTTTCAAGTATCATCCTCCCGATTTTTTCTGTTTCATTCTCTTAATGACTTTCAGTCGTGTGAATTCTTCCCGTTCTTTTTCTTCCAGTGCATTGGTGATATTGTAAACCAGTTCCGTATACATTGGAATGGTGATATTTTGCAGCGCATTTGCCCGCTTCTGTGTCTTTTTAATGTTAGTGGCAAGGCGATATGCTGCGTTTTCCACCATGGAAAGTTTTACCGTCAGATCTTTTACTTTTCGGAATGCATCTGCAGCCAGGTCTACGCTCTCGCGGGTTGTACTGAAAGCGTAGGTCGGCGCAGGCACGGAAGGGGTGTATTTTACGTGGGGAATCTCGGTTCCCATAATACTTCTGGTCTGAATGGTGATGGAGTTTTCAATCGGAACGGTATAGGCAATCTGAGAGACCATGTTGATACCATGCTCGATATTGGCACGCTGCAGGCACTGATACGCATAGGTAAAGGTGCTGTCGATCTCATCCTGGATATCTCGCGCCTCATCGATCAGATCCATCAGTTCCCGGATCAGAATATTTCGTTTTTTGTCCATCAGCTCATAGCCTTGTTTTGCAAGGGTGAGGGAATTTTTGGCAAGCATGAGATTCCCTTTGGTAGGAAATGTACGCGGATCCATATAACCCCTCCTTTAGTTCTGATTTGCGATGGAGCCCGGACTGGATGTGGCAGTCGTGGTGTCATCGTAAATTGTTGGATGATAGTATTTATCCAGAATCTTCGTATCCACACGATCCAGCTCTTCTTTTGGAAGACGTCCCAGAAGTTCCCATCCAAGGTTCAGGGTTTCTTCCATGGTGCGGTTTTCTTCCGGACCCTGCCCGATATATTTCTCTTCAAATTCTTTTCCGAATGCCAGATACTGTTTGTCAATCGGGGAGAGTTCATCTTCTCCGATAACAGAAGCCAGGTTTCTTGCATCGCCTACTTTGGCGTAAGCAGAGAATAACTGGTTTGCCAGATCCTGATGATCCTCTCTTGTGTATCCGGCTCCGATTCCGTCCTTCATCAGACGGGAAAGGGACGGCAGGATACTGATCGGCGGATAGATGGACTGTCCGTTTAAGGTGCGGTCCAGAACAATCTGTCCTTCGGTAATGTATCCGGTCAGGTCAGGAATCGGGTGCGTGATATCATCGTTTGGCATGGTCAGGATCGGAAGCTGCGTCACGGAGCCATTGACACCCTGTACGATACCGGCTCTTTCATAAAGTGCAGCAAGTTCACTGTACAAATATCCAGGGAATCCTTTTCGGCTTGGAATTTCTCCCTTAGAAGAGGAAACCTCACGCATGGCTTCAGCGAAAGAAGTCATATCAGTCAGGATAACCAGAATGTGCATATTTTGTTCAAATGCCAGATATTCTGCCACGGTCAGTGCAACCTTCGGCGTAATCAGACGTTCCACGACAGGATCGTTTGCGAGGTTCAGAAACATGGCAACGTGGTCGGCAACGCCGCTTTCTTCAAAAGTTCTGCGGAAGAAGTCGGCAACATCATGTTTGACACCCATGGCGGCAAATACAATGGCAAATTCTTCATCGGAATCATCTCCGAGAGACGCCTGCTTTACGATCTGGGCTGCCAGCTGGTCATGAGGAAGTCCGTTTCCGGAGAAGATCGGCAGCTTTTGACCGCGGATCAGGGTGGTCAGTCCGTCGATTGCAGAAATTCCGGTGCGGATATAGTTTCGCGGGTATTCCCGCATGACCGGGTTGAGCGGCAGGCCGTTGACATCTCGTTTCAGCTTGGAAACAATGGGACCCAGATCGTCAATGGGTTCTCCGATTCCGTTGAATGTACGACCCAGCATATCCGGGGAAAGTGCGATTTCCATCGGATGTCCGGTCAGTCGTGTGTGTGTATTTTTCAAAGACATGTTCTCAGAGCCTTCAAAGACCTGAATCACAGCTTTGTCTTCATATAGTTCGATAATTCGTCCAATCTTGCGTTCGGATCCACCTATGACAAACTCTACGATCTCGTCAAAGAAAGCTCCCTGTACGCCCTCCAGAGCAATCAGAGGGCCGTTAATGCTGCTGAGTCCTAAATATTCGATTGACATGAGCGAAATCCCTCCTTATGCGTTCTTTTCCAGTACATGCTGGTAAAATGCGTCAATGTCTCGGTGATACTGGGCAAACAATTCCAGCCGGTCGTTCGGTACATCATATTTGATGGCAATGACGCGGTCGAAAATATTTTCCGATTTGAGGACGGACATGGGGTGTCCCATCGTTACCAGTGCGCGTGCCTGTTTGTAAAGATATAAAATCGTATCCATCATTTTGAACTGCTTTTCCATGGATACGCAGGTATCATCCTTGTGGAATGCGTTCTGCTGCAGGAATCCCAGACGGATGACTCTGGCGATTTCCAGGATCAGCTTCTGATTGTCCGGCAGCACATCGCTTCCGATCAGTTTGACGATTTCCAGAAGGCTGCTCTCCTGATTCAGCAGCGCCATGAGGCGGTTTCGATAGTCTACGAATTTCGGCGATACATTGTCCTGATACCAGGGCGAGAGGTCGTTCAAATATTCACTGTAGCTGGTAAGCCAGTGGATGGCAGGGAAATGTCTTGCATAGGCAAGGCTTTTGTCCAGTCCCCAGAAACAACGCACGAATCGTTTGGTGTTTTGTGTGACCGGCTCGGAGAAATCACCGCCCTGTGGAGAGACCGCTCCGATGATGGTGACAGATCCGTCAGTCCCGTTTAAATTGTGCATCATGCCGGCGCGCTCGTAAAATCCGGACAGGCGGGACGCCAGATAAGCCGGGAATCCTTCTTCGGCGGGCATCTCTTCCAGGCGGCCGGACAGCTCGCGCAGAGCTTCTGCCCAACGGGAGGTGGAGTCTGCCATGATCGCTACATCATATCCCATATCCCGGTAGTATTCTGCCAGTGTCAGACCGGTGTAGATGCTGGCTTCACGGGCAGCAACCGGCATGTTGGAAGTATTAGCGATCAGTGTAGTGCGGTCCATCAGAGGATTTCCGGTCTTTGGGTCGATCAGTTCTCCGAATTCCTCCAGAACCTGTGTCATCTCGTTTCCACGTTCTCCGCATCCGATATAGATAATGATATCAGCGTCAGACCACTTGGCAATCTGATGCTGTGTCATGGTCTTTCCGGTTCCGAATCCGCCGGGAATGGCGGCAGTTCCGCCTTTGGCGATTGGGAACATGGTATCAATGATACGCTGTCCGGTGACAAGTGGGATTGAAGCCGGAAAACGATGGCTTGTCGGGCGGGCAGTACGGATTGGCCAGCGCTGTGCCATTGGAAGCTGTTTTTGATCTCCGCTGGAAAGTTCCAGTGTGATCAAAGGCTCTTCAATTGTGTAATCTCCGTCCTCCACGATTTGAATCACGGTTCCTTCCAGATCAGGCGGTACCATACATTTATGCGTGATCGCGTGAGTTTCGGGTACTTCTGCGAAAATATCTCCGCCGTGGAGATAGTCTCCCACAGAAACGGTGATGTGGGCGGCCCATTTTTTCTCTTTATCCAGAGAGTCAACGGAAACACCGCGGGTGATAAACGCTCCCCCGGATTCTGCAATCCGCTCCAGAGGGCGTTCGATTCCGTCAAAAATGTTGTTTAAAATTCCGGGCGCCAGTGTTACAGACACCGGATTTCCCGTTGCAATGACTTCTTCGCCGGGGCGAAGTCCGGTTGTTTCTTCGTAGACCTGAATGGTGGTCATGCCTTTATCCAGTGCAATGACCTCGCCGACCAGCTTTTCCCGTCCTACATATACCATTTCAGACATACAAAATCCGGTATTGCCTTTCAAATAGATGACAGGCCCGTTGATTCCATAAATTCTTCCAGTCTTAAACAATGCTGTCACCTCCTGAGAATAAGAATTTGTCGTATTCGTTGCGCAGTGCGGTCTTAAAAGAATGATCGATCAGAATATTGCGGCTGCGGATGACGGCACGGATACCGCCTGTAAAGTCTTCCGCACTGATCGTCAGGTGGATGCCGGTGGCATCTTCCAGAGAAGAACGCTTTTCCTCATCTGAAGGATTGAGATAGATCGTCATCTCTTCTCCGTTTGCGAATACGATCGCATTGTGAATACAGCGGAGCAGAAAATCATCGTATTCTGCGGTTTTCATATAATCATTTACCAGGGCGTATGCCTCCTCAAAGATCTTGTCTTTTAGTTCCTGCTGAATGCGGCCCTGGCGGCGTTTTAAATCCAGCTGGGCGCGCGCCATTGCCTGGTTTTTCTGCTGTCTGGCATTAACAGTTTCCGCTTTGATACGAGTCTGCATCTGTCGTTTTGCTTCAATTTTATGGTCTTCAAATACTTTTTCCAGTGCATCACGGTAAGAGTCGATAATGGCATTGCTCTCGGCTCTTGCTTCCTCCATGGATGTCGTGCGCAGATGGGTGATCTTTTCTTCTAAAGTCAAGAGGATCTCCTCCTTTAAAAATTTTTGCCTTACAATTTCAGTCCGATGGCTTCGGTAATATATGAGGTGATAAAGTCTTTTTTGCGTCCTGTTCCGTGCCGGTCCGGGATCTCAATCAGCAGAGGGATTTTTCTCTCCAGACGGAATTCATCCAGAATGTCCGGAAATTCCCGTCCGAATTTTTCGGTCAGAAGTACAATGCCGATGGATTTGTCCTGCAGAACTTTTTCTAATTGTTCCCGCAGTTCCTTTCGTTCATGTACGACGACACCGTCCACACCTGCAAGGCGCATTCCCGTGTAAGTATCGACATTATCACTGATAAGAAACATCTTCATCTTAGAGTTTACCAAGGATCATGAAGGAGATGATCAGTCCGTATAGACAAACACCTTCCGCAAGACCTACGAAGATCAGAGATTTACCGAGTACACTGGAGTCTTCGCTGATTGCGCCTAAAGCAGCGGAGGCTGCACTTGCAACGGCAATACCGCCGCCGATACAGGAAAGTCCGGTAACCAAAGCAGCTGCGAGATAGCCGAGTCCCGTGGACAAAGAAGAGGAAGCGGCTGCGGCATCAGCGGCCTGTACCTGTGGACCTGCAAACATCATGATGGAAGTGATCACGAATGCGCCAAAGAAGAAAAAGACATTCGTTCCGATGGCACGTTTGTATTTTTTTCGGTTCCTTTCCCCGATCAGATAGTATCCGAATGGGATGATAATGCTTAAAATCAGTGCTGCGATGAGAATAAGTTTTGTTGTAAGTGTCATAATTGGAATCCTCCTTTAAGAACGTTTCTTTTTTGTAGTTTGAGTTTTGGTATATGGGTCAAAAGCTCTTCCGCTTCCTTTATAGAAACGGCTGAACATCTCATAATATTCCAGACGGAGTACCTGAATTCCTACGATCAGGCCTTCCATACCGCATACGAACAAGTTGCCTAATACGACAACGATCCAGTTCGGGGAGCCGGATTCTGCGCCGGCGAGCATCAGCACGACTTCCATCATGGCAGCGTGGCTGACGGCAAATGCACCGATACGAACGAAAGAAAGGGTGTTGGAAAAGTAACTCAGCAAGGTTTCGAAAATCTCGAAAAATCCCTGTACAAAGAACATTGCTTTTCCTTCTTCCATCTTGTTTGCGCGCTTCTGGATCTTCCGCGTCAAAGGTTCCTTGAACAGAATGAGAAGCAGTGGAATGCCGAACATCACTGCAAGGACGATTCCTGCCGGTGTTTTGTGTCCTGTCATAAAAAGTACGATTGTTGCGACTGCGGAAGCGTAAAATACAAGGCCTGCCATTCCATTTGCGTCAAACCATGCATTTTCTACATCGTGAGACCGGAGCGCATTGACGATGTGCAGGATCATGGCGAGGATGATCAGCCCCATACCAAACGCTACGGACACGATAAATACAGTGTTCAGCTTACCGATGAACGGCAGTGTGGTCATGTGATCGATCGGCCTTAGCCAGATTGGTTCTATGATATCTTCAAACCCGAAAATACTTCCGAACATAAATCCGAAGATTGTAGAAAATACACCTGCACATGCAATAATTCCGGCAAGCGGTTTTTTCTTAAAATGATAGATCAGAAAACCACCAATCAACAGCAGCAGTCCCTGCCCCACATCACCGAACATAACTCCGAAAATAAAGGAGTAGGTGACAGCAACAAAAATAGTCGGATCGATCTCGTTGTGAGCAGGAAGTCCATACATGCCGATGAACATTTCAAATGGTTTGAACAGCTTCGGGTTCTGCAGCTTGACCGGAGGATCTCCAAAATAAGTGTTCCGGTCTTCTTCCACGACAACAAATACCTTGTCATCATCCTTGACTTCTTCCATAAAGCGGGCAACGTCGTCTTCTGACATCCAGCCGCATAAAATGTAGTAGTCTTCTTTCTGATCTTCCATCCGGGCTGCCATTTTCCGGACATCGAAATTGTGGGCAAGCTCTTCCAGACGCAGCTTTGCAGCTACGATCTGAGGAGCTTTTTTGACAAGCATGTCGGCTGCCTCTTTGTTTAGATCCTCAATTTTTCGAGAAATATCGGCAATCTGACGGTTTAATTTCTGGCAGGCATCTGCCGGTGTTCCGGTGTATTCATCCGGAATGGTGATCTTTTCAAAATGCAGGGAACGGAATACAGCGTCCACTTTCTGAGATTCTCCGGGTGAAACGAAATATGCACCGTAGAGATAGCTTTCGTCCTGTTCTCCTTTGACAAAAATTGCACCAAGATCATCGATCAGATATTTTTCCAGGCGGCCGTATTGTTCTACCGGAATCCGTCCAAACCGGTAGTTGATGTATTTGTAGCGCAGGATCCGGTCCAGTTCTCCGTCCAGCGGACGAAATGGCTCAATGAGCTTTTGCTTGTTTGCAAGTGTTTCTGTCTCTTTTTTGAGCTTTTCTTTCTTTGCCTGGATCTTGAGATACGCCTCATTTGTAGTGCGGATCAGTTCGAAAATATCATCCAGACCAAGAGAGGTATCCGGGGAAATTTCATCGGCATTCACCAGATATCCGGCGAATTCTTCGGCTTTGCCAAGTGCATCCTTGTAAGGATTGATCTCCACGAACGGCCGGAGATTATCCACAGTTTTTAATTCTGACAAAGCAGATTCGAGCTGGATCTCATATCTGGACAGATAGAGATCTGTCACCCGGTCGATATCATTTCTTGGGCCGGATATATTGATGAATTTCATTTTTACAATCATTAAATCTTTCCTCCAACATATCCTAAAGTCTCGCCAGAATTTAATCCGTAACGGATACATTCCATGGCGGTGGTCAGTTTTCGAAGTTCTTCTTCTTTTAAAAAGAGATACATGTTGATCGAAGCAATCGAATAGGGATTTTGTCTCCGGTCAGCTGTATATAGATGGTACAGGCAGTCCTCATACATCTGCTCGATCGTTAAGTCCTGCTCAAAATTATAATGTCTTGCGTATGGCGTCTTTTGAAGGACAGCAAAAAACTCATCCATATTAGACGCTTCTGCCATGGCTTTGATCTGCTCCACAGAAATCCGGTAATGAATCGGAATCAAAAGGGAGTAAATATCGGCTTCCTTCAAATTAAAATGCTTCTTGGCCCGGTAGATCCACTGCATATTCAGCAGATCAATCTTGGAGCCGCAGTCTCTGGTGAAAAGCTCCAGTTCTTTTTTCTTCAGAAACTTTTTGCGCTCTTTCCACATGGCGGTAAAATAATAAAGGTTCAATGCAAGATCGTAATCAAACAGGGTGACAGACTGACTGTCTTTTAGTTTTTTCAGCGGTTCGTAATACTCTGTGCCTTTCAGATTTTCTACGAGCTGGTCCGTTGTTCTGGAGGTGATCAGCTTTTCAATGGAAATCTGCGAGTATTTGTCAAAAAACGGTTTCTTGTGGTTCAGATCAAATGGTTCCTGATAATGATTGATGACAATGCGCAGGCAGTAATTGATCAGGTCCACCTCATACCGCTTTAAGTAAAGTTTTAAAAACTTTCTCTGATTCGGTCCGCAGAAACGGTAAATCTTTGTGTAATCGTGGTACAGCGAGAGAATCAGCACTTTTTCGATGTTGCCTCTGTGCAGCATGGTCTCATCCATATCCTGAAGTACATCCTGATAGGAAGAATTTGTATTTAAATAGGAAACCAGTTCGGTGACACTTGTAAGAGCTGATATTTCCTCAAACTGTTCATCTGTGAGCAGTCTGGCTTCCATGGCCCGCAGCTTGGTGATGATCCCGCTGTATTCGAGTAAGTTTCCCATATGCTACACCTCTGTGATTCGTTTTAAAATTTCCTGTGCATACATGGTATGTCTGTCTTCATATTCCTTCTGCAGAGCAAGTACGCAGCTGTCGTTTGATTCTGCCTGATGGTTCAAAAGAGACTGGGTGTCTGCTTCTAAAGACTCCCGGATCTTCTGCAGATGCGTCTGAGTCTCCTGTTCCAGATCTAAATCAAACTGCTTTCGTTTTTCTTCATATTCTTTATCCAGGACGGATTTTTGAAGTTCCGCATGTTCTGCAATGGCAGATGCAGCAGATTCGATCTCCGTCAATTTGTTAATAATAGACTCCATAAAAAGCCCCCTTTTTAGTCAGAATATATAATACACTATCATACACCTTTTGTCTGAAAAAACAATCACTTTGTCGATTATTTTAACACTTTTTATGAAAAATCATGTGAAAACAATCAAAAAGTTTAAGGATTGTTGGTTCGTAAAAATATCAGGTTTGTACAAAATTGTCAAAAATAAACGGAGAAAAGCAATATATTATATAAAAATGACAATAAAACGCTAGAAATTGGGGGGATAAAATATAATAGAAATGATAGGTATACTGTGGGAAAATATTTTTCACAGTGTAAATTTGGGGAAAAGCAAGGAGGAACACTATGAAGAAGAAAGGGAAAAAAGGTCTTGCAGTGGCAATGACACTGGCAGTCACCGTAACTTCTGTGCCAATGGCTTTCGCAGCTGATGAAGAAAGTCAGCTTATGACATTGCCGGAATGGTCAGGTGAGAAAAAGGCAAAAGAGACTGTCTGGAAGTATGAGAAGCTGGATCAGGCGCCGATGAAAGAGAGTGTAAAAGCAAGTTCGGAGAATACGGAACATTTGTGGAATGAAGGTCCTGCAAATCTTGCATTTGATGGAGATATCAATACAGGATGGCATACAGACTATGAAACTCATGAATCACCATACACTATTGAATGGAATTTGGGTGGAACATACAAGATAGGAAAGCTTGAGTACGAGCGGAAACATACGGGAAGTGCCGGAATCTGGAAAGAAATCAAAATTGAAGTGAAAAATGGAGAAAATAGTGAGTGGCAGACTGCATATGCAGGTACGATAGAAAATACTGCTGATGGAGCGCACACGGATATTATATTCGATCCAGTAGATGCAAGCGATGTAAAAGTGACGGTATTAAAAAGCTATGATAATCCAGAGAATAAATACGCTTCTGCTGGAGAAATCAATGTTTATAAAGCAACAAAAGATGTGACTCTGATAGATCCAATCAAAATATTACCAGAAGAAGGAAAGTCCACTACAATGAAAGAGGGAGAGACTCAGAAGGTCCGATATGAGTTGACTCCAGAAGCAGTAGAAGCAGGTGGAACCGTAGAATGGAGAGTTCGGGAAGGCAGTATTCTGAATGTAGACGAAAACGGTGTTGTAACAGCAGTTGGAGCAGGAACAGAAAATCTTAAGCGGTTGGAATACAGAAAAAGACGGAACAGGAACATCAGCAGATGCCAAGACAGTTGTAACAGAAGACATGACTTTGTATGCACAGTGGAGTGATCCGGCAGTGGATCTGAATGTCACAGTATCTTACTCCAATGTAAATGAAGCAGGAGAAGTAACCTGGACAAATCAGGATGTGGCAGTGACATTAACTGCAAACGAACCAGTGCAGCCAATCGAGGGATGGACTCTGGATGAAACACAGACCGTATTAACCAAAGCACACGGCAAGAACGGAACATATCATGTGACGGTAACATCTGCAGATGGTCAGGAGAAGGAAGTAGAATACACGGTAAGCGGTATTGACAAGTGTTATTCGGCAAATTAAACACTGCCTCTTCCGTCACATTAAAATAGGTCTTTT
>OIZR01000760.1_pt1 | contig 20244 bp, 17 predicted proteins | sample 1588591 | NCBI WGS metagenome assembly OIZR01 (sample SAMN03283249) | human gut metagenome | biome: human-associated habitat; material: feces | host: Homo sapiens | place: USA | collected 2013 | reverse complement strand
AACAATAAATTTTGAAAATTTTTCATTTTCCTATTGACTTTTTATTTGCAGGCTTAATCAGTTGACATCATTCTAGCATAAATTATTTGACTTTACCACTGCTGCGTACGGAGAAGAAATCATCTAATATCAGGTGGCAAATCTACCGCCCCTGTGGTAAAATCGCAGTGTAACCATTTTTATCAACGGCAGAAGCCATAATGAAAATAAGCGATCCGTATATCCCTTAATTTTCATCCCTGAAAGGAGTTGACGCGCATGAAAAGTACAGCATATCTCTCATTAAACAGTGTCAGGAGGGGACACGGAAAGTCATAAGCCCCGGCTTACAGCACGCGGGAATAAAAATCCCTCCGCAAACTATGGAGGAAAAACATGGAAATTATTGATTTTAAACGGGAACATATAGAAGAAGCCTCTCTTCTGGCTATGGCTAATTATAACGAAGAGAGAACGAAAGTAACATGCTTACCTGAAGTCAGCCGGATCCCAGACCTTCTGTCATTTGCTGACAACGGGCTGGGAGTAGCCGCATTCGAGAACCGGAAAATGACGGGTTTTCTCTGCTGCTGTTCCCCCTTTGAGCACGCCTTCCATACGGAGGCAGTCGGAACCTTCTCACCGGTTCATGCACATGGCGCCGTCAAAGAGAACCGGGCCTTCCTTTACAGGCGAATGTATCAGAAAGCCGCCGAAAAATGGGTGGAACATAAGATTGTGTCGCACGCAGTCAGCCTTTACGCACACGACCGCGAGGGGCTTGAGGCATTTTTCACCTGCGGTTTTGGTTTACGATGCGTCGATGCAATCCGGCCGATGGAGCCGTTGTCCTTTACCGCCCCGCTCCCCCTCACGCTTTCCGGCGGAATTCGTTACGAGGAGCTTGGAAAAGAGCATCAGTACAAAATACGGGACTTACGCCGTATGCTGATCGAACATATGGGAAAAAGCCCCTGCTTCATGTATCAATCGCCGGAAGAGATTGATCAGTGTCTTATACGGGCCGAAAGCGGAGATTCACGCATATTTGCAGCCTTATCCGGAGGCTCCGCCATCGCCTGCCTGGAACTCTCAGCTTCCGCGGAAACCTTCGTGTCGGAAACCGGCGGCATCCGCAATATATGCGGCGCTTACTGCCTGCCGCAGCACCGCGGAAAAGGCGTTTACCAGGGGCTCTTAAATCACGTGATTGAAACCTTGAAAGCGGAAGGCTGGACCCGTCTGGGCGTCGATTATGAAAGTATCAATCCCACCGCGGCACACTTCTGGCCCAAATACTTTGAACCGTATACCAGCGGCGTAGTCAGACGAATCGATGAATGTGCGGTCAGAAACAACTGACAGCTTAACCTGAAAAACACCGGGGGAATGCAGCAAAACGGCTGCATTCCCCCGGTCTCTACAGTTCCTCAATCTCCTCCAGAAACTTTTTAAACTCTTCCTTCGCCTCCTCAATCAGTCCCGTATCATACGTAGACAGGGCCTTCTCATACTTATGAAGCGCCGCCTCCACCTGAAGCCGCTTCTCGCCAATACTCTCCTCGTAGATCCGCTCACCGCGCAGAAGCAGATACTTGTTTTCCTCCCGGTCTCTCGGATGGATCTTTAAGTAAGACAGCGTCTCGAACCGTTCCCGGATCTCCTCATCCGTCATATCCACATTGCTTCCCTTAAAGACTTCTTTCACCTGCTTCTGACTGGAGACCACCTTTACCTCCACCTCCAGAATCGAGTTAATATCGTATGTATACGTCACATCGACAGCCTCTTCACCGGCCCGCCCGGCCGGAACATCGATCATCAGCTCTCCCAGCGATAGATTATTTGCTGCAAAGCGGCTCTCTCCCTGAAGCACGTTCACGCGTATCTTTGTCTGATTGTCACTGGCCGTGTAGAGCCGTTCCGTACGGCTGGCGGGAATTACCGTATTCCGGTCGATAATCGGGCAGAACACACCGTTCTCAAACACCCCCTTCTCCCATTCCCTCACCACCTCGGTTCCCAGCGTAAACGGGCACACATCCGTCAGAATCACCTCTCTGATGGATTCCTTCCGCTCCTTCATTGCGCCCTGGACCGCCGCGCCTAAGGCTACGGCCTCATCCGGATTCACATTGGTATCCGGAAGCATTTTAAACAGCCTGCTGACAAAACGGCGGATGACGGGACTCTTCGTCGCGCCGCCCACCAGCACCACCTTATCGATATCGGAAAGCCGGATATGGGCGTCTGATAAGCTCCGCTTTACCGGCTTTCGTATCCGCTCCAGGAGGTCCTCACACGCCTCCTCATACCGGGAGAGCTCCACATTAAATTCCACGATCTCTTCCCCGATCCTACAGCGCATCCCAGAGCTTCTGGACTCCGTAAATCCCATCTTGCACAGCTCCGCCTGCTTATGAATATGGCGGACCGTCTTTTCGTCAAGGGACAGACGGTCCAGCTCCCGGTGTTTCTCAAAGAACATATCCTCCAAAACAGCGGTAAAGTCCTCCCCTCCCAGGTAATTATCTCCCGCCACGGCACGCACCTCTAAAATGGTGTCGTAGAGCTCCAGGATGGACACATCAAACGTTCCGCCGCCTAAATCGAACACCAGAAATCTGGCGTGCTCCCGGTTCTGGTACAGTCCGTAGGCGATAGCCGCCGCCGTAGGCTCGCTGATGATCCGCTCCACTTTAAGTCCCGCCAGCTCTCCGGCCCGCTTGGTCGCACGCCTTCTGGCATCGTTAAAATACGCCGGCACGCTGATGACCGCCTCCGTCACCGGTTCCCCGAGATAGTATTCCGCGTCCTCCTTCAGGGCCCGAAGCACGAAGGAGGAGAGCTCCTCCGCCAGAAAGCTCTTATGGCCCAGCTGAAACTTCTTCCCGCTTCCCATATCGCGTTTAAAAACACTGGCCGTACTCTCCGGATGGAGCAGTCCGCGTTCCACCGCGGAATCCCCCACGTAGATCTGTCCTTCCCCCTCGATACTGACCACGGAAGGCGTCAAACGCCTGCCTAGTCTGTTCGGGATAATCTTTGGACCTTCCTCTGTATAATAAGCCGCCAGGCTGTTGGTCGTTCCCAAATCAATACCTATGATCATTTCTTTCTGTCCACCCTCTTCTGTAGATTATCAAGCGCACAACTGACCGCTATGGAATGGGGATTCAGCCGTTCTGCCTCCCGGTACATGATAAGTGCATTCTCCTGATCTCCCATTGACTCATAATACCAGCCCTGGAACAGGAATTTTTCGTAACACTTCCGGTAGCGGCAGCCCTTGCACCGGTGTCCCTGATCCATCTGCCCGAACAGCTCCAGGCCCTTCTCCCGTTCTCCCAGCGCCAGATAAAGCCAGCCCATCACGCCTTCCCTGGCCGGTTTGTAGGGACCATAGGCCAAATAGTCCTCCTCCGTCCCTTCCCCGGACAGCTTAAAATGCTCCAGCGCCGCTTTCGCATGCTCTCTCGCAGGACCGTATTTCCCCATCCGGTAATATGCCCGCGCAAGATACCGCTCATAATCAAATAAATCGCCGTGATCCGTCGTTCTGCCAATCGCACGCTTCAGCCAGGCCACCGCCTTCGGATAATTCTGCATCTGATCCATATAAGCCTCGCCTAAATCAGACTGCCGCTCCGCCTTCTTATCTGCCGCTGCGTTTTCGATCCCTGTCTTATAGAACCGCAGAGCCTTTTTTTCGTTCCCCTGGTAAAACCACAGATCCCCCATGCGGCTGTAATAATCGTCCATCTTCGTCGTATGGCCGTACGCCTCCTCCGCCTTTTCGTACTCCCCGAGATAGGCGTAAAGCTGACCGATTTCCTTCCAGAATGACATATACTCCGGAAACAGCTTCAAATCCTTCTCATAGCACTCAATCGCTTTCCTGTAATCGCCCAGCGCCTCATAGCAGTCAGCCATATTGCTGTACGGAAGCAGGCTCTTACTGTCCTCCATGTATTCCACGGCCTTCTCAAAGTACTTTACGGCCTCCTCAAAACGGCCCAGATACTTATAACAGCAGCCCAGGTTATTATACGCGGCCCAGTCCTTCGGGACATACGTAAGCGCTTTCTCAAAATCGCGTATGGCCTCGTCCAGTTCCATGGCATTCATGTAGATCAGTCCGCGGTGCACCAGATAGTAGCAGTTCTCCGTAACTGCGATCTGACGGCTGATATAGGCAATGGCTGTATCAAAATCGGCCCGCCTGTACTGATTCTCATACTTCTCCCGGTAATAATCCGCCAGCTTCTCGCAGGCGTCCCGGTACCCCTCCTGCAGTTCCAGAGCCTTTTCAAAGTTTTCCGCTGCCTGTACCTTCATCTTCTTTCCCTCATAACACAGGCCGCGGTTGTAGAAGAGAGAAGGAGAATCGTGATAGACCTCCGCGGCGCTGGCGTATTCCGTCAGTGCCTCATTGTACTTCTTCATATCCAGATAGATATTTCCCCGCACCAGACGGTACTGCATCCGGTCCTTATTGTTCCGGATTGCCTCTGCCAGGTGGGAAAGCGCCTCATGAAACTCCTCATTGTCCCAGTGAAGGAGAGCCGTCTCAAACTCCACCTCGGAAACATCCTCTATGTCCGTTTCCCCCTCGATCTCCTTCATCAGTTCCCCACACAGCTTTAAGGGAAGCTCCCGGTCCTCTTTCGTTCTGGCCAGGTTGCGCAGAACCTTCACCTCATACAGCTTTAAGCAGCTGGAAAACTCTGCACCGTTCTCCCTGGCCCGGTCGATGACCTCCTTGGCGTCTTCAAACTGATTGTGGTAAAAAAAGACCTGCGCCGCCAGAAGATACGGCTTATAATAGCCGGCGAAAATGCCTACCGCCCGGTGGTAATCATCCACCACCTGCTGCCCCTTTCTCAGCTCATAACACGCCTCCTGCCTGAGGAGATAGGCCGGATAGTAATTTTCGTCCTCTGCTGTCATCTGATCACAGACATCTACCGCCCGTTCATACTGTTTTGATTCGCAGAGAATGTGGGCAAGGTACTGGAGATATCCCATCCGCTCCTGCTGCCCGTCCGCCTCTTTGGCTGCCCGCTCCACGTAACCGGCCGCGGCCTCTGATTCCCCCTGCTGAAAACAGCAGCCGCCCAGAATATAGAGGGCCCTGCCCTTTCTCGATCTCCGCCTCCGGTTTTCCTGCGTGCCGTCGTCCACGGTCTCGGTAATCATACGGAGCCATTTTTCCAAATAGGGACGCGCCTCCTCATAGCGTTCCGCCTGAAATAAAACCCGTCCAAACAGATTGGTATAGCTGTATTCCTGCGCTTTTTCCGGCGTATAGCTCTCCAGGTACCGGATCGTCTCATCCAGCCGCTCGTTCTGGAACAGGCACCATGCCAGCTCAATGGCCCCCTCTTCTGCCGGAACATCCTTTCCCTCCTCGTGGTACTCCGGATTCTCACGAAGCCTGGCGATCAGCGCCTCATTCGCCGCTTTCAGCCGGCCCAGAATTTCTTCATCCCGCCCGTCCAGCTCCAGAATCTCCATCATCCATTCCCGCGCCTGCCAGAATCTTCCCTTTTCCATCAGGCATGAAACGGCGCCGGATTTTGCCTGATAATAATCCGGATAGCTTTTCAGCACCCGGGTCCAGATGGTATAAGCCTCATCCTTTTTCTCCTCCATATAACGGACACGGCCGATATACGACCAGATATAAGGATCGTCTCTCATGGAATCGCCGCATGTTTCCTCCAGCGTATCGGCGAGACGTGATGCACGGTCCACATCATGCTCCGCGAGCAGAAGGCGCAGACGCTCCACCTCCTCATAGGGATGCCAGACGCCGAATGCTGCCAGGTCGTCCAGCTCCTGCCTGCAGCCCTCGAATTCATTTCTGTCCGCCTTCTTCTTCACCGCAAAATAGCCGTCCAGATAGCCGTCCACATTCTCTTCCCCCGCGCCCCTGCGCCGGAAATACTCGAACCGGATAAATCCCTCGTGTTCCACGTAATATTCCACATAATTCAAAAAATTCTTAGGAAATTTCTCCTCCAGAAGCCCGATATCCTCCACAATCTGAAAGCTTTTATCCAGCAGCTGCCATATCTTCTGCGGCAGATAGACATGGTTCATCAGATAGACCAGAAGCCGCTCCCTGGCCTCCAGAGACGTATCCAGGCCGTCACAGACCGGATCCTCCAGAAGCTGCCGCCACTTTCTTTCATCGGTGCGGCCGTATACATCGCGGTAGCATGCGTCAACCCGGTCGATCCACTCGTCGAGCTCTGTCTTTTCCTCCGACGCGTCTCCTGCTCCGGATTCCCCTTCCTCCTCCGGCGCCGCCGCAAACGCCGCCGCAGTCTCATACGCCGTCCGAAGCCGCTTAAAGCCCTCCGGATCATCCTCCGGATTCGTCTCCTTTAAAAGGCGCATGTAAGCCATTTTCACGGCGCGTTCATCCTTCGTCTCTTCGATGCCCAGAATATGAAAACTCATCTCTTTTTCCATAAGATCCCCTGCCTTACTTATCGTTCAGTTTATAGTAAAACATGTACTGCTGCAGAATCCCCGCGTACCCCCTGTACCGTTCGAGGGGAAAACCGCCCGGATAATAAGCATTCACGATCTGCTTTACATGAGTGTCCACCGGAAATGCTTCCACATGGTGAAGCCCGAATAAGCAGACGCAGTCGGCCACCTTCCTGCCGATTCCAAATTCCGCGGTAAGCATGCCGTGAGCCGTGTGGTAGTCGGCGGCGCGCAGATCATCGAGCCACGCCGCACCGTCCGGGCCGCTGCATTTCAGCGCCATGGCCCATATGTACTTATCCCGGTACCCGAGTCCCAGGCCGCCGAGCCCCTCCGGGCCGCCCGCAGCCACTGCCCCGGCCTCCGGAAACGCATTATACGTTCTCTCCACCGATTTCACGCCTTCGTTCGGGTCCAGGACCAGCCCGGTGCCCGTTTTCCTGGTTCCAAATTTCTCACACAGCGCATCTACGCTGTTTCGAATCCTGGAGATATTATTGTTCTGCGAAATCAGGAAGGTGACGATCATCTCCCACAGATCCTGACGGAGGATCCTCACGCCCCCACCAAAGGCCATGGCCGCCTGCAGGTACTCATCCTCCGGGTCCACCGAACGCTTCACCGCTTCATAGTCGGTATCCATATCAAAATAGGAACGCCAGATCCCTTCAAATTCAGCTTCCTCACAGGAAAACAGAAAGCGGCTTTTGTCCTGCATGATTTCCACATACTGTTCTCCCGCTGCAGCGGACCATATTCCGCCGCATTCCGTTTCCGCGGCGGGCCGCATGCGGAAGCACTGACCGGATTTCGCCAGCTGGCCCAGATCCATATTTTTTATCTCTGTCTCGTACATTCACGGTCTCCATTCTGCTGACGCGGCACGCACTCTAGTTCCTGTTCAAACGCTTTAGAGCCGCACGGAGCGCCGCCTCATCGCCATCGGCAAAGCAGTATCCCTCCATGCCGCAGGCTCTGGCGCCCTCAATATTCACCATCACATCGTCGATGAAAAAGCACTCCTCCGGCTTTAACTGGAACCGGTCAAACAGGTGCTGGTACATCTCCTTCTGCGGCTTAATGCATTTCACCTCCGCCGAAAAGAGAATTCCGTCAAAACATTCGATGCCCGGAATTATCCGATAGCATTCCAGAAGCCGTACCGATGCGTTGGAACAGAGATAGATTCCATATCCCATCTCCTTTAATTCCCGGACCAGCTCTCCCATACTCTCCAGAGGCCACATATTGTACTCATGCCAGTGCGCCAGGCAGAGAGCGGCCATCTCCTTTGCATGATCCGTTTCCAGTCTGGCCTGCATCCGCTGTAAGGCCTCTTCCTCTGAAATCACACCCATGTCCAGCATCAGCCATTCCGGCGACACAAACACGCTGGTGCAGACCGCTTTTTTCTCCTCCTCATTGTCCATAAAATGGCTGCAGACTCTGTCCGCATCGTAGCCGACCAGCACTTTTCCCATGTCAAATACAATATTCTTTATCATCTTCTTATCTCCCGTCTCTTATAGTTACAGATGACTACATTGTATCGGATATTCCCCTTTCCGTCAAGAAAACACACACAGAGCGCGGCTGCCTCATTCTGCTCCATCTGCAAAAAAAGTCCCCGCCCGGGTACCTGGACAGCCGGATCAGCTGCCATGGTTCCCGGACGGGGAGAGTGTTGTATGGAAACATTATTATTGGGGGGTGCTTCCTTAATTACAGGAAAATTATACCGCCTCCGCCCCATTCTTACAATAGCTTTGCCCGAATCTTCACGTTTTCTTTACATGCCCTTCCTCCGGCCTGCTCATTGCCTTCAAAATACCTGCAAACATAAAAAGGCGGATAAGGATCAAAAGTAGATTGACAAAATTTCACTGCCGTTCTATAATTAGTAATAGTTACTATTATTATATCTTACCCAGGAGGAATATATTCACATGAGCAAACATCTCTTTACCGACATCCGGGTTCCCATCGAACCTGACAATCCCTCTGTTATGCGGCATGAGGAATTGTGCATCAAATGCGGCCAGTGTAAAACGGTCTGTACCGAATCCATCGGGGTAGCCGGCTATTACGATCTGCTGAAGACCGGCGACACCGCCATCTGTATCCACTGCGGTCAGTGCGCCAATGTCTGTCCCGTCGGCTGTATTACGGAAGTTCCTGAATGGGAACGCGTAAAAGCGGCCGTAAACGATCCCGGCAAAATTGTCATCTTCTCCACATCGCCGTCTGTGCGTGTAGCTCTTGGGGAAGAATTCGGCATGGAAGAGGGGAGCTTTGTGGAAGGCCGCATGGTTGCACTGCTCCGTGCTCTGGGCGGTGATTACATACTGGATACCAACTTTGCAGCAGACTTAACCATCATGGAAGAGGCCAACGAACTGATCCGCCGTTTAACAAGCAGCAATATCCCCATTCCCCAGCTCACCAGCTGCTGTCCCGCCTGGGTAAAATTTGTGGAGACGTATTATCCCGAATTCAAGGAAAATCTCTCCACCTCCAAAAGCCCCATCGGTATGCAGGGGCCGACTATCAAGACGTATTTTGCCAATCAGGAAAATCTGGATCCGAAAAAGATTGTGAACGTAGCGGTCACCCCCTGTACCGCGAAGAAATTCGAGATACGGCGCGAGGAGATGTGCTCCGCAGGCAGCATGCTGGGAATTGAAGGCATGCGTGATATGGACTATGTCATCACCACAAGAGAGCTGGCCCAGTGGGCCCGTGCGGAAGGGATTGATTTCCTTGCCCTGGAGCCCTCCGGATACGATCCGTTTATGGGAACAGGATCCGGCGCAGGAGTCATCTTCGGCAATACCGGCGGAGTCATGGAAGCCGCGGTCCGCACCGCCTATGCTGTGCTCACAGGCGAACCGGTTCCCGATGACCTCTATGATCTTAAAGAAGTCCGAGGGCTGTCCGGTACAAAGGAGGCCTCTCTGACCATCGCCGGAACCAGACTGGATATAGCCGTCGTCTACGGCACCGCCAATGCAAGGCGCCTGCTGGACAGCATCAAGCGCGGTGAGAAATTCTATCAGTTCATCGAAGTCATGACCTGTCCTGGCGGATGCATCGGAGGCGGCGGACAGCCAAAGGATAAGAACTTCTCAGGCGACGGACTGCGCCAGAAACGAATCGACGGCCTCTATGCAAGAGACCGCCAGATGAAGCTCCGTTTATCCCATGAAAATCCGCAGATAAAGGAAATTTATAAAAAATTCTATGAGAAGCCGCTGAGCCCTCTCGCCGAGGAGATGCTTCACACCTCCTACATCGACAGAAGCGGCGATTTAGGCAATTAACCCCAGACACCGTACCGTCTCAAGCGTACCGGTGGTTGTTTCAATCCCTTAGCAGCTCATGGCGGCGTTTAAACCAGAAGTAATATGGAACTTCCGCCATCAGCATAAAGCTCCAGCCGATCAGGCAGGAGCAGGCGACCCCCGTCATCCCCATCCGCGGCACCAGAAGATAGACAAAGACAACGCGGAAGGAGATCTGGATCAGCGTGGAGACCAGCGTAATCGACATATTCCCCATTCCCCTGAAAAACCCCTGGATTCCGTTGGTAAACGCCGGCATCAGATAGAAGAATGCCATCAGGCTCAAATACTCCACGCCGGGCGCCACCATCTTCGTATCTCCATCCGATACAAACAGCCTCATCAAAGGCTCCTTCATCAGCAGAATCACGGTGCAGATGATAACCCAGTACCCCGCTTCCACAAGGAGTCCGTACCGGAACCCTTTCTTAACCCGTTCTTTCTTCCCTGCGCCCCTGTTCTGGGCGATAAATGTCATCATACCACTTGAGATACTCTGTTCCGGTGTAAATGCAAAGTCATCCACCCGGTTCACCGCGTTAAACGCCGCAATCGTACTGACCCCCAGCGGATTGATCGCCCCCTGAATCAGAAGCTTTCCGATGGGCTGGCAGGACTGCTGCAGCGCTGTGATGGAGCCGTGCTTCAGAGTCAGCTTCAACAGTTCCCCATCCACACGGAGATCCTCCCGTTTCAGCTGAAGCAATGGCACCTTCCGGTAAACGTAGGCGACGCAAAGGAGGGCCGATACCGCCTCCGCGATATCCGTGGCCAGTGCCGCGCCCACAACGCCCAGCCCCAGGCCTGCCACGAAGACCAGATCGAGGCAGCCGTTGAGAACCGAGGCCATCGCCAGAAAACGGACCGGTGTCCTGGAATCCCCCACACTCCGCAGGGCGGACGCCACTGCATTATACAGATAGGTAAACGGCATTCCGAGAAATACGATCCTCAGATACAGCACTGCCTCCCCGAAGATCTCTTCCGGTACCCGCAGAGCCTTCATCACCGCCCCCGAACACGCCAGCCCCAGAAGAACTACGCCAGCCGAGAAGAAACAGCCGAAAATCAGCGTAGTGGATACCTGGCGCTTCAGCTGCTCCCCGCGTCCCGCCCCGAAGAATTCACTCATCAGAACCGAGGCTCCGATACAGATTCCGGTTATCCCCAGAATCACAATACTCATCACGGGATTTGCAGTCCCCACCGCCGCCAGGGCATTCTCTCCCGCCCATCTGCCGACGATAATCGAGTCCACGGCATTATAGGTCAGCTGAAATAAGTTGCCCAGAACCAGCGGAATAGAGAAACGGATCAGCTGTGACGGTATAGTTCCTGTTGTCATATCCTTCATCATAATGTACCGTCTTCTCCCCTTCCCTTTGCCGGAACCGCACCGATCCAGACTAAAACCATTCCGGCTCCTGCACAGACCACACCGGCGGTCAGCATGGCCGGAACCCCTGCCGCATCAATGATCTTTCCGCCAAAGAAATTGCCTACCATCCCGCCTGCCGTGATGGACGCGGTAATAAATGCCTGTCCCTTTATCCGGTCCTGCGCTTCCATCACCTCATCCGAGTAGTACACAGAGGCCGGGATCAGAATTGCAAATGACAGTGCCTGCAGCAGCTGGCTTGCATGGACCATCAGCACACTGCCGGCCAGCCAGATTGCACCTGCCTTAAGCAGAAAGCCGAGCCCCGCAATCTTAATCAGACGGTTGGGGCTGATTTTCTCTGCAAGTTTTGAAAACAGAACCATCACCGGAATCTCGCAGACTGCGGCAATCGCTATGGAGGTTCCCATATCAGAGCTGTTTCCGCCAAACCGCTCCATAATCTGTATCAAATAGGTATTTACCATATTGTGAAAGGCAAACAAGAATACAATGCCGCCCAGAACCAGAAAAAACCTCCTGTACTTCTTAATCAGCGCCCATCCGCTGCCGGGTGCGCGCGGGGAAGTACCAGTCCTTTTTCCTGATCCGGAAAATGGTTCTGCTGCTTCAATCGTTTCCCCATTGCAGCTCTTCTCTCTCTCCATCCGAAAGGAGGAAATCACCGCCACCATGGTAACCAGCAGGAAACAGATGGCAATGGGTATTACACGTTCGCCGAATGCTGCCACCAAATAACCCATGATCCAGGAAAGGACCGCAAATCCCAAAGAGCCCGTTGCTCTCGCCACTCCGAAGTTCATGGATTTTCCACGGCTAATATAGTATCCGTTCACCGCGTTAACCAGCGGCTGCTGAACGCTCACCACAACCATTATCACCATAAGCAGTCCCGCTGACAGAAACCGGGATCCCGGAGCCAGCATCAGCACCGCAGCCGGAACGATGCCGAGGCACGTAATCCCCGTCATCCTCTGTCTGAGTGTGTATCTCTCACTCTTATCTGCAGCCGCCGCGATCCATGGCTGCAGTATGGCGCCCGTAACATTTCCCAGCGCCATCAGAACACCGACATCCCCCGCTTTAAATCCCTGGGACAGCAGAAATACCGCAATAAAAGTAAAGACCGCACCAAACAGCATCCAGTAATTCCCCTGAAGTGCCGCATATTTTATCGTAAGACCTCTGTCACCACGCGTTTTTTTCATCCCTCGCCTCCCGCGGGCCTTAATAGCTCCTCAGCTTATCACTCCCGTCGTCCGTCGTATTCTCCAGACGCTTTACCACCACATAGTATCCCGCCTTCTCGTTAATCCTTACATAGACCCGGTCTCCCACCCTGTGTCCCATGATAGCGCTGCCCAGAGGTGATTCCGAGCTGATGAGCCCCTTCATGGAATTCCCTCTCACGGTGGTCACCAGCTTGTACGTCTCCACCTCGTCGTCATCCTCAAAATATAAATCCACCGTATTGTAAAGGCCAATCTCATCTTCCCTGGATTCATCAGACACAATCTGCGCCGTCTTAATCATACGCTCTAAATACCGGATCCGGCTCTCATTCTGGTTCTTGTCCTTCTTGGCTGCGTGGTATTCGAAATTCTCGCTTAAATCTCCGTGAGCCCGCGCCTCCTTGACCGCTTCCAGCGCTTCCCTGCGCACCACCAGCTTTCTGTAATCGATCTCTTCCTGCATTTTCTGAATATCATTCTTTGTCAGCTTATCATACATAATTCCGCTTCCCTTTCTGTCATTCTGCCATCTAATGAGTATATCATATCGGCGCATTCATTTCCATCTTCGTCATCACGTTTTTTCAACGGCCCGATCCGAATTTACTGTTCATACGCTTTCATGGCCTTTTTAATTTATTTTCTGCTATATTTCTTGACTTATATCATAGTTTTTGTGTATCATTAAAGCAGATTAGCAGGAGGCGTAATATATGAAACAGGATTGGGCAGCCTTAAAAGAGGAAAACGAAATACTAAGCAAACTGGCCAGCCACGACTGGCTGACCAGCATTTATAACCGTGGTGCTACGGAGACAAAGATCAACCAGCTGCTGGCCGAGAAAAAGACCGGCGTCCTTTTCGTACTGGACGTAGACCAGTTCAAGCAGATCAATGACCGATACGGCCACATTACCGGAGATTCTGTTCTTCAGGAGGTCGTCCGAATCTTAAGCCTCATGACCTTTAAACATGATATCCTGGGCCGTGTAGGCGGGGATGAATTCGTTATCTATATGCCCCTTGCACAGAACCAGAATTTTGTAGATGAGCGGTGCCGTCAGATCCGGTCCCGCCTTTTGGGAATCCAGATGACCAATCCGCTTATCAACGGAATCTCTGTCACCGTATGCGGAAGCCTGTATCAGCCCGGAGACGATTATAAAAGCCTGTTTGACCGCGCCGATCAGCTGCTTCTGTCAGAGAAACGAAAGAAAAATAAGAAGCCGTTTCTCACCGCAGCCGAAGAGCGCCGTTCTGCCGCCAGAAAAGGCATTGAGATCGATATGGCGCTGATTCGCACCGAATTGTCGGAGCAGGAACTGACCACCGGCGCATACTGCCAGGATTACGATACCTTCAAAAGCATATACCGCTTCGTAGAACGCCGGCTGCGCCGGAGCGGTGAGAGCGCCTACATCATTCTTTTTACTCTGACCGACAAAAACGGGGATTTTCCAAAGCTGCTGACCCGTGAGAATCAGATGGATACCTTAAAATCCGTCACCCAGTATTCCCTTCGTCTCGGCGACGTCTTCACCCAGTACAGCAGCTGCCAGTACCTCGTCATGGTTTCCGACGTGGACGGTCAAAACGCGGAACTGATCGCCCGGAGAATCTCCGAAGCCTTTTATGCAGAGACGGCTGATATTGAAGATAAGCTTCTGCTGCATCACTGCTACCCGCTGAAACCGGCAGGGACCTCTTAACATCACAACACTCCGAAAGCGGATACTGAAACCCGTTTTCGGAGTGTTGTTTTCATTTCATCGGTTATTTTCCCCGTTTCTTTGACCTTCTTTCCCTTACTTCTTATGAAGGGAAAGCAGCTTATCGAGATACACGGACTTTAACTGCTTGCTCGCCAATGCCTGCTTAACCGGAGGCAGCTCCAGAATAGAGGCAAACACGGCCGCCATGGCCCGGTGGTTGGCAAACGCCTGATTATCGAAAATCAGATTCTGCAGCGTCCCCTTCTCAATCGCCTGGAGCACAAACCGGTGAGTGCTGTTGACCGGCGTGATAATCTGTTCCGGCCTCCTCTGCAGCTCGATGGCCTTCACCGCGCAGTTTCTCGCGCAGACGCCGCAGCCCAGACAGATCTCCTTATTCACCACTGCCTTCTTCTTTCCGTTCTCCCCCTCTTCCATGGAAACAGCCAGAACCGGACAGACCTTTGCACACTTGCCGCAGCCCACACAGCGTTCCAGTGATATCTCCGGAATATAATTCGTCGTTGCCACCGGCTGCATCGGGCTGAAATGTCTTGCCGCCTGCAGCGCCTCACAGCAGCAGCCGCAGCAGTTGCAGATGAAGGCCGGATGTTCCCGCACGTTCTCCCCGATCTGCACCAGATTGCTGGCATAAGAACGTTCCAGGGCGTCCAGCGCCTCCTCCCTGGAGATCAGACGCGCGTAGTCGCCATGCTGCGCCAGAGACCGTGCCACATTATCGAAGGTAAGGCAGACATCCCATGGCGCGTTGATCTCACACGGATGGCCTGTATGGTACATCTTATGGCGGCAGTAGCACAGCCCCAGTCCGATGTATTCCGCCTCCTCCACGATATGGGTGGCCCGCTCGTAATCCAGGATATGATTCGTCTTATCATTGGCCAGAACCGGCTCCTGGACATACACACGCCCCAGCTTCGTCTCCGTGGCAAAGAACAGATCCTTGATGAAATCCTCCTCCACGTTCATATACTGGTAATAGAGCTCCCCCAGATAGTGCTGGTCGATGTCTCCTCTCGTCCTCATCAGCGCAAACTCGATAAACCCTGCCATAGGCGGCGGCATCACAAACTTGCGCACACCGTTGTGATAGGAGTCCACCAGAAGCGCCTTTTCGCACAGGTGGTCCAGCAGCCGCTCCGCCTTAAACTCCGACGTCTGCCAGATCTTCGCCGCCTTCTTCACCGTAAACGGGCGTACAGGCAGGAGCGCCACCCACTTCGCCTCTTTCTCCGTATACAGGACCTCCAGTATCTTATATAGGGTCTCTGAGGTCGGAGCCCCCTGTGTAAACCAGTTGATGCGGTCGCTTAGATTCCGGTAGGCGTCCCGCGTTGTCAAATGTCCCATTCCTGTTCCTTCTTTCTGTCCGGCTTAGAGCCAACTTGTACCGCTTCCTGTTTACCGTTCCGGCTTCCGAACCCAGTATTCTTATAGAAATATTAACATATTTTTGCAATTAATACCATAAAAGAAGGTCAAACAGCTGCTCGTCATCATTCCAGGCATTACAGTTCACACTCTGTCCGGTGGTCCGCAGCCCGCTTTGGCTCCTTCCCGTCCAGGAAAACAGCTCACGGTACAGCCGTCTGGCGTAATTATCGGTCATCCCGCCTAAATACCGCTGAAACCACTCCCGGACAGCATATTCACCAAAATGGCCAAACGGCGGATTCCCAATATCGTGAACCAATCCGGCACACAAAAGCGTATCCGAAAATTCCGTCTCCGGGTTATGCTCAAACCAGGCGTCTTTCCCTGCCTCTTTAAGCCGCCGGTACACCAGTTCTCCCAGCCTCTTCCCGATCGCGGAGACCTCCAGAGAATGAGTAAGACGCGTTCTGACATAATCATCCGACTCCAGCGGAAATACCTGCGCCTTGTCCTGAAGACGGCGAAACAGCGTACTCCTGATAATCGTATCATAGTCAGACCGGCCCAGGATACAAGCGCTATTTAATTAAAAATCCCTTCCAGCCACTGTCCGATCCGGCTTCCAAAGTCTTCCCCCCACTGTACCATCTTCTTCTCATACTCTTCCTCCAGTTCCTCGATACGCGCTTCCACCTCCCCGGAGAATTCCCCTGCTCCGAAATTCCCCATAAACGCCTCGATCAACGGGTCTGTAATCTTCATGATCCATCTGCCGTTTTCCCGGCATACCGTCACCGCCACATCGGTCGTCACACTTCCTTCTGCCTCGTCCAGATACGGGAGGACTCCTCCCCTGTCGTAATCCGCTTCCGCGATCTCCTCAAACAGTTCTTTCAGCCCCGTTCCCTTTCCGTCCGTCATTTTCTCCAGAACATGCACGGTATAGCGCCCCATTACATCGGACATATCCGTATTTGTGATGCGCACGGAGATTACAGACCGTTCGCCCTCCGTCTCCGCACCAGTGATCTCCCACGTCAGATTCTCCACTATCTTCTCCGCAAACGCACGGTTGGCCTTCTCTTTCGCTCCCTCTAAAATCCCCGGCTGCTGCAGCTCGCTGAATACCCGGTAACGCCTTCTCACCGGTATTCCCAGCCAGTTTCTTTCTGTGCTCACGTAATTATCCGTAAGAGCATTGAATGTCTCCAAATCCAGTGTCTGCAAGGCTTCCATCGCTGACTGTACCGCCGCTTCCGGCGTTTCTGCATAACCCGTGCTTTTCTTCCCGCTGCATGCCGCCAGGCATACGCATATGGCTGCCGCCATGAATATTATCTTTTTAAGTCCCTTCATTTCTAACTCTCCCCTTTCCTCGCTTTGTTCCCTTTATTATATGATTCCCCGCTTTATGGAACAATGGCCGCAGCACAAACCGGCAGTGCGGCAGCAAAAAAAGACGCCTTCCGGCGCCTCCTTCTGTTCTTTCTCAAATCATTCATTCTGCCGCGGGAATCATCGCGGAAAAGCAGAACCAGCCATCCTCGCATCTCAGTGCAGAGGTTCCCCCCAGGCGTTCAATCACGCCATTCACATTAAGCAGCCCGATCCCGTGGTTTCTGCCATCCTTTTTTGTAGTGGCAATCTTCTTCCCATCGATGATGACAGGCTCCGCCACAGGATTACTGACGGAGAGAATCAGTTCCCCATCTTCCAGGACCATTTTAAACCGGATGATCCTGCGCTCTTCCAGCTTCTCACAGGCCTCCACCGCATTGTCCAGCAGATTCACCAGAAGCGTGACCAGATCCTCCTCCCCCATCGTCAGTCCGGACAGGTCATTGACAGACAGGATCATGGTAATATTCTTTTCCAGCGCGCACTGATATTTCTGGTTTAAAACTACATTGACAACCGCGTGATTCGTGTTTACCACATCCGCGCTTTCCCGCAGATTTCCATTCAGTGTTTCAACGTAATGAAGCGTTTCCTCCAGGCGGCCCTCCAGCAGCAGCCCCTGAATGCAGTTTAACTGATTTTTATAGTCATGCAGCTCCCGCCTCTGCCGCTCATAATTCCTCTGCATATTCTGGTACATCTCCATCTGGTTCTGCGTGCGTTCCTGGAGCAGCCGCATCTCCTGGACCCTGGCGTCTTTTTCCAGAATATTTCCGATGAAATACAGGGCAATGACATTCAGAATGCCAAAACCGGATACCGCTACCAGCCGCTCTGTTTCACCACTTCCCGTCATCATGCTGATTGCCATGATGACGATCATACTGAATACGGGGAAATATCCATACCTGGCCCACTGCCCCCCGGTTAAGCCGCTCAGCCCTTTTCGGTACCGGTAATGAAACAGCAGAATCAGGCACAGCAGAATACTGTAGGACAACTCTTCCTCCAATGCCTCAAGCCCCCTGTACTCCGGCGGCAGTGCCCAGACAGCCGATACCACGATGGCCATCACGATCCACATAAGAGCACAGAACAGCACGGAAAGAATCAAACTCTGCACCGCCTTCATCTGAAAATAAATCCACGAAACCAGCCACAAAACAACGATCACTCTCACCGGCTGCAGAATATAGGGTGGAATTTCCGTCAATGCGATGGCCAGAAATCCCAGGGTAAATACAGGAACAGCCGTATCCTTCACCCACCTGTACCGCCACACACGCATCGGCACGATGGTTTCATAGTATATGCCGCATCCGATCCCCAGCATCAGGCACAGCAGAATATTCCGCATCACAATCCCCATGGCATCGCTCCTTTGTATACTGCATACTCTTCCTTCACTGCCTGGAAGCGGGGCCTGGGAATGGGCAGACGTTCCCCGTTATCGAGCTCCGCCTCATAATTCCTGATTCTCCTTACGTGCCGCATATTCACCAGATAGCTCTTGTGGATACGTAAAAAACCGTATTCTTTCAACCGCCGTTCCACCTCGTCCAGCTTTAAATACGCCTGACAGGTCTCCGGCTCCGTCCCCTGACAGCAGAAGACAGCCTTATGCTTCCGGCTCTCTACATAGAGAATCCGCTCGGTAAACAGCCTTACCGTTCCCTCTACACAGGAAAATTCCACCTGCTCCAGCCGTTTTCGCTTAAGAACCGCATCCATACACTCCGGAAGCGCCGCCTCCAGCGTATCCTTCATGATAAACCGCACCGCATCCACCTTATACCCTTCCGGTGCGTAATGCAGAAACGCGGTCACAAACACAATCGCCGTCTCAGAACGGAGGGACCGCATCCAGGCAGCTGTCTCGATCCCGTTCACATGGCTCATACTGATATCCATAAATACAACATCATATTTCACAGCATTTTCCGGCTGGCTTACGAATTCTTCTCCGGACAGAAACAAAGAAAGCGCATACTCAAGACCGCGCCTTTCCAGATACTCCGTGAGAAGCGTTCTGATGGTTTCCCGGTAATAGTTTTCATCATCACATATGGCAATCTGAAGCATAAGACCTCCCTGCGCACTTCCGCCGTATTAAAAAATCCCACAGACGAAACCGCCTGCGGGATTTGAATAAACTCGTGTTCTGTCTGATTATCTCTTGGAGAACTGAGGAGCACGACGAGCTGCCTTTAAGCCGTACTTCTTTCTTTCTTTCATTCTCGGATCTCTTGTCAGATAACCTGCTTTCTTAAGGATCGGACGGTAATCAGCGTCTGCCTGAAGAAGAGCTCTTGCAATACCGTGTCTTACAGCACCTGCCTGTCCTGTAAAACCACCACCGTGAACGTTAACCAGTACGTCAAACTTATCATTAGTCTCTGTAGCAACTAACGGCTGACGAACAACAACTTTTAATGTTTCAAGACCGAAGTACTCATCGATGTCTCTCTTATTAACTGTGATCTTACCTGTACCCGGTACTAAATATACTCTGGCGATAGATTTTTTTCTTCTGCCTGTTCCGTAAAATTTTGCATTAGCCATGATAACTTCCTCCTTTCAGTACCTTATTAAAATTTGATTTCTAAAACTTCTGGTTTCTGAGCCGCATGATCATGTTCCGGACCAGCGTAAACGTGAAGTTTTGTCATCATGCTTCTTCCTAAAGGTCCTTTTGGAAGCATACCCTTAACTGCTAATTCCATAACCTTCTCCGGCTTCTTAGCCATCATTTCTCTTAAGGTTGTTTCCTTCATTCCGCCTACATAATCGGAGTGATTGTAGTAAATCTTCTGGTCTAACTTCTTGCCAGTTACATTCACCTTATCTGCATTTACGATAATTACGTAATCGCCGCAATCCATGTGTGGTGTGAAGATCGGTTTATTTTTTCCTCTTAATACTTTAGCTACTTCTGAAGCCAAGCGTCCTAATGTATGTCCTGTAGCGTCAACTACGTACCATTTTCTCTCAATTGTTGCTGGACTAGCCATAAAAGTTTTCATTGGTTAACCTCCTGTTAAATTGCTGTTATTATTCATAACTATATCGTAAAATGCTCACTCCGGGGCTTTGGCCTAAGCATTTTCGTCTAACGTCACAGTTATACATTATATTACATTCAGCCGGGTGTGTCAACCTCTTTTTCCCATAAAATCAAGGTTTTTTCGATGTAGTAAATTTTCAAAGTAAATGCAACCCCTATATACACTGCCAGTTGCATTTACTTTAAAAATATTAAAGGTTGCATTTAGTATGACAAATTTTGT
>OIZR01000755.1_pt1 | contig 20361 bp, 17 predicted proteins | sample 1588591 | NCBI WGS metagenome assembly OIZR01 (sample SAMN03283249) | human gut metagenome | biome: human-associated habitat; material: feces | host: Homo sapiens | place: USA | collected 2013 | reverse complement strand
AGAACTGAACACCGCCTTGTCGAAGAATTCCGGCGCGTTGATGCCGTGCAGCACGGAGAGACGTTGCGCGACGGTGCGGCTCTCTTTCTCCAGCGTACCGCGGTTGATCGACGGGTTGGCGCTCAACAGCCAGAAGGTGATGGCATAACGTTGCAGCGTTTCGCGCGCGCCTGCGGCCAGCAGCTGTAGCGTGCGAGAATGCGCCGGGTTGATATGCAACTCATCATCTTGCAGGGTAATCAGCCCCTGACGTTGCATCTCATTTGCCAGCGCATCAATAACGTCCGGCAACTCGTCGCGTTCCCAGCGCAGGAACAGCTCCGCTTTCAGCATTGGGTAAAGCACATTGACGTGCTCCATCAATACGTCGCGGGAGATGTGGCGATGCTGGGTGACAATTGCCGCCATCAGCGAAGGTAGCACCAACATATGCGCAATGTTGTTGCGATAGTAGGTCATCAGCACCGCTTGCTCGCGCGGCAGAATGATGATGTCGCCGATAGTGTCTTTCTCAACTTCAAACTTGTTCATTTGCAGCGCGTGATCGATAAGCTCGCTGGCGCTGGCTGAAGGAACGGTAGAGTCCGTGGAGTAAGGCACGTTGCGCATCAGATCCAGGTAGCAGTTGAGTTGCTCGGTTAACTGCTCGCGGGTGAGTGAGCGCTGACGTGACGCCAGAAGCGCAGTACAACACAGGTTCATGGCGTTTGCCGCGCCTGCGTTGTTAATGCGTACCATCAGATCGGCAGCAATATTATTGACCGTCGGCGTTAACCATGCCGGACGCACCGCTTCGATGGGATCGATAGATTCACGCCAGTCTGGTACGTGCTGGTTAAGGTAGGTCATCAACGGCATTGGTTCACCGAAATTGACGTAACCCTGGCCGAGATTACGCAGCTTGCTTAAACCGCGCAGCATCTGCGGCAGGCTCTCTTTCTCTTTCGTCGCGCCGCGCAGTTCTTTGGCGTAAGTACCCACTTCCATGACGTGCTCATAACCGATATAGATCGGAATCAGCGTAATCGGACGCGTGCCGCCACGCAGCATCGCCTGAATGGTCATCGACAGCGTACCGGTTTTCGGATCCAGCAAACGCCCCGTACGGGAACGACCGCCTTCCACGAAGTACTCGACGGAATAACCACGGCTGAACAGTTCGCCGAGATACTCACGGAAAACGGTGGAATAGAGCTTATTGCCTTTAAATGTACGGCGAATAAAGAACGCCCCCAGACGGCGGAAAATCGGCCCGGCAGGCCAGAAATTCAGGTTGATCCCGGCGGCGATATGCGGCGGCACCAGCCCCTGGTGGTACAGCACGTAAGAAAGCAGCAGGTAGTCCATGTGGCTGCGGTGGCAAGGCACATATACCAGCTCATGACCGTCGTGGGCCAGCTGGCGAACGCGCTCGGCGTTATGGACGTTGATGCCCTGGTAAAGGCGGTTCCAGGTAAAGCCCAGAATACGGTCAGTCAGGCGGATCATCTCGTAAGAGAAATTCGCCGCAATCTCTTCCATCAGCGCAATCGCGTTCTGCTGCGCTTTTTCATGGGAGATTTTTTTGCTGCGCGCTTCATCTTCTACCGCTTTGGCAATGGCGCGGGAGGCGAGCAGCTTATTAAACAGATCCTGACGAGCAGGCAGACGTGGTCCTACGGCAGCCAGACGTTGACGGGCAAAGTGCATACGCGCCACGCGCGCCAGTTTCTGCGCGATAGTTTTATCCGTGCCGTGTTCATCCGCCATACGGCGCAGCGAAACTGACGGCGAGAAACGCACAAAACTGTCGCGACCGAGCCACAGTACAGCGAAAAATTTCTGTACGCCGTTAAGCATACGCAGCGGCGGGTTCACTTCGCCTTTTTCACGCCCTGGCGCGCGACCAAACATCACCGATACTGGCACCATCTGCACATCCAGATTTGGGTTGCTACGGTGCAAATCGAGATAGTCGTGGAACAGCTTAATAGACTCTTCTTTCGGCGTGTAATAGGTGAATACACGCGGCCCGCCGTGAATGAACACATAGCGCGGCAGTAGCGTGCCGTCGATTTCCAGCGGCTCTAACGGGTCAGGCAGGTCATGTGCCAGACACTGGGCGCGCAACGTCAGCAAGTCTGCTTTCGAGTTGTACGGTAAAACGTACATAATTGGACGAGAGGTATCCAGCCCCAGTTCCGGGGCAGGATCTGCCGGAATAGACTTGCTTTTTACCAGGATGCTTAATGGTAAATTCAGTAATTTGTAGTAAATTCGTGGCCAGCCGGACATAAACGATGTAAAGCCTCTGGTTAATAATGCAAATGCGCGGCAAGGATAGCAGAAAGTCATGGGAAATTCTGTGGTATCCGCTCATGTTTCGCGCGGCGTTACGCAAACCCGAATCATCGGATTTAACGGTACACTGATATTGACGCTCATAATGTAAAAAGGTTCTTTCAATGGCCAATAATACCACTGGATTCACCCGAATTATCAAAGCTGCTGGCTATTCCTGGAAAGGTTTACGCGCTGCATGGATCAACGAAGCGGCATTCCGTCAGGAAGGCGTAGCGGTATTGTTGGCGGTGGTCATCGCCTGCTGGCTGGATGTGGACGCGATTACCCGCGTGCTGCTTATCAGCTCCGTCATGCTGGTGATGATTGTGGAAATCCTCAATAGCGCCATCGAAGCAGTGGTTGACCGAATTGGCTCTGAATACCATGAGCTTTCCGGACGCGCAAAAGATATGGGATCCGCCGCGGTGCTGATTGCCATTATCGTCGCCGTGATTACCTGGTGCATTCTGTTATGGTCGCATTTTGGATAACCCTTCCAGAATTCGATAAATCTCTGGTTTATTGTGCAGTTTATGGTTCCAAAATCGCCTTTTGCTGTATATACTCACAGCATAACTGTATATACACCCAGGGGGCGGAATGAAAGCGTTAACGGCCAGGCAACAAGAGGTGTTTGATCTCATCCGTGATCACATCAGCCAGACAGGTATGCCGCCGACGCGTGCGGAAATCGCGCAGCGTTTGGGGTTCCGTTCCCCAAACGCGGCTGAAGAACATCTGAAGGCGCTGGCACGCAAAGGCGTTATTGAAATTGTTTCCGGCGCATCACGCGGGATTCGTCTGTTGCAGGAAGAGGAAGAAGGGTTGCCGCTGGTAGGTCGTGTGGCTGCCGGTGAACCGCTTCTGGCGCAGCAGCATATTGAAGGTCATTATCAGGTCGATCCTTCCTTGTTCAAGCCGAATGCTGATTTCCTGCTGCGCGTCAGCGGGATGTCGATGAAAGATATCGGCATTATGGATGGCGACTTGCTGGCAGTGCATAAAACTCAGGATGTACGTAACGGTCAGGTCGTTGTCGCACGTATTGATGACGAAGTTACCGTTAAACGCCTGAAAAAACAGGGCAATAAAGTCGAACTGTTGCCAGAAAATAGCGAGTTTAAACCAATTGTCGTTGACCTTCGTCAGCAGAGCTTCACCATTGAAGGGCTGGCGGTTGGAGTTATTCGCAACGGCGACTGGCTGTAACATATCTCTGAGACCGCGATGCCGCCTGGCGTCGCGGTTTGTTTTTCATCTCTCTTCATCAGGCTTGTCTGCATGGCATTCCTCACTTCATCTGATAAAGCACTTTGGCATCTCGCCTTACCCATGATTTTCTCCAATATCACCGTTCCGTTGCTGGGACTGGTCGATACGGCGGTTATTGGTCATCTTGATAGTCCGGTTTATTTGGGCGGCGTGGCGGTTGGTGCAACGGCGACCAGCTTTCTCTTTATGCTGTTGCTGTTTTTACGCATGAGCACCACCGGGCTGACTGCGCAGGCTTATGGTGCCAAAAATCCTCAGGCATTAGCCCGTGCGCTGGTGCAACCGTTGCTGTTGGCGTTGGGGGCTGGGGCGTTAATTGCGCTGTTGCGTACGCCGATTATCGATCTGGCGCTGCATATTGTTGGCGGTAGTGAAGCGGTCCTGGAACAGGCGCGGCGCTTTCTTGAAATCCGCTGGTTAAGCGCTCCGGCGTCGCTGGCGAATCTGGTATTACTCGGTTGGTTACTCGGCGTGCAATATGCCCGTGCGCCAGTAATTTTGTTAGTGGTCGGCAATATCCTCAACATTGTGCTGGATGTCTGGCTGGTGATGGGGCTGCATATGAACGTGCAGGGTGCGGCGCTGGCGACGGTTATTGCGGAATATGCAACATTGCTGATTGGTCTGCTAATGGTGCGTAAGATCCTCAAACTACGCGGAATCTCCGGCGAAATGCTGAAAGCTGCCTGGCGAGGAAACTTCCGTCGCTTGCTGGCGCTTAACCGCGATATCATGCTGCGCTCGCTGTTGTTGCAACTCTGTTTCGGCGCGATCACCGTACTTGGTGCGCGACTGGGGAGTGACATTATCGCTGTTAACGCGGTTCTGATGACGCTACTCACCTTTACCGCCTATGCGCTGGATGGTTTTGCCTACGCGGTTGAAGCACATTCCGGTCAGGCATACGGTGCGCGCGACGGTAGCCAGTTGCTGGATGTCTGGCGGGCAGCGTGCCGCCAGTCGGGGATCGTAGCGTTACTGTTTTCGGTGGTTTATTTGCTGGCAGGGGAACACATCATTGCGTTGCTGACGTCGTTAACCCAGATTCAGCAGCTGGCCGACCGCTATCTTATCTGGCAGGTGATTTTGCCGTTGGTCGGCGTCTGGTGTTATCTGCTGGACGGCATGTTTATAGGCGCAACGCGTGCCGCCGAAATGCGTAACAGTATGGCGGTGGCCGCCGCAGGTTTTGCGCTGACGCTCCTTACGCTGCCGTGGCTGGGTAATCATGGTTTGTGGTTGGCGTTAACCGTCTTTCTGGCGTTGCGCGGGCTTTCTCTGGCAGCTATCTGGCGGCGTCACTGGCGCAACGGTACCTGGTTTGCCGCAACGTGACGGTTAAAAATTCTGAATAAATAATCCTAAGCCAAATTGCTGACTACACTTAATCTCACGTTCAGAAGAAAAGTGAACGTACTCTCATTCACAACCTAACGATGAGGTCTTGATTATGAATAAAGATGAAGCCGGCGGTAACTGGAAACAGTTTAAAGGTAAAGTGAAAGAGCAATGGGGCAAACTGACCGATGATGATATGACGATCATTGAAGGTAAACGTGATCAACTGGTCGGTAAAATCCAGGAACGTTATGGTTATCAGAAAGATCAGGCAGAAAAAGAGGTCGTGGATTGGGAAACCCGCAATGAATATCGCTGGTAATTAATCCCTCCTGCCCGACGTGTACAAGGATGTACGCCCTCTTAACGCGGTTTCTTTTTCACCTGCACAGAGTGATCATGCTGGCACTGTTCAGGATGACGACACGCTTCCACTTCCACGCATGCCGCACAGAGCCCATGTGCTTCAATCACATTATGCCGCAGGGCAAACCCCATTTTTGCCGCCAGCGTATGCATGATGTCTTCCACGCCTTCTGCACATTCTTCTTTCACCGCGCCGCAGCGATCGCAAATAAACATAGCTGACGTATGGGTGGGCTGGTCGAACAGATGGCAGAGCACATAACTGTTGGTGGATTCCACCTTATGCACAAAACCTTGCTCAAGCAGAAAATCCAGCGCGCGATAAACCGTTGGCGGCTTGGCTTGCGGTTCAGCTTCGCGCAGCAAATCAAGCAGATCATAAGCGCTGATAGCGCCATCCTGCAGACTCATCAGGCGCAACACTTCCAGGCGCTGTGGGGTCAGGCGCACATTACGCTGCGCGCAGATTTTTTCAGCCTGCGCTAATAACTCCTGCGTTGTGGTCTTTTCCATCGGGCACCTCAAAGTGGGGGTTAAGAATGTCCTTACTTTACCATGTTCCAGGAAAAACACCGAGAACCCTTATTGTTGCCGTAATGTTGCTTTTCTGTTTTGTAGGTAAGATGTTGTGTTGCCTGGCAGTACCATTATCAACACGATAATAATTAATAATTCATTTTTAAATAAATTGCTTCAAGTTAACTCGCTATTTATTTAACCGTGGCTAATCGTATACTCGAATTTCAGAAAATTATGAGCGATTTTTGATAGTGACCGGTTCCAAAAACACTTATAAGGAGGACACGGTACGACAAAAAAGGTAGATGAATCATGTTGAAGATAATACCCGGTGCAACTGGATACTTTAATAAAACACTCAATTCAAATCAATTCGATAATAAAGATGCAACCAAAGATAAATTAGATAATATAGATGCAACCAACGATAAATTAGATAATAGAGGTACAATCAAAGATAAATTAAATAATATATATGGTAAGTCTATTGATTATTCAGCGCTGCGTCATCGGGATATAATTATTGCAAAAATAGATTTGTTTATTCAAAGAATCACTCATAATTTATGGCATGCACGTAAAAAAAATGTGTTTTTAATTGAGCAAATAACTAATCTCAAAGAGTGGGTTAATAAGTATATTGGAGATTGCACTGATGAGGAATTAAACGATCGTGAATTTATTGCATCAGTTGTTGATCGGGCTATTTTTCATTTTGCGATTAATAGTATATGTAATCCTGGGGATAATAAAGATGCGACTCCCATTGAACGATGTACTTTTGATGTAGAAACTAAGAATGGCCTTCCCTCCACGGTTCAGCTATTTTATGAGGAATCTAAGGATAATGAACCTTTAGCGAATATACATTTTCAAGCAATAGGTTCTGGTTTTTTAACGTTTGTTAATGCCTGCCAGGAACATGATGACAACAGCTTAAAATTATTTGCTTCGCTGTTAATTTCACTTTCATACTCTAGTGCCTATACAGATTTAGCAGGAGCAGAAAAAGTGAATATTAATGATAATAATGAGAACTATCTGACAGCTCAGTTTGAAAAATTATCTCAACGTGATATGAAGAAGTACCTGGGAGAGATGAAGAGTCTGGCAGATGAGGGGGGGATGAAATTTGATGACTATCTGGATAAGATGTCACTTCTGGTGAATGAAGGAAAGCTCGAGCCTGATATTTTAAGCAAAATGCGAGATGCTGCACCGAAATTAATTGACTTTGCTAAGTCGTTTGACCCAAACTCAAAGGAAAAGATTAAAATACTTACAGATACTTCTAATTTAATTTATGATTTATTCGGGGTTAAATCGGGGAAATAATATGTGAGGTTCTTCGATAGTATGGAAGGCATTATATAAAAGGACCCAATGCTTATTGGGTTCTTTTTTTCTCTATCAGTGCTATTAGCAGGGAGAGATATCACCGGAGTTTAATGTGTGATTTTTATTTATCGTCGAACCTGGATTGTTTATCATTGGCCTTAACAAAGCTAACGGCTAATAAGATTATTTCCATCACTTCGTGAGAGCTTCATGCCTTGAGAGGATCTCAATTTTCTTTTGCAATGAGACAGGCGCTTCCTGTTGTTATGGTATAGTACCCCGCTATTGAGCCTCCTGAACAGTGATGCTGAATAACATAACTCAATGATATATCGATAAAATAATCTCTACATTTGAAAATGCACGGTAATTCTGAAATGCAAAAAATCAACCAAACCAGCGCAATGCCTGAAAAAACTGACGTTCACTGGAGTGGTCGGTTTAGCGTTGCACCAATGCTCGACTGGACGGACAGACATTGCCGCTATTTCTTGCGTCTGCTTTCCCGCAATACGTTGCTGTATACCGAAATGGTGACCACAGGGGCGATTATTCACGGTAAAGGTGATTATCTGGCGTACAGTGAAGAAGAACATCCGGTAGCGTTGCAACTGGGCGGTAGCGATCCGGCGGCGCTGGCACAGTGTGCGAAGCTGGCAGAAGCGCGCGGATATGATGAGATCAACCTGAATGTCGGCTGCCCGTCTGACCGGGTGCAGAACGGCATGTTTGGTGCGTGTCTGATGGGTAATGCGCAGCTGGTTGCCGACTGCGTGAAAGCGATGCGCGATGTGGTGTCGATTCCGGTGACGGTGAAAACGCGTATTGGCATCGATGACCAGGACAGCTATGAATTTCTCTGCGATTTCATCAACACCGTTTCCGGCAAAGGCGAGTGTGAGATGTTCATCATCCATGCACGTAAAGCCTGGCTTTCGGGGTTAAGCCCGAAAGAAAACCGTGAAATCCCGCCGCTCGATTATCCGCGTGTGTATCAACTGAAGCGTGACTTTCCGCATCTGACAATGTCCATTAACGGTGGCATCAAGTCGCTGGAAGAAGCTAAAGCGCATTTGCAACATATGGATGGCGTGATGGTCGGGCGCGAGGCGTATCAGAATCCGGGTATTCTGGCGGCGGTAGACCGGGAGATCTTTGGTTCCTCGGATACCGATGCCGATCCGGTGGCGGTAGTGCGCGCCATGTATCCGTACATTGAGTGTGAACTCAGCCAGGGGACGTATCTCGGTCATATTACCCGGCATATGCTGGGCTTGTTCCAGGGTATTCCTGGCGCGCGGCAGTGGCGGCGTTATTTAAGTGAAAATGCCCATAAAGCGGGTGCTGACATTAACGTGCTGGAACACGCGCTCAAACTGGTGGCGGATAAGCGTTAACTTTTCACCAAAAAGTAGTCAAATTCACCACGCCCTGCGCAAATTCGCGGGGCGTTTTGCTGTTAAATCAATAGATTATTTTTGGCATGATTCTTGTAATGCCTGCAAGAGATTTCATATTTGGGAGAGCATCATGCTGGAACTACTTTTTGTGATTGGCTTTTTTGTCATGCTGATGGTCACCGGCGTTTCGTTGCTGGGCATTATCGCCGCGCTGGTTGTGGCGACGGCCATTATGTTCCTCGGCGGTATGCTGGCATTGATGATTAAGTTGCTGCCGTGGTTACTCCTGGCGATTGCGGTGGTGTGGGTTATTAAGGCGATTAAAGCACCAAAAGTGCCTAAATATCAGCGTTATGACCGCTGGCGTTACTAAGGGATTGTGCGGATGATCACAACCTAAGGTTTTATCCTTAGAACAAAATAGGAATTGATAATCAAATCTGTCACTATTGCGCCTCTAACAGATTCATCGTGCTGTACCCTACATACAGCCGAACTATAAAAAGAAAGGGCTTCCCAGGTGGAAGCCCTATTTCTTTTATGGAATCAACAGGCTGGAACCTTGCGTCGCCCGGCTTTCCAGAACCTCATGCGCACGCTGCGCATCCTTCAGCGGATATTTCTGCTGCTCGGCGACATCGACCTTAATCACACCGCTGGCAATCAAAGAGAACAGTTCATTACTGGCCTCGGTTAATTCCTCCCGCGTGGTGATATAGCCTTGCAGGGAAGGGCGTGTCACATACAACGAGCCTTTCTGATTGAGAATGCCTAAGTTCACACCGGTAACCGCACCTGATGAGTTGCCAAAACTCACCATTAAGCCGCGGCGTTGCAGGCAATCCAGCGACCGTTCCCAGGTGTCTCTGCCCACGGAATCGTACACTACGCGCACTTTCTTACCACCGGTGATCTCTTTTAACCGCTCGACCAGATTCTCTTCACGATAGTTAATAACCTGCCACGCGCCCGCTTTTAGCGCGCTCTGCGCTTTTTGCGCAGTTCCTACGGTGCCGATAAGTTTCGCGCCCAGGGCTTTTGCCCACTGGCAGGCAATCAAGCCAACGCCGCCAGCTGCTGCGTGGAACAGGAACTGCTCATCGGGTTTAATTTCATAGGTTTTGCGCAGCAGATAATAAACCGTTAAGCCTTTCAGGAAGGATGCCGCAGCTTGCTCAAAAGAAATTGCCGCAGGCAGAATCGCCGCTTTATCCGCAATAATGTTATGCACAGAGCTGTAAGCGCCTAACGCCGACTGCGCATAGACTACACGATCGCCTGCCTTAATATGCTTTACACCACTGCCGACTTTACTCACGATGCCTGCCGCTTCGGTACCTAATCCGCTGGGTAGCGATGGCGGCGGGTAAAGGCCGCTGCGGATATATGTGTCGATAAAATTGATGCCGATGGCTTTATTTTCGACCTGGATTTCATTCTCCGCCGGATCGGCAGGAGTGAACTCTACGGCTTGAAGTACTTCCGGGCCACCGTGCTTGTGAAATTCAATTCGTGTTGCCATGTGTCCTCCAGAACGTATCGTCAGGGTCTGCTTCATATGGTAAAGTTTCGACCCATTCTTTATCTCGGTAACTCCATTCACTATGGCAGGAAATAAACCCTTCAACAAACAGCAGGCTGAACCCCGCGAACGCGATCCACAAGTTGCCGGGCTGAAAGTGCCTCCGCACTCGATCGAAGCGGAGCAGTCGGTGTTGGGCGGTTTAATGCTGGATAACGAACGCTGGGATGATGTAGCCGAGCGTGTGGTAGCAGACGATTTTTACACCCGCCCACACCGTCATATCTTTACTGAAATGGCGCGTTTGCAGGAAAGCGGTAGTCCTATCGATCTGATTACTCTTGCGGAATCGCTGGAACGCCAGGGGCAACTCGATAGCGTCGGTGGTTTTGCTTATCTGGCAGAGCTGTCAAAAAATACGCCAAGTGCGGCGAACATCAGTGCCTATGCGGACATCGTGCGTGAACGTGCCGTTGTCCGTGAGATGATCTCGGTTGCGAATGAGATTGCCGAAGCCGGTTTTGATCCGCAGGGGCGTACCAGCGAAGATCTGCTGGATCTGGCTGAATCCCGCGTCTTTAAAATTGCCGAAAGTCGTGCGAACAAAGACGAAGGGCCGAAGAACATCGCCGATGTGCTCGACGCAACCGTGGCGCGTATTGAGCAGTTGTTTCAGCAGCCACACGATGGCGTTACCGGGGTAAACACCGGTTATGACGATCTCAACAAAAAAACCGCTGGCTTGCAGCCGTCGGATTTGATCATCGTCGCCGCGCGTCCGTCGATGGGTAAAACAACATTTGCGATGAACCTCGTCGAAAACGCGGCGATGTTGCAGGATAAACCGGTACTTATCTTCTCGCTGGAGATGCCATCAGAACAGATCATGATGCGTTCTCTGGCGTCGCTGTCGCGCGTTGACCAGACTAAAATCCGTACCGGGCAGCTCGATGACGAAGACTGGGCGCGCATTTCCGGCACCATGGGTATTTTGCTCGAAAAACGCAATATCTATATCGATGACTCCTCCGGCCTGACGCCAACGGAAGTGCGTTCCCGCGCACGCCGTATTGCCCGTGAACACGGCGGCATCGGGCTTATCATGATCGACTACCTGCAACTGATGCGCGTACCGGCGCTTTCCGATAACCGTACGCTGGAAATTGCAGAAATCTCCCGCTCGCTGAAAGCACTGGCGAAAGAACTGAACGTGCCGGTGGTGGCGCTGTCCCAGTTGAACCGTTCTCTGGAACAACGTGCCGACAAACGCCCGGTCAACTCCGACCTGCGTGAATCTGGCTCTATCGAGCAGGATGCGGACTTGATCATGTTTATCTATCGTGATGAGGTGTATCACGAAAACAGTGATTTAAAAGGCATCGCGGAAATTATTATCGGTAAACAACGTAACGGCCCAATCGGGACGGTACGCCTGACCTTTAACGGTCAATGGTCGCGCTTCGACAACTATGCGGGGCCGCAGTACGACGACGAATAATAATTATTTTATGAATTAGGTAATTAAAGCAAACACTTATCAAGGAACACAAATGCAAGCGGCAACTGTTGTGATTAACCGCCGCGCTCTGCGACACAACCTGCAACGTCTTCGTGAACTGGCTCCTGCCAGTAAAATGGTTGCGGTGGTGAAAGCGAACGCTTATGGTCACGGTCTTCTTGAGACCGCGCGAACGCTCCCCGATGCTGACGCCTTTGGCGTAGCCCGTCTCGAAGAAGCTCTGCGACTGCGTGCGGGGGGAATCACCAAACCTGTACTGTTACTCGAAGGCTTTTTTGATGCCAGAGATCTGCCGACGATTTCTGCGCAACATTTTCATACCGCCGTGCATAACGAAGAACAGCTGGCTGCGCTGGAAGAGGCTAGCCTGGACGAGCCGGTTACCGTCTGGATGAAACTCGATACCGGTATGCACCGTCTGGGCGTAAGGCCGGAACAGGCTGAGGCGTTTTATCATCGCCTGACCCAGTGCAAAAACGTTCGTCAGCCGGTGAATATCGTCAGCCATTTTGCGCGCGCGGATGAACCAAAATGTGGCGCAACCGAGAAACAACTCGCTATCTTTAATACCTTTTGCGAAGGCAAACCAGGTCAACGTTCCATTGCCGCGTCGGGTGGCATTCTGCTGTGGCCACAGTCGCATTTTGACTGGGTGCGCCCGGGCATCATTCTTTATGGCGTCTCGCCGCTGGAAGATCGCTCCACCGGTGCCGATTTTGGCTGTCAGCCAGTGATGTCACTAACCTCCAGCCTGATTGCCGTGCGTGAGCATAAAGTCGGAGAGCCTGTCGGTTATGGTGGAACCTGGGTAAGCGAACGTGATACCCGCCTTGGCGTAGTCGCGATGGGCTATGGCGATGGTTATCCGCGCGCCGCGCCGTCCGGTACGCCAGTGCTGGTGAACGGTCGCGAAGTGCCGATTGTCGGGCGCGTGGCGATGGATATGATCTGCTTAGACTTAGGTCCACAGGCACAGGATAAAGCCGGGGACCCGGTCATTTTGTGGGGTGAAGGTTTGCCCGTAGAACGTATCGCTGAAATGACGAAAGTAAGCGCTTACGAACTTATTACGCGCCTGACTTCAAGGGTCGCGATGAAATACGTGGATTAATCGTTCTGTAATATTTGATTGTCTGTGCCGGATGCGGCGTGAATGCCTTATCCGGCCAATAAAATCCTACCAATTCAATAAGTTGATATTCTTTCATGCTCTTATAAAGGTCGTACCTCTGGCGGATGTACGTTTGTCATGAGTCTCACTCTGTTGCTAATTGCCGTTCGCCCCTGAACATCCACTCGATCTTCGCCTTCTTCCGGTTTATTGTGTTTTAACCACCTGCCCGTAAACCTGGAGAACCATCGCGTGTTTCAAAAAGTTGACGCCTACGCTGGCGACCCGATTCTTACGCTTATGGAGCGTTTTAAAGAAGACCCTCGCAGCGACAAAGTGAATTTAAGTATCGGTCTGTACTACAACGAAGACGGAATTATTCCACAATTGAAAGCCGTGGCTGATGCAGAAGCGCGCCTGAATGCGGTGCCTCATGGCGCTTCGCTTTATTTACCGATGGAAGGGCTTAACAGCTATCGCCATGCCATTGCGCCGCTGCTGTTTGGTGCCGACCATCCGGTACTGCAACAACAGCGCGTAGCAACCATTCAAACCCTTGGCGGCTCAGGGGCATTGAAAGTGGGCGCGGATTTCCTGAAACGCTACTTTCCGGAATCAGGCGTCTGGGTCAGCGATCCTACCTGGGAAAACCACGTAGCAATATTCGCCGGGGCTGGATTCGAAGTAAGTACTTACCCCTGGTATGACGAAGCGACTAACGGCGTGCGCTTTAATGACCTGTTGGCGATGCTGAAAACATTACCTGCCCGCAGTATTGTGTTGCTGCATCCATGTTGCCACAACCCAACGGGTGCCGATCTCACTAATGACCAGTGGGATGCGGTGATTGAAATTCTCAAAGCCCGCGAGCTTATCCCATTCCTTGATATTGCCTATCAAGGATTTGGTGCCGGTATGGAAGAGGATGCCTACGCCATTCGCGCCATTGCCAGCGCTGGATTACCCGCTCTGGTGAGCAATTCGTTCTCGAAAATTTTCTCCCTTTACGGCGAGCGCGTTGGCGGACTTTCTGTTCTGTGTGAAGATGCCGAAGCTGCAGGCCGCGTACTGGGGCAATTGAAAGCAACAGTTCGCCGCAACTACTCCAGCCCGCCGAATTTTGGTGCGCAGGTGGTGGCTGCGGTGCTGAATGACGAGGCATTGAAAGCCAGCTGGCTGGCGGAAGTAGAAGAGATGCGTACTCGCATTCTGGCAATGCGTCAGGAACTGGTGAAGGTATTGAGCACAGAGATGCCAGAACGCAATTTCGATTATCTGCTTAATCAGCGCGGCATGTTCAGTTATACCGGTTTAAGTGCCGCTCAGGTTGACCGACTACGTGAAGAATTTGGTGTCTATCTCATCGCCAGCGGTCGCATGTGTGTCGCCGGGTTAAATACGGCAAATGTACAACGTGTGGCAAAGGCGTTTGCTGCGGTGATGTAATGCAGGAAAGCAGGCTGGAGTTACCCAGCCTGCAGTGAAATTAAACTGTCGTCGCTTTCACTCTTTCTTTATAGATGATTTTTTTTGATGCCATCGTTCTACGTGAGAGATAATAAACGTTGTTAGTTCTTTTATTGTTAAGTTTATCCCAATTATCTGGAATTCCTTTCCCTGTTTTTTTCGTGTGGAGTAATAATTTCTGCACATCTAACCATTATTAAATTTAATAATAAGTGCCGGGTTTGTTACGATAGAATTTTTCTATATCCTCAAGAATATGCTTTGCCTTATTGCCTGTGACTTTCTGAGATTCAATTATAGTATCGTTAAATTCTAAAGTTAAAGAGAACTCTTTTTTTCCGCTTTGTGTAAGTTTAACCTTATATTGATTACCAATATCAAATAAAAAGGTCCTGTAATGAGAATAATCACCTTTAACCTCCTCGGCAAAACAGCAAAGCGTGCAAATATACATAAAATCTTTCTTACCCCTGATTTTGTTAACTAAATCAATAAATGCGTGAAAAACTGTACTTGCAATAGAACTTGATGCTTCTTCTCCAGGTCTACAAAAATCTTTTGCAATTTTTAACTGTGTTTCTATATATAAAAAGAGATCTTTGGCATAAGAGAAATCTTTGGCATAAGAGATATCTTTGTTATTTAGTGTATCTAGCTCTACAGGTAAAGATGTCGTTTTGTTGCTATTCACATATGATATATTCATGTCATCATCTCCTTCGGGAGTAATAAAATTAGTCACCATTGTAGGGTAGGGTTCTGGTCAATCAGAAATCATCTTTATAAAAATGTTATTTTATAAACTTCGATTGTTTTTGTAATGCTGTATCATTAAGTTCATTAAATCGTACAGCAGATAAATGTTCTATCAAATTTCGCTCATTTGCCGAGGATTCATCATAATAAACGTAAAATTAATGTATCCTTACATCGAGTAATAAACATTTTTTATACAAAAAAAGACAGGAACGTATTTACTGGGTTAAATATAATCATCCTGCTTTTCATCACAAAAACCGCAGATAATCCTTCCTTTCCCCGGCTGCTGGCGTTATGGTCAGATGGTTTTTGCAACAAATCTCACAATAAAAAGTTTCAACATACTGACTATTTAGGGAAAAATATGCGCAAGATCACACAGGCAATCAGTGCCGTTTGCTTATTGTTCGCTCTAAACAGTTCCGCTGTTGCCCTGGCCTCATCTCCTTCACCGCTTAACCCTGGGACTAACGTTGCCAGGCTTGCTGAACAGGCACCAATTCATTGGGTTTCGGTCGCACAAATTGAAAATAGCCTCGCAGGGCGTCCGCCAATGGCGGTGGGGTTTGATATCGATGACACGGTACTTTTTTCCAGTCCGGGCTTCTGGCGCGGCAAAAAAACCTTCTCGCCAGAAAGCGAAGATTATCTGAAAAATCCTGTGTTCTGGGAAAAAATGAACAATGGCTGGGATGAATTCAGCATTCCAAAAGAGGTCGCTCGCCAGCTGATTGATATGCATGTACGCCGCGGTGACGCGATCTTCTTTGTGACTGGTCGTAGCCCGACGAAAACAGAAACGGTTTCAAAAACGCTGGCGGATAATTTTCATATTCCTGCCACCAATATGAATCCGGTGATCTTTGCGGGCGATAAACCAGGGCAAAATACAAAATCGCAATGGCTGCAGGATAAAAATATCCGAATTTTTTATGGCGATTCCGATAACGATATTACCGCCGCACGCGATGTCGGCGCTCGTGGTATCCGCATTCTGCGTGCCTCCAACTCTACCTACAAACCCTTGCCACAAGCGGGTGCGTTTGGTGAAGAGGTGATCGTCAATTCAGAATACTGACAGAGCGGGAGAGCGTGACACTCTCCCGAATGCTGTTTTTTTAATCACACCTTTATCCTTTCGCTGTCTTGCTGCAAACTGATTAAGAGAGTTTTATCAAGGAGCAGCACATGTGGTATCAAAAGACGCTCACGCTTAGCGCCAAATCTCGTGGGTTTCATCTGGTAACGGATGAAATTCTGAATCAGCTGGCTGATATGCCGCGCGTTAACATCGGCTTACTGCATCTGTTGCTGCAACATACCTCCGCCTCTCTGACACTTAATGAGAACTGCGATCCCACCGTACGCCACGACATGGAGCGTTTTTTCCTCCGCACCGTTCCCGACAACGGAAATTATGAGCATGACTATGAGGGAGCAGACGATATGCCTTCTCATATCAAATCCTCAATGCTGGGAACATCGCTTGTATTGCCGTTACATAAAGGGCGTATTCAGACCGGCACCTGGCAAGGCATCTGGCTGGGGGAACATCGCATCCACGGCGGATCGCGTCGCATCATCGCGACACTACAAGGGGAGTAAAAAATGACCATTTCGGAGTTGCTACAATATTGCATGGCAAAACCAGGCGCAGAACAGAGCGTGCATAACGACTGGAAAGCGACGCAGATCAAAGTGGAAGATGTACTGTTTGCGATGGTGAAAGAAGTAGAAAATCGCCCAGCTGTTTCGCTGAAAACCAGCCCGGAGCTGGCGGAGCTGCTACGTCAGCAGCACAGCGATGTGCGTCCTAGCCGCCATCTGAATAAAGCGCACTGGAGCACCGTGTATCTCGACGGTTCGCTGCCGGATTCGCAAATCTATTATCTGGTGGATGCGTCTTATCAGCAGGCAGTGAATTTACTACCGGAAGAAAAGCGTAAATTGCTGGTACAACTCTGAAAGGAAAAGGCCGCTCAGAAAGCGGCCTTAACGATTACAGCATCGGCTTGAGGAAGCGTGCCGTATGCGAAGCTTCGCACTCCGCGACGGTTTCTGGCGTACCGGAGACGAGGATTTCGCCGCCGCCACTGCCGCCTTCTGGTCCCAGGTCGACAATCCAGTCAGCGGTTTTGATCACGTCGAGATTGTGCTCAATCACCACAATGGTATTGCCCTGATCGCGCAGTTTATGCAGCACGTCGAGGAGTTGCTGAATATCGGCGAAGTGCAGACCGGTGGTCGGCTCGTCGAGAATATACAGCGTCTGCCCGGTGCCGCGTTTTGACAGCTCACGCGCCAGCTTCACGCGCTGGGCTTCACCACCAGAAAGTGTGGTTGCGGACTGCCCCAGGCGAATGTACGTCAGACCAACGTCCATCAACGTTTGCAGCTTACGCGCCAGAGCTGGCACCGCATCAAAGAACTCACGCGCCTCTTCGATGGTCATATCCAGCACTTCGTGGATGGTTTTGCCTTTGTACTTAATTTCCAGCGTTTCACGGTTATAGCGTTTACCTTTGCACTGATCGCACGGCACGTAGATATCCGGCAGGAAGTGCATCTCCACTTTGATCACACCGTCGCCCTGACAGGCTTCGCAGCGCCCGCCACGGACGTTAAAGCTGAAACGTCCTGGCGTATAACCACGCGCACGGGATTCCGGTACGCCCGCAAACAGTTCGCGCACAGGTGTAAACACGCCGGTATAGGTCGCCGGGTTAGAACGTGGAGTACGACCAATTGGGCTTTGGTCGATATCGATCACTTTATCGAAATGCTCCAGCCCCTGAATATCGCGATACGGTGCCGGTTCGGCGATGGTCGCACCATTCAACTGGCGTTGGGCAATCGGGAACAGTGTGTCGTTAATCAGCGTCGATTTACCGGAACCTGAAACCCCTGTGATGCAGGTAAACAGACCGACTGGCAGCGTGAGCGTCACGTCCTTCAGGTTGTTGCCGCGTGCACCTGTCAGCTTCAGCACTTTTTCTGGATTCGCCGGAACGCGTTTCTTCGGCACTTCAATCTTGCGTTTACCGCTCATGTACTGCCCGGTCAACGATTCAGGCACTGCCATAATCGCTTCCAGCGGACCTTCTGCGACCACTTCACCGCCGTGAACACCCGCACCAGGACCGATATCGATCACATGGTCAGCGGCGCGAATTGCGTCTTCGTCATGCTCCACCACAATCACGGTATTACCGAGATCGCGCAGATGGATAAGCGTACCCAACAGGCGCTCGTTATCGCGCTGGTGCAGGCCGATAGACGGCTCGTCCAGTACATACATAACGCCAACCAGGCCCGCACCAATCTGGCTCGCCAGACGGATACGCTGGGCTTCACCGCCGGAAAGTGTTTCTGCCGAGCGGGAAAGTGTCAGGTAATTCAGGCCGACGTTAACGAGGAATTTCAGACGATCGCCGATCTCTTTAAGGATTTTTTCTGCAATCTTCGCCCGCTGACCAGCTAGTTTGAGATTGTTGAAGAATTCCATCGCATGACCGATGCTCATGTCGGAGATAGCAGGCAGCGGCGTATTCTCGACATAAACGTGGCGCGCTTCCCGACGCAGACGCGTCCCTTCGCAGCTGGCGCATGGGCGATTGCTGATAAACTTGGCTAATTCTTCACGTACCGCACTGGATTCTGTCTCTTTATAACGGCGCTCCATATTGTGCAGCACGCCTTCGAACGGATGACGACGGATGGAGGTATCGCCACGATCGTTCATGTATTTGAATTCAATGTTTTCTTTGCCAGAACCGTACAACACCACTTTATGCACGTTCGCGCTCAGGCTGCCCCACGGCGCTTCGACGTCGAACTTATAGTGATCTGCCAGCGATTTCAGCATCTGGAAATAATAGAAGTTGCGGCGATCCCAGCCACGGATCGCACCGCCAGCCAGTGACAGCTCGGGGTTTTGGATCACGCGGTCAGGATCGAAATATTGCTGTACGCCAAGGCCGTCACAGGTCGGGCAGGCACCTGCCGGGTTGTTAAACGAAAACAGTCGCGGCTCCAGTTCACGCATACTGTAGCCGCAAATTGGGCAGGCGAAGTTGGCGGAGAACAGCAGCTCTTCCGCTTTCGGGTCGTCCATATCCGCCACTACCGCTGTACCACCGGAAAGCTCCAGCGCGGTTTCAAACGACTCCGCAAGACGTTGGGTAAGATCGTCACGCACCTTGAAGCGATCAACCACCACTTCAATAGTGTGTTTCTTTTGCAGTTCCAGTTTCGGCGGATCGGAAAGATCGCAGACTTCGCCATCAATACGAGCACGGATGTAACCCTGGCTTGCCAGGTTCTCCAGCGTTTTGGTGTGTTCGCCTTTGCGCTCTTTAATGATTGGCGCGAGCAGCATCAGACGCTTGCCTTCCGGCTGCGACAGCACGTTATCCACCATCTGGCTGACGGTTTGCGCCGCCAGCGGGACGTCGTGGTCCGGACAGCGCGGTTCGCCGACGCGGGCGAACAACAAACGCAAATAGTCGTGGATTTCGGTGATTGTCCCCACCGTAGAACGCGGGTTATGAGACGTCGATTTCTGCTCAATTGAGATGGCAGGAGAAAGCCCCTCAATATGATCGACGTCCGGCTTTTCCATCAGTGACAGAAACTGCCGCGCGTAGGCGGAAAGGGATTCAACGTAACGGCGCTGCCCTTCGGCATATAAGGTGTCGAAAGCGAGCGAGGATTTGCCAGAACCCGAAAGCCCGGTCACGACAATGAGCTTGTCGCGGGGGATAACGAGGTTGATGTTTTTGAGATTATGGGTGCGGGCGCCCCGAACTTCGATCTTATCCATTCACCTTTCCCGGATTAAACGCTTTTTTGCCCGGTGGCATGGTGCTACCGGCGATCACAAACGGTTAATTATGACACAAATTGACCTGAATGAATATACAGTATTGGAATGCATTACCCGGAGTGTTGTGTAACAATGTCTGGCCAGGTTTGTTTCCCGGAACCGAGGTCACAACATAGTAAAAGCGCTATTGGTAATGGTACAATCGCGCGTTTACACTTATTCAGAACGATTTTTTTCAGGAGACACGAACATGGCCAGCAGAGGCGTAAACAAGGTTATTCTCGTTGGTAATCTGGGTCAGGACCCGGAAGTACGCTACATGCCAAATGGTGGCGCAGTTGCCAACATTACGCTGGCTACTTCCGAATCCTGGCGTGATAAAGCGACCGGCGAGATGAAAGAACAGACTGAATGGCACCGCGTTGTGCTGTTCGGCAAACTGGCAGAAGTGGCGAGCGAATATCTGCGTAAAGGTTCTCAGGTTTATATCGAAGGTCAGCTGCGTACCCGTAAATGGACCGATCAATCCGGTCAGGATCGCTACACCACAGAAGTCGTGGTGAACGTTGGCGGCACCATGCAGATGCTGGGTGGTCGTCAGGG
>OIZR01000744.1_pt1 | contig 20568 bp, 16 predicted proteins | sample 1588591 | NCBI WGS metagenome assembly OIZR01 (sample SAMN03283249) | human gut metagenome | biome: human-associated habitat; material: feces | host: Homo sapiens | place: USA | collected 2013 | reverse complement strand
AGTATATGTTCTGCTTTCTTTTATTTGCAGCCACTTCGCTTCTCTGCCTCGGAATCGGCTTCGTCATTACCAAAGACAGCGTGCAGCCGGAGGAGGCCATACCCGGAGCGACTCTGGAGACAGAGACCGTGACGGAGGACCAGATCGTCATCAATCAGGAAAAGGTGTCACCTGCGCCGGAGAAGGAAAAGGAAAAATATTATCTCGTATCGGAGGACGGTTATCTGCTTGTCCTGTATCAGGATCAGACGACGATCTGTCTGTATACCCATATGCCGGTTACGGATTTCCCGGAGGAGGAGCGGGGCCGTCTGATGGATGGCATCTGGTTCTCCTCCATGATAGAGGTGTTTAACTATCTGGAATCGTATACGAGCTAGAGACTGTCTGAACATTCAGACAAGCTCCGGCATAGGTCCGGAACACAGGGCTCATCAGGAAAAAAATAATACTTGAATTGAGTGGAGGATGCGGATACAATAGGGCTGGTAACAGTACAGCGAGGAGGAATCCATGAAGAGAAACGTGATGATCATAGGCGGAGGCGCTTCCGGTATGACGGCTGCGATTGCAGCTGCCAGGGAGGGCGCCCGCGTTGCGATCCTGGAACATACGAAGAGACCCGGAAAGAAGATTCTGTCTACCGGGAATGGAAAATGCAACCTGACAAATCTGGATATGAGAAAAGATGCCTTTCGGGGAGAACATCCCGGATTTGCATGGAAGGTGATTGAAGTAGTACCGGTAAAAGAGACCGTCTCATTTTTTGAGGATCTGGGGCTGGTGCTGACAGACCGGAACGGATACGTTTATCCTGCCACCGGGCAGGCATCCTCCGTATTGGATGCGCTCCGTTTTGAACTGGAACGTCTGAAAATTCCGGTGCTCTGTGAATGCGAGGTGTCGGGCATATCAAAGAAGCTGGAACTGCGCACGACCCAGGGGGTCATGAAAGCGGATGCAGTCATACTTGCGGCCGGTTCTAAGGCAGCGCCCGGAACAGGATCCGATGGCAGCGGTTATAAACTGGCCGGAAGTCTGGGGCACCGTGTGATTGAGCCGCTTCCGGCGCTTGTGCAGTTAAAATGCCGCGAGACGTGGTATAAGCAGTTTGCAGGCGTAAGGACAGATGCTTTTGTGACGCTGTTTTGCGACGGACACAAGACCGCGTCAGACCGGGGGGAACTGCAGTTTACGGATTACGGCATTTCCGGCATCCCCGTCTTTCAGGTCAGCCGGTTTGCATCACGCGCTTTAAACGAGGGAAAAAAGGTGACGGTCCGTCTTGATCTGATGCCGGTTATGGATAAACAGGAGCTTTTCCATTTCCTGACAGAACGGGTCAGAAGGCTGGGATACCGGCCGGGGGAAGAATTCTTAAACGGCGTCCTTAATAAGAAACTGCACCAGGTGCTTCTTAAGGAATCCGGAATACCGGCGGGCCGCCGGACTTCGGAGATCACGGAAAAACAGCTCCGTGTTCTTACGGACCGGATTAAGGCTCTGGAAACTACGGTGACAGGGGTGAATTCGTTCGATCAGGCGCAGATCTGCTGCGGTGGCGTCGATACGAGAGAGATAAATCCCTGTACAATGGAATCAAAATTAGTCAGTCAGCTGTTTCTGGCGGGAGAAATCCTGGATGTGGACGGAATCTGCGGCGGTTATAATCTGCAGTGGGCGTGGTCATCAGGAATTCTGGCGGGCAGGAACGCAGGAAGAGGTCCTATATGATAAGAATCAGCCAGTTGAAACTGTCTGTAAACCACAGTGAGGAAGATTTAAAGAAGAAGGCGGCAAAGATGCTGAAGCTTCAGCCGGCGGATATTCGCCGTATAACGGTTATAAAGCAGTCTGTCGATGCGAGAAAAAAGAGCAGCGAAGTGCTGTTTATCTATACCGTTGATGTCGAAACTGCCAGGGAGGACAAGGTATTACATAGACTGAACAGTCCGAACATTGCGAAAGCAGAAAAGAAGGAATACCAGTTTCCGAAGCCGGGAACGGAACCTTTAAAACACCGTCCCGTCATCATAGGAAGCGGGCCGGCCGGCCTTTTCTGCGCGCTTATGCTGGCGAGAGCCGGGTATGCTCCCCTTATTTTCGAGCGCGGGGAGAGGGTAGATGAAAGAAAACGGTCAGTACTGCGGTTCTGGCAGGGAGGAGAGTTAAACGGCAGCTCCAACGTGCAGTTCGGTGAGGGCGGCGCGGGAACTTTTTCCGATGGAAAGTTAAACACGCTGGTGAAAGACCCGATGCTGCGAAACAGAAAGGTGCTGGAGGTATTCGTGGAGTTCGGAGCGGATCCTTCCATTCTTTATAAGAATAAGCCCCATATCGGAACGGATGTGCTCAGTGTGATTGTGAAGAACATGAGGGAGGAGATTATCCGGCTGGGAGGAACCTTTTCCTTCCAAAGCTGTGTGACCGATTTTTGCATTGAGGGCGGGAAGTTAAAAGCCATCACCGTAAACGGGACGGATAAAATTGAGACGGAGGTCACCGTACTGGCGGTGGGGCACAGTGCGAGGGATACCTTTGAGAAGCTGCTGGAGAGAAGCGTGCCCATGGAGAAGAAAGCGTTTGCCGTGGGTCTGCGTATTCAGCATCCCCAGAGAGACATCAATATTGCACAGTATGGTGCCGCGGAGATTGAAGCCCTGGGAGCGGCCGATTATAAGGTAACCCATCAGTGTGCCAACGGAAGAGGCGTATACTCCTTCTGTATGTGTCCGGGCGGTTACGTTGTCGATGCATCCTCGGAGCCCGGCCGTCTGGCCGTCAACGGGATGAGCTACCATGCGCGGGATGGCGTGAATGCAAACAGCGCACTCATTGTCACCGTCACACCCCAGGATTTTCCGGAGGACAGCCCCCTTGCGGGCATCGCTTACCAGCGCCGTCTGGAGGAAGCTGCCTATCGGTGCGGCGGGGGGAAAATCCCGGTGCAGTTATACGGTGATTTTAAGAAGAAAAGGATAACCACAGCCTTTGGAGAGGTGACGCCGGCGTTTGAAGGTAAGTATGCCATGGCGAACCTGCGGGAATTTTTCCCGGATACGCTGTCGGAATCTCTGATCGAAGGAGTAGAGGCGTTTAACGGGCGGATCGCCGGCTTTTCCAGAGGCGACGCCATTCTGGCCGGCGTGGAGAGCAGGACCTCGTCGCCGGTACGCATACCGAGAGACGAGCGGTTTGAGAGCAGCGTAAAAGGCCTCTATCCCTGCGGAGAAGGTGCGGGCTATGCAGGCGGAATCACATCGGCTGCCATGGATGGGATTAAGACGGCGGAGGCGGTTGTATCGCGTTATGCGCCCCATCACGGTATGGCATGAGGAAAGCAGCTGTTCAGCCGGACGTTCTGCACGGCATCAGCGCCGTTTCATTGACGAATGGAAAAAAATGTTGTAAGATATGAGACAAAAAGACTGAACGAACATGATTGGAGACACCATGAAAACCGAAGTGCGGGAAAAGCTGAAGGATAAACAGAGGATAGTCATAAAGATCGGTTCGTCTTCCCTGACCCATACGTATACGGGAGACTTGAACCTGATGAAGATCGAGAAGCTGGTGCGCGTCATCAGTGATTTGAAAGGGGAAGGGAAATCCGTGGTCCTGGTTTCATCCGGGGCAATCGCGGTGGGACGCCAGGCGCTCGGCCACCACACAAGACCGGTTACCATCTCCGAGAAGCAGGCGTTTGCGGCGGTAGGCCAGGCGCGCCTGATGATGGTGTACCAGAAGCTGTTTGCGGAGTACAACCAGGTGGCGGCGCAGGTTCTGCTGACAAAGGATACCATGATCAACGACAGCTCCCGCTATAACGCGCAGAATACGTTTGATGAGCTCTTGAAGCTGGGAACCATACCGATTGTGAATGAGAACGACACGGTTTCTACCTCAGAGATCCCTTACGTCGATAATTTCGGGGATAACGACAGGCTGTCCGCCATCGTAGCGGCTCTGATCGGCGCGGATTTACTCATTCTGCTGTCGGATATCGACGGCCTTTACTCCGATGACCCGAGACAGAATCCGAAGGCGCAGTTTATCCGCCAGGTGGATGAGATTACGCCGGAGCTCATGGATATGGGAAAGGCCACCTCCGGCAGCGATGTAGGGACCGGAGGGATGGCGGCGAAGCTGGCGGCGGCCCGGATTGCCACGGACAGCGGCTCCGACATGGTCATCGCTAACGGGGATGATGTGGAAGTGGTATCCCAGATCATGACGGGAGCTGATAAGGGCACGCTTTTCCTGGCCCATCCCAACTTTGATTTCGATCTGATGCACTACATAAATAACGAATATTAGGAGGATTATCCATGCAGCAGGAAAAAATAGACAGAATCAACACACTCTACCATAAGGCTCAGGCTGTGGGACTTTCAGAGGAGGAGAAGGCAGAACAGGCCGCCCTGCGAAAGGAATACATCGAGGCAATCCGCATGAGTTTAAGAGGAAATCTAAACAGTATTTCGATTCAGGAAGAGGACGGAACTATAACGGATCTGGGGAAAAAGCATGGAAATGTCGGGCAAGAGTGAAGTCAGGGAGTGGGTAAAGGAGAACCGTCTGGCTCTCACACAGAAGCAGGAGCTGGAATGGAATGATGCCATCTGCAAAAAGATTTTAAGCCTCCGGACCATACGGCAGGCGTTCTGTGTCTACTGTTACGTGTCCTTTCGTCACGAGGCAGGAACCGAAAAACTGATCACGAGCCTGCTGGAAATGGGAAAATACGTGGCGGTGCCGAAGGTGGAAGGAAAAAGACTGGTATTTTATGCGATCCAGGGGAAGCGGGATCTGGAAAGCGGCGTCATGGGGATTATGGAGCCTAAATTAAACTGCCTGCGCATCCGTGACGAATTCGCGCCGGTTATTGTGCCGGGAATCGCATTTGACAGGGAAGGACACCGGGTCGGCTACGGCGGCGGATATTACGACCGTTTCTTCGAGGAAGAACCGGATCATCCCAGATTTGGTATCGCCTATCCGTTCCAGCTTTTCGATTCTCTGCCGGCAGAATCTCACGATAAGGGGATGGATCTGGTAATCACTCCATACGATCCCGGCTGAAACCATTCATTTTGATAACAGGGAGGAACGCGATATGACACTTATTGAGACAGGAAAAAGAGCGAAGGAGACGGCGGGGGTTCTTGGAATTCTCGATTCCGATAAGAAAAACGAGGGGCTGAGGGCTGCTGCCGCTGCTTTGCTGGAAGGCGAGGAAGATATTCTGACCGCCAATCAGGACGATGTGATTAAGGCGACGATAAACGGCATGAGCGCCGGTATGATCGACCGCCTGGAACTGACGCCCTCCAGGATCGAGGCCATGGCCGACGGACTCATCAGTGTGGCCGGTTTGGATGATCCGGTAGGCGAGGTGATCTCCATGAAGGTCCGGCCAAACGGTCTTACCATTGGACAGAAACGCGTTCCCATGGGAGTGGTCGGCATCATCTATGAAGCCAGGCCCAATGTGACTGCGGATGCCTTCGGACTCTGCTTTAAATCCGGCAACAGCGTGATCTTAAAGGGTGGAAGCGATGCGCTGGAGTCCAATAAGGCCATTGTCAGATGCCTCCGCGCCGGCCTTAAAAACGCCGGCCTTCCGGAAGACTGTGTTCAGCTGATCACAGACACCGACCGGGAGGTGACGAAGGAATTCATGCGTCTGCACGACTACGTGGATGTGCTGATTCCGCGAGGCGGAGCCGGACTGATTCGTTCGGTGGTGGAGAACAGTACAGTGCCCGTCATCGAGACGGGGACCGGCAACTGCCATATCTTCGTGGATGAGACTGCGGATTTCAAGATGGCTCTCGATATCATATTCAACGCCAAGACTCAGAGGATCGGCGTCTGCAACGCCTGCGAATCACTGGTGATACACAAAAAGATCGCAGAAGAATTTCTGCCGCTTTTAAAAGCCAGGCTCGATAAAAAACAGGTCGAGGTGCGGGCGGATGAAGAGGCCTGCCGGATCGTGCCCCAGTTTGTTCCGGCGTCGGAAGAGGATTGGGGGACGGAGTATTTAGACTATATTCTGTCTTTGAAGGTGGTAGATTCCATAGACGAGGCCATCGCCCATATCAACCGTTATAATACGAAGCATTCCGAGGCCATCATCACATCGGATTACGGGAATTCCCAGAGGTTCTTAAATGAGATCGATGCGGCCGCTGTCTATGTCAACGCTTCCACCAGATTTACCGACGGGTTCGAATTCGGGTTTGGCGCGGAGATCGGCATCAGCACTCAGAAGCTTCATGCGAGAGGCCCTATGGGGCTTAAGGAGCTTACCACGACGAAGTACATTATCTATGGAAACGGACAATGCAGGCCGCCGGCTCTGTAACTAAGGACGGCAGCGGTGCATTACGGCCTTCGGCCCCGTTTCGCTGCACAGGAAGCTGTTTGCGTATCTGAGTCCGCCTTGTTTACAGGGCGGACTTGATTCTTTTTTTCAGATGGACAGCCGCGGCATTTTTTGTGTTTGCAATAGAATTGATTTATGCTATAATATTCAAAGTCATTCCGGGCTTTTTGAGGAACGGAATGTGGAGTGAGATAAATGGAGGAAATCATTGAATGGATCATTTACATATGACGCATGAAGAAGCTTTAAAAGCGGCACCGGCAGAGGAACCGGGCAGACAGCAGTTTTTTATGGAGCGCTGCCGGCAGATGATCGGTGAGAGGAAGAAAAACGGGACGTATCGCGGAACCTTTCACATCGAGACCTTCGGCTGCCAGATGAACGCCAGGGATTCGGAAAAACTGACCGGAATTTTAGAGGCCTCCGGCTTTACGGAGACGGATACGGAGGAGGCGGATTTCGTCCTCTATAATACGTGTACGGTCAGAGACAACGCCAACCAGCGTGTGTACGGCAGACTCGGATACTTAAACCGTATAAAACAGAAAAATCCGGCTATGATGATCGCTCTCTGCGGCTGTATGATGCAGGAGGAAACCGTGGTGGAAAAGATAAAGAAGAGCTATCGCTTTGTCGACATCATATTCGGGACTCATAATATTTTTAAACTGGCAGAACTGATTTCTGAACGCATGGATGAGAAGAAGATGGTAGTTGACATCTGGAAAGAAACCGACCGGATTGTGGAAGAACTTCCCACGGACCGGAAGTATCCGTTCAAGTCCGGCGTTAATATTATGTTTGGCTGCAATAATTTCTGCAGCTACTGTATCGTTCCTTACGTGCGCGGCCGTGAGAGAAGCAGGAATCCCCAGGATATCGTGGGAGAGATCAGGCGTCTCGTCGCAGACGGCGTGGTGGAGGTGATGCTTCTGGGCCAGAATGTGAATTCCTACGGAAAGAATCTGGAAGAGCCAATGACATTTGCAAAGCTGCTTCAGGAGGTGGAGGCGATCGACGGCCTTCGGCGCATCCGTTTTATGACCTCCCATCCGAAGGACTTATCGGATGAACTGATTGAAGTGATGAAGAATTCTGATAAGATCTGCCACCATCTCCATCTGCCGCTCCAGTCCGGAAGCAGCAGGATCTTAAAGGCCATGAACCGGAGATACACGAAGGAACAGTATCTGGAACTGGTGGAGAAGATCAGAGCCGCGGTTCCTGATATCTCTTTAACCACGGACATTATTGTCGGATTCCCGGGAGAGACGGAAGAGGACTTCTCAGAGACCATGGACGTGGTGAGAAGAGTTCGTTTTGACAGTGCATTTACGTTTATTTATTCCAGGCGTACGGGTACGCCAGCGGCCGCTATGGAAGATCAGATACCGGAGGATGTGGTGAAGAACCGGTTTGACCGTCTCCTTTCAGAGGTACAGGCAGTCTCGGCCGAGGTATGCGGACGCGACGTGCACACCGTTAAGAGTGTACTGGTGGAGGAACTGGATGATCATGTGGAAGGCTTCGTAACGGGCCGGCTTGACAACAATACCATCGTCCATTTTAAGGGGGACCGTTCGCTGATCGGCAAGATCGTGGATGTGTACCTCGATGAGTCGAAGGGCTTTTATTATATGGGAACCATGAAATAGCAACAGAACAGTACGACAGAAGAAAAGAGGAAAAAACGTGGCCGGAATGTCACCAATGATGGTCCATTATTTGGAAACCAAGAAGCAGTACCCGGACTGTATCCTGTTTTACAGGCTGGGGGATTTTTATGAGATGTTTTTTGAAGATGCGCTCACCGTCTCTAAGGAACTGGAGATTACTCTGACAGGAAAAGAATGCGGCCTGGAGGAACGGGCGCCCATGTGCGGCGTTCCCTACCATGCGCTTGATAACTATTTGTACAGGCTGGTCCAGAAGGGCTACAAGGTAGCTATTGCGGAGCAGATGGAAGACCCCAAACAGGCCAAGGGACTGGTAAAAAGAGAGGTTATCCGTGTCGTCACCCCCGGAACTATCACCAGCGCCCAGGCACTGGATGAGACGAAGAACAACTATTTGATGGGAATCGTTTATATCGACGAGCGGTTCGGCATTGCCGTTTCCGACATCAGTACAGGCGACTTCCTGGTGACTGAAGTGGCGTCGGAACGGGAACTGGCGGATGAGATCAACAAATTCTGCCCGTCTGAAATTATCTGCAACGATGCATTTTTCGTATCCGGTGTGGACACCGAGGAGGTCAAGAACCGGTATCAGACAGTCATCTCTGCCCTTGACAGCCATTTCTTCTCGGATGAAGGCTGCAGGAAGATCTTAAAGGAACACTTTAAGGTCGGCTCACTCGATGGACTGGGATTGCAGGATTACGATACGGGAGTGATTGCGGCGGGGGCCGTCATGGAGTACATGTACGAGACCCAGAAGAGCACGCTGTCCCATATTACGACCATCACGCCCTATTCTACCGGGGAGTTTATGATTATCGATACTTCTACCAGAAGGAATCTGGAGCTTTTGGAGACCATGCGGGAGAAGCAGAAGAGAGGAACCCTTCTGTGGGTTCTGGATAAGACGAAGACGGCCATGGGAGCCAGACTTTTAAGGACTTACATCGAACAGCCGCTGATCCATAAGGACGATATCATCGCCCGCCAGAATGCCATCGAAGAGCTGAATATGAACTACATATCCAGGGAGGAAATATGTGAATACTTAAATCCCATCTACGACCTGGAACGTCTGATTGGCCGCATCAGCTATAAGACAGCCAATCCCAGGGATTTAATCTCCTTTCAGAATTCTCTGGAGATGCTTCCGTATATCAAAGATCTTATGGGAGAGTTCACGACTCCTCTGTTAAAAGAACTCTGGGAAGAGCTGGATCCGCTGGAAGATGTTCATGATCTGGTCTCCCGAGCCATCGTGGATGATCCGCCTGTTTCCTTAAGAGACGGGGGAATCATAAAAGAAGGCTACCACGAGGAGACGGACAAGCTGCGCCATGCGAAGACGGAAGGAAAGACGTGGCTTGCACAGCTGGAGTCCAGGGAGCGTGATAAAACAGGAATCAAGAATCTGAAGGTCAAATACAACAAGGTGTTTGGATATTACTTCGAAGTGACGAATTCCTTTAAAGGGATGGTTCCGGACTACTTTGTCCGCAAGCAGACGCTGGCTAATGCCGAGCGGTATACAACGGATGAACTGAAGGAACTGGAGGATATGATCCTGGGGGCGGAGGACAAGCTCTATACGCTGGAATACGGCCTCTTCTGTGAGGTGAGAGACACCATTGCCGCCGAGGTTCTGCGAATTCAGCAGACGGCCCGGGCGATCGCAGGCATCGACGTGATGACCTCCCTTTCCGCAGTGGCCACAAAAAATAACTACGTAAAGCCGCGCATCAACGAAAAGGGCGTGATTGACATCAAGAACGGCCGCCATCCGGTGGTGGAGAAAATGATGCGGGATGATCTGTTTGTTGCCAACGATACGTATCTGGATAATACGAAAAACAGGCTTTCCATCATCACCGGCCCCAACATGGCAGGAAAATCAACATACATGCGCCAGACGGCCTTAATCGTTCTGATGGCGCAGCTGGGCAGCTTCGTACCTGCGGATGAAGCCAATATCGGTATCTGTGACAGAATCTTTACCCGGGTGGGCGCCTCCGATGATCTGGCATCCGGCCAGAGCACCTTCATGGTGGAGATGACCGAGGTTGCCAATATTTTGAGAAATGCGACGAAGAACAGCCTGATCGTTCTTGATGAGATCGGCAGAGGAACCAGTACCTTCGACGGCCTGTCCATCGCCTGGGCGGTGGTGGAGCACATCAGCAACCCGAAGCTTCTTGGAGCCAAGACGCTGTTTGCCACCCATTACCATGAGCTGACGGAGCTCGAGGGAACCATAAACGGTGTCAATAATTACTGCATCGCCGTAAAGGAGCAGGGAGATGACATCGTATTTTTAAGAAAAATCGTGAAGGGCGGAGCGGACAAGAGCTACGGCGTTCAGGTGGCAAAGCTTGCAGGCGTTCCCGATTCCGTAATTGTACGGGCGAAGGAGCTTCTGGTGGAGTTAAGCGATGCGGATATCACGGCGAGGGCGAAGGAGATTGCGGAAGCAGGAGCGGGTACACCGAAGCATGCCGCCGTTCCCAGGCCGGATGAAGTGGATTTACAGCAGATGTCCCTGTTTGACACGGTTAAGGATGATGATATCGTCCGGGAACTGGGGGAACTGGAGCTGGGAAACATGACGCCCATTGACGCCCTAAACACATTGTACCGTTTACAGACGAAACTTAAGAACCGCTGGCAGTAAGACACAGTTACAATTCAGCCGTACGTCTGAATTGCCGCAAGAGATAAAGGAGCGATAAGCCATATGCCAAACATTACGCTACTGGATCAAAATACGATTAATAAGATCGCTGCGGGCGAGGTGATCGAGAGGCCGGCTTCTGTTGTAAAGGAGCTGCTGGAGAACGCCATCGATGCCAGAGCCACGGCGGTGACGGTTGAAATAAAAGAAGGGGGCACCACCTTTATCCGTGTGACCGACAACGGCTGCGGGATTCCGAGAGAAGAGGTTCCCCTGGCTTTTCTGCGCCATTCTACCAGCAAGATCAAGTCTGTGGAAGACTTATTTACGATTTCGTCCCTGGGCTTCCGCGGCGAAGCGCTTGCCAGTATTGCCGCTGTCTGCCAGGTGGAACTGATTACAAAGACCAGCGAAGCCCTGACGGGAAGCCGTTACCAGATTGAGGGCGGCATGGAACGGCCGCTGGAGGAGATTGGAGCGCCGGAAGGGACTACATTTATTGCAAGAAATCTGTTTTATAACACTCCGGCCAGAAGGAAATTCTTAAAAACACCCATGACGGAAGGGTCCCATGTAGCCGAACTGGTGGAAAAGATCGCACTTTCCCATCCGGAGATTTCAATTCGTTTTATCCAGAATAACCAGAATAAGCTGCATACCTCCGGCAACCACAATTTAAAGGACATCATCTATACGGTTTTCGGCAGGGAGATCGCGGCGAATTTACTGGCGGTGGAGGCGAAGAAGCAGGATATCTCCATCAGCGGCTTTATCGGGAAGCCCGTGATTGCAAGGGGAAACAGGAATTACGAAAATTATTTTATTAATGGGCGGTATATCAGAAGCAGCATCATATCGAAAGCCATAGAAGAGGCCTACAAGCCTTTTATGATGCAGCACAAGTATCCGTTTACCATGCTTCATTTCACCATTGAGCCTGAGCTTTTGGATGTCAATGTCCATCCGACCAAGATGGAACTGCGCTTCCGCGACGGAGAGATGGTGTACCGCATGGTCTATGACGCCGTTTCCGGGGCGCTGGCGCACAAGGAGCTGATTCCGGAAGTGGAACTGAATAAGGACAGGACGGATCAGGAGGCGAAGGAGGCGAGGAAACGCGAGCCGTCGCCGGAACCCTTTGAGCTTCGCAGGCTGGAGGCCATGAGCAGGCAGCAGGCGGCGTGTGCACCGGGATCGAAACGGCTGAAACCGGCAGAGCCGTCACTCATGAAAGATCCTGATTTTTTGGCTGAAAACTGGCTGAAGAAGCCGGCTGCGCCGCCAGAAACCAACCCTCTGCGCGGCCCGTCTCAGGAACCTGTCCCGAGCAGCCGGGAAGAAGCGGCGGCCGTTACAAAACCCGCTGCACCGGAAGGTGAAACTATTACACCGGAACATGATAATACAGCCGGAGCAGGAAAGCCGGAACAGCTGGATCTCTTTGACGGAAAGCTTCTGGAGCCGAAATCAAGGCAGATGCACAAGCTGATCGGCCAGGTGTTCGATACCTACTGGCTGGTGGAATTTAACGAACAGCTTTACATTATTGATCAGCATGCGGCTCATGAAAAGGTTTTATATGAGAAAACCATGGCAACACTTAAAAACAGGGAATACTCATCCCAGATGCTGGATCCTCCGATCATTCTGACTTTGAATATGAATGAGGAGGTGCTGTTAAAAGAGCATATGAAGTATTTTTCGGACATGGGATTCGAGATTGAACCGTTTGGCGGCAGAGAATATGCGGTGAGAGGCGTTCCGGCCAACTTACTGTCCATTGCCAAAAAGGATTTGCTGATCGAGATGATTGACGGGCTCTCTGACGACGTTTCGACCCATAACCCGGACATCATTTATGACCGGGTAGCGACGATGTCCTGCAAAGCCGCAGTCAAAGGCGGAAACCGGCTGTCGGCGGCGGAGGCCAATGAGCTGATTGACCAGCTCTTGAATCTGGAGAATCCGTATGCGTGTCCTCACGGACGGCCGACGATTATCTCCATGAGTAAGTACGAGCTGGAGAAAAAATTTAAGAGGATTGTATCATGAAACCACTGATTATCTTGACGGGCCCCACGGCTGTGGGAAAGACAGCTCTGTCTGTCCGGCTGGCGAAAGCCGTTGGCGGGGAGATCATAAGTGCTGATTCCATGCAGGTATACCGCCATATGGACATCGGCTCTGCCAAGGTGACACGGGATGAGATGGAGGGGATCCCCCACTATCTCATCGATATCCTGGAACCCACAGGAGAGTTTAATGTCGCCGTATTTAAAAAAATGGCGGCAGAGGCGGTCCAGGAGATCTATTCTCACGGCAGTATACCGATTGTTGTAGGAGGAACCGGTTTTTACATTCAGGCCCTTCTGTACGATATCGATTTTACGGAGCAGGGAGAGGAACGGGAAATCCGGGAGGAATTGGAACGGCTGGGAGAGGAACGGGGATCCGTTTTTCTGCACGATATGCTGGCGGAGATTGATCCGGAGGCTGCCATGGAGATTCATGCCAACAACCGGAAACGCGTGATCCGCGCCATTGAGTTTTACAGGCAGACTGGGGAGAGAATCTCCGAACACAACAGGCGGGAACGTCAGAAGCAGTCTCCTTATGACTTTTTGTATTACGTCCTCACAGATGACAGGAAGACACTCTATGAGCGGATTGACAGACGGGTTGACGGTATGATGGAGGCCGGACTGGTTCATGAAGTGGAACAATTAAGAGATATGGGCTGCACGAAGGACATGGTCTCCATGCAGGGACTGGGATACAAGGAAATTCTGGATTACCTGATGGGGAATACGACCCTCGACGAGGCAGCTGCTATTTTAAAGCGGGATACGAGGCATTTTGCGAAGCGCCAGATTACCTGGTTTAAGCGGGAGCGGGATGTGCGGTGGCTGAATCTGGAAGACTTTGGCCGCGACAGAGAAAAAGTCCTGGAGAAAATACTTCAGGATATCAGAGAAACGTATGGATTGGAGACAGAAAATCATGGAAATGGATGCGATGTATGAGCAGCTTGGAATCGAAAAAAGGGTTCTGGAGTTCGGAAAGGAGATCGAAGAACATCTTTCTGAACGCTTTGCCGCGATTGATGAGACGGCGGAGTATAATCAGCTGAAGGTGATAAAAGCCATGCAGGACAACCGCGTCAGCGACATACATTTTGCCGCAACCACCGGATACGGCTATAATGATCTTGGCCGGGATACACTGGAAGACGTTTATGCCAGCGTGTTCCACACGGAGAGTGCCCTGGTGAGGCCGGGCTTAATCAGCGGAACCCACGCGCTTCACGTGGCGCTGTCCGGCAATTTACGGCCGGGTGATGAGCTCCTCTCGCCGGTGGGAAAGCCGTATGACACGCTGGAGGAGGTCATTGGAATCCGGGAGAGCACCGGCTCTTTAAAAGAATACGGAGTCGTCTACCGTCAGGTGGATTTACTTCCGGATGGCAGCTTTGATTTTGATGGAATTGCAAAGGCAATCAACGAAAAAACGAAGCTGGTGACAATCCAGCGTTCAAAAGGGTATGCGACCCGGCCGACCTTATCGGTGGAACGGATCGGCCAGCTGATCGCCTTCATCAGGACGGTAAAGCCGGATGTCGTCTGTATGGTAGACAACTGTTACGGCGAGTTCGTGGAACGGATAGAACCGGCCGATGTGGGCGCGGATATGATGGTGGGGTCTCTCATCAAGAATCCCGGCGGCGGACTGGCGCCGATCGGCGGCTACATCGCGGGAAGGAAGGACTGCATTGACCGCGCCTCCTACCGTCTGACTGCCCCCGGCCTTGGGCGCGAGGTGGGAGCCAGTCTGGGACTGAATCAGTCTTTCTATCAGGGACTGTTCCTTGCGCCAACCGTGGTGGCGGGAGCCTTAAAGGGGGCAGTTTTTGCTGCCAACGTCTATGAAAAACTGGGATTCGCCGTGGTTCCCAACAGCACCGAGTCACGCCATGACATCATTCAGGCTGTGACCTTTGGAAAACCGGAGGGTGTTATCGCATTCTGCCAGGGAATTCAGGCGGCCGCTCCGGTGGACAGCTTCGTCACTCCGGAACCGTGGGCGATGCCGGGCTACGACGCGCCGGTTATCATGGCTGCGGGCGCCTTTGTGCAGGGAGCCTCCATCGAACTTTCGGCCGACGGACCGATAAAACCGCCGTACGCCGTATATTTCCAGGGCGGGCTTACCTGGTACCATGCGAAGCTTGGAATTCTCATGTCCATGCAGAAATTAAAGGATGCGGGACTGATTACGTTCTAGGCAGCCATTCGGATTCCGTTTCCAGCTATGGCGTGAAACGGTAAAAAAGTGTATACACGACAACGTTTCTATGATAGAATAACAAGACAGGCATGGATTTTCCTGCCAAAAACGAATGAGGGGTAGTAACAGATGAAACGAAAAAACTGCTGGGTACTGCTTCTTCTGGTGCTGACGGGGATTGTGCTGGGCGGATTTATCGGGACGATGGCGCAGGATGTATCCTGGCTGTCCTGGCTGAATTTTGGACAGTCCTTCGGTTTCGATTCTCCGTTAATCATTAACTTCGGTATTCTGGTCATCACCTTTGGCCTGAGTATCAGGATCACCATGGCAAGCATCATTGGAGTGGTATTGGCTCTCATTACTTATCGGTTCATTTAACATACATATGTCTTTGACACGTACCTGGAGAGTAGCGGACAGGAGACATATGAGCAGAATTACGATGAAAGACATACCGGCGGATGACCGGCCTTATGAGAAGTGTCTGCAGACAGGCCCTGAGAGGCTGAGCGATGCGGAACTTCTCTCCATCATCATCCGGACGGGATCCAGGGAAGACAGTTCCCTGGCCCTTGCACAAAAGATACTGGCCTTAAACTACCCCAGCGAGGGTATTTTAGGGCTTTTGCATCTTTCACTCCCCGAACTGACTCAGATCAAGGGAATCGGAAGAGTGAAGGGAGCTCAGCTTCTCTGTATCGGAGAACTGTCAAAGAGAATCTGGAAGAAGGCAGTTCTGGAAGATGTGGCCTCCTTTACCAATCCGGAAGACATTGTCAACTACTACGTGGAAGACATGCGGCACATGGAGCAGGAACAGATCCGCATCATGTTGCTGAACACCAAGGGCGTGCTCTTAAAAGATGTGCTGGTTTCCCAGGGGACGGTGAACGCTTCCGTCGTTTCACCCAGGGAGATTTTTATTGAGGCGCTGAAGTACCATGCCGTGAATTTGATTGTGGTTCATAATCATCCCAGCGGCGATCCGGCTCCCAGCAGGGAAGACATCACTCTGACCAGGAGAATTATGGAAGCCGGAGATTTAATTGGAATCCGTATGTTGGATCATATTATTATAGGAGATAATTCCTATACCAGTTTTAAGGAACGGGGAATCATTTAGATGGAATCGAAACGCAGTAAATACGTCCTGATTGCCTTAACGGTGATCTGTGTGCTTTTAATCGGCCTTACATCAATCCATGACGAGTGGCTGACGCCTTTGAGAACCGGAGTCGGTTATTTTCTGATCCCGGTACAGTCCGGAGTGAACCGGGTGGGCTCCGCTATTTACGATGAGATCATGGATTATACAAAACTGAAAGATGCTCTGGAAGACAACAAGGAGATGAAGGACATCATCACCCAGCTTACGGAGGAGAATACAAGGCTTCAGGCGGAGGAATTTGAACTGAAGCGGCTGAGACAGCTGTATGAGCTGGATCAGGAGTACGGCCAGTACCATAAGGTCGGGGCCAGAGTCATTGCCAACGACTCCAGCAACTGGTTCCAGGTGTTCCGTATCGACAAGGGATCGAAGGACGGAATCGCCGTGGACATGAACGTGGTTGCAGGCGGCGGCCTGGTGGGAATCGTCACGGATGTGGGCGCCAATTACGCCACAGTCCGTTCCATTATCGATGATTCCAGCCGTGTCAGCGCCATGGCGATCCAGTCCGGCGACGGCTGTATCGTGGCGGGCGACTTGACATTGTTTAAAGAAGGGCGTCTCCGCATTACCAATGTGCTGAAGGACAGTGATTTAAAGGATGGCGATAAGATCGTCACATCCAATACCAGCTCTGTCTTTGTGCCGGGCGTTCTGGTAGGCTATGCAGCGGAAATTACCAATGACACAAATAATGTGACAAAATCAGGTTATTTAATTCCGGCGGCGGAATTTGACAGTCTGCAGGAGGTTCTGGTCATTACGGACCTCAAAGCGAAGATGATGGAGGAGGCAGGCCCGGAAGACGGTTCCACCGAAGAGACACAGGCCGGCGGGAGTGAAGCGGATGAGGCTTCTTCGGAAGAAGAAACCACCGCGGCACAGTAGCAGCTATGATGACGGAGCGAAGTAACGATATTGAAAGGAGCAGGGGCGATGAAACGAATCATTTTTAATATACTTATGATTATTTTGGCCTTTACGGTTCAGAACTGCATCTTTCCGCTGCTTCCTTTTCTGTCCGCATCTCCGAACCTGCTGCTGATTCTGACCTTTTCCTTTGGATTTATCCATGGAAAGGAGGCCGGTATGTACTACGGCCTTCTTTCCGGTCTTCTGATGGACTTATTTTACAGCGGCCCCTTCGGATTCTATACGCTTATTTTCGTTTATGTGGGATATGTAAACGGAATCTGTACCAGATACTACTATGAGGATTACATTACGCTGCCGCTTATTCTCAGCGTGGTCAATGACCTGGCGTATAATCTTTATATTTATGTGTTCCGGTTCCTGATCCGGAAACGTCTCGGAATCGGATATTACTTTATGAACTTAATGCTGCCGGAGATTATCTTTACGGTGGTTACAACACTGCTTATTTACCGTATTTTCCTGATGTTTAACCGTCATCTGGAAGAGATAGAAAAAAGAGGAGATTCATCGATTGTTTAGAGATTTATTAGACATCTTAAAAGACTTTTTGAAGAAAATCATATCGTCAAGACTCCTGGTCCTGGGAGTTATCTGTATCGCCATGTATGCAGGGCTCATCCATAAACTGTTCAATCTGCAGATTGTAAACGGAGAACAGGCGCTGAATGATTATATGCAGCTGACGGAACAGACGCTTACCACAGCGGGGACACGCGGTAATATCTACGACAGGAACGGAAAGGTGCTGGCTTATAATAAGCTGGCTTATTCCGTGACTGTTCAGGATACAGGTGCATATAAAACAACGGCGGATCAGAACGCCATGTATTTAAGGCTGGTCCGTATTTTGGAGAAGCATGGGGAAACGGTACAGGGAAAGTTTGAGGTCGCTCTCGACAGCAACGGGGATATGATCTATACATCCTCCTCGGAGGCTGCCAGGAAGCGTTTCCTGAGGGATTACTACGGATTAAAGAGTGTGGAAGAGCTGGATGACGAGGACAATAAGTATCCTTCCGCAATTTCAGCCAGAGAGCTGTTTGAGAAGGCGTTCACCACAGCAAAATTAAATGAGATGAAGGATGCCGACGGAAATCCGGTCACCATGACGGACCAGGAGGCGCTGGACATCATCAACATCAAGTATGCGCTGCGTCTGATGTCTTACCGCAAATACGAGGCGACAACGGTGGCGACACAGGTTTCTGACGAGACGGTTGCGGATGTCTTAGAGCACACCGCCGATCTGGCGGGAGTCAACGTGGAGGAAACCACGATCCGGGCCTATAATGACAGTATCGCATTCGCCCCCATTATCGGCTATACCGGCAAGGTACAGGAGGATCAGCTGGAAGAACTGAAAAAGAGCCGTCCGGACTATGACGTCAACGATATTGTGGGAACGACGGGGATTGAAGCCGCGATGGAGCAGGAACTTCAGGGAACAAAGGGAAGTAAGACGATCTACAAGGACAGCCGCGGGCGGGTCAGGGAGACTCTCAACGAGACGGAATCCAAGGCAGGCAATGATATCTATCTTACACAGATCGCAGGGCTGCAGACCGGTATTTACCATCTGGTGGAACAGTCTCTGGCCGGAGTTCTGTTAAAGACCATACTGCCCGGCGATGTGGAGATTACGAGTACCACGGACGGATCCAACATGAAGATACCGGTCAAGGACGCGTATTTCCAGCTGATTAATAATAATATTCTGTCTCTGAAGCACTTTGAATCGGAAGAAGCCTCAGATGTGGAAAAGAATATCAACAGTAAATTCTTATCCTCCAGGGATCAGATTTTTTCTGAACTTCAAAATGAGCTTATGAGCAGTCATCCGGCTACGTTAAAGGACTTAGACCAGGATCTGGCCGCCTATATGTATTATATCTACACGTATCTGGCAAGCCCGACCGTGGGCATTATTAAGGAGGACCTGATTGATCAGACGAGTCAGGAGTATCTGGCATGGAAAGCCGATGAGATAAGTCTGCGCGACTATCTGTATTACGGAATTGCAAACGGCTGGGTGGATACGACGAAGCTGGAGACCGGTTCCAAATATTCCAACGCTGACGATACCTTCCGGACACTGGTGGATTATGTTCTCGCGGAACTGAAGGAAGACCGGAATTTTACAAAGAGAATTTACCGTTATCTGATCAACGACGACGTTATCACGGGACAGGAACTGTGCCTGGCGCTGTTTGACCAGGGAATTCTGGAATACAACGAGGAAGACATCAACCAGTTAAAGGCAACCGGAGATGCCTATGCGTTTCTGATGAAGAAGATATCCACCCTGGAGATCACGCCGGCGCAGCTGGCGCTGGCTCCGTGCAATGCGGGCGTGGTGGTAACGGATATCAGGACGGGAGAGGTGCTGGCCCTCGTATCCTATCCGGGATATGATAATAACCGGATCGGTGACAGCGCCTATTTCAGCCAGCTTCAGAATGATTTGTCACTGCCGCTGTACAACAATGCGACCCAGGCAAAGAAGGCGCCGGGTTCTACCTTTAAGCCACTTACGGCTGTTGCCGCACTGGAGGAACACGTCATCGGCATCGATGATACGATCGAGTGTACCGGACGGTATGAAGAGATTGATACACCGATTAAGTGCTGGATCTATCCGGGGCGCCACGGCCCGTTAAATATGGTTGGCGGCCTGCTGAATTCCTGCAACTTTTTCTTTGCGGATCTGGGGCACAGGCTGTCCATGGATGCCGAAGGAAACTACGTTCCGTCTCTCGGACTGGATAAGCTGCACAAGTATGCGGCCATGTTCGGTCTGGATCATAAATCCGGCGTGGAAATCGACGAGCTGGAGCCTCAGATTTCGGACATCGATCCGGAGCGTTCCGCCATGGGGCAGGGAAACCACGCTTATACTAACGTACAGTTATCGAGATATGTGGCGGCCATCGCCAGCAGGGGAAATGTCTTCGAACTCAGTTTACTGGATAAGATCACGGATTCTGAAGGTAATCTGATTAAAGATTATACCCCTGAGATTTCTTCTCATATTGACGCGGCGGATTCAACGTGGGATACTGTACAGCAGGGAATGAGGGAGGTTATCGCCAGTGGTACGGCGAAGAAGCTGTTTGCTGATCTGGAGGTTCCGATTGCTGGCAAGACCGGTACGGCTCAGGAGGCAAAGAACAAACCGAACCACGCCTTCTTTATTTCCTATGCGCCATATAACAATCCGGAGATCTGTGTGACCGTGAACATTCCGTATGGATATTCGGCTTCGAATGCCGCTAATATTGCAAAAAGCGTGTATCAGTATTATTATGGTGAAATTGATCTGGAATCAATTCTGAATGCCGGTGCGCGTGACGCGGCGAATGTCACGATTCGCGATTAAGAAGGGGAAGAGAAAAGGTCAGGTGGATATGATGCATAATACCGTAGTGATTAAAAGCAACAA
>OIZR01000695.1_pt1 | contig 22041 bp, 18 predicted proteins | sample 1588591 | NCBI WGS metagenome assembly OIZR01 (sample SAMN03283249) | human gut metagenome | biome: human-associated habitat; material: feces | host: Homo sapiens | place: USA | collected 2013 | reverse complement strand
GGAAAAGTTACAAACGGATGAAGATTCAATGTGTAGTTTTGAGAGTAGATGGAAACTCTTAAAAAAGAATAAGAAATATGCGCGAGTGGCTCAGTTGGTGGAGTACGACCTTGCCAAGGTCGGGGTCGCGGGTTCGAGTCCCGTCTCGCGCTCTTTTATTTGCAGCGGAAGTCTTTGTAAATCAAGACTTCCGCTGTTTTTGTTTTTGTGGCAATGTTGCCGTCAATATGATATAGTTAAAGAATAAAATTAAGAAAATAAAGTTCATAAGGAAGTGAAAATACAAAACGAAGAAGGAGTCACATTGTGAAAACATGTAATCAGAATTTTATGTTAGATTATTCCGTGTCTGTTTCTCCCCTGGGGGAAATTGAAGGATTTCCGGTAAGGCCAGGACTGTTTGATGTTTTTGGAGCCATGCCGCTTCCCAGCGGAGTCAATTTTACCATTCATACCCACGGAGGAACCTCCTGCGAGCTTCTGCTGTTTCGAAAGGGAGCGGAAGAACCCTATGCCGTCCTGCCGTTTCCAGAGGAGTACAAAATCGGTGATGTATATTCCATGATGGTTTTCGGACTGGAGGTAGAGGAGTTCGAATATGCTTATCGGATTGATGGACCCTATGATCCAGAAAAGGGACTGCTGTTCGATAAAAAAAATATTTTGCTGGATCCCTATGCAAGAGCAGTAACAGGGCAGGGTACCTGGGGTTCTCAGAGTCAGGAACATTATCATGCAAGGGTTGTAAAGGATGTATTTGACTGGGGAACCATGCCGCAGTCAAAAAAGGAACTGAACGAGCTGGTAATTTACGAACTGCATGTACGTGGATTTACAAAGCATCCCTCCTCTGGTGTACGTCAGAAGGGAACCTTTGCTGGACTGAAGGAGAAAATCCCCTACCTGAAGGAGCTGGGAATCAATGCAGTAGAGCTGATGCCTATTTTTGAGTTTGATGAAACTATGAATGCCAGAGAGGTAAATGGAAAAACTCTTCTGGATTACTGGGGATACAATACGGTTGGTTTTTTTGCACCAAACAGCAGCTATACGGCAGCGAAGGAATACAATCATGAGGGAACGGAACTGAAGGAGCTGATAAAAAGTCTTCATGACAATGGCATTGAGGTTATTCTGGATGTAGTATTTAATCATACAGCAGAAGGAAATGAACTGGGACCGTCATTCTGCTTTAAGGGATTGGATAACAATGAGTATTATATGCTGACACCGGATGGCAACTATTATAATTTCAGCGGCTGCGGAAATACTCTGAACTGCAACAATCCTATTGTCCGTCAGATGATTGCAGATTGTCTCCGCTACTGGACCATCAGCTACCGGGTAGACGGCTTCCGCTTTGATTTGGCCAGTATTCTGGGACGAAGCGAGGACGGTTCTCCCATGAACAATCCGCCGCTGCTCCAGACCTTAACCTATGATCCGATTTTAAGCAATGTAAAACTGATTGCAGAGGCCTGGGATGCAGGCGGTATGTATCAGGTAGGAAGCTTTCCCGCCGGAAAGCGGTGGGCTGAGTGGAACGGAAGATACCGGGATGCGATCAGAGGGTATCTGAAGGGAGACTGCTGGCTTGCCTGGGAGGCTGCCTGGAGCGTAGCCGGTTCCAGTGACCTGTACGGGGAAGGCAACTCTCATGGAAATTATGCCGGATACAATTCCTGCGTGAATTTTATTACCTGCCATGACGGCTTTACCCTGTACGATCTCTATTCCTATAATCAAAAGCATAATGAAAATAATGGATGGGACAATACAGATGGAGCCAATGACAACCGGAGCTGGAACTGCGGTGCGGAGGGAGAAACTCAGGATCCGGAGGTTTTAAAACTTCGGTTCCGTATGATTCGCAATGCCTGCGCAGTTTTGATGTGCAGCCGGGGAACTCCAATGTTCCTGGCCGGCGATGAATTTGGAAATACGCAGTTTGGAAATAACAACGGATATTGCCAGGATAATGAATTATCCTGGCTGGATTGGACCTATCTGGAGAAAAATCGGGATCTGTTTGAATTCTTTAAGTTTATGATTGCGTACCGGTTCCGTCATCCGGTCATCCGTAAGGAACTTCCGCGGGCAGTCTGCGGTATGGATGCGCTTCACGCCCATGATGTCAATGCAGATCGGGTAAATATTCCACGGGACACCAGAGTATTTGCCACCAGCTTTGCAGGCTATGATAAAGAAAAAGGACAGGATGACGTTGTTTATCTTGCCATTAATACTTACTGGGAGGATGTGGAAATTACACTTCCGAAAACAAACCGGGCAGGCTACTGGTATCTCAGCGTCAATACCTATGGAGATGAGAATGGAAGATATTTTTACGAAGATCATGAGGAGCGGCGGATTGAGGGAAGCTTTGTTATGAAGCCGAGAACGGTTGCCGTTTTCCATGTGAAAAAATATTAAACAGCTCAAGGATTTTCTGTTTAGAGAGGAAAAGAGAAAAAATGCTGAAAATAATGATCTCACCGGCGAAAAAAATGAGAATCAACGATGATTTTCCAGAAGAGGTATCCTTGCCGCTACTGCTGGAGCAGACAGAGCAGATTATGGAGTATCTTCAGAGTCTGGAGCCGGAAGCTTTAAAGGAGATCTGGAAGTGCAATGATAAGCTTGTCCAGGAAAATGCAGAACGTCTGAAAAACATGAATCTTCGGAATAGGCTGACACCGGCGGTGATTGCGTATGAAGGAATTCAGTATCAGACTATGGCTCCCGGTGTAATGGATCAGAATTCGTTGGAATATCTGAAGAATCATCTTTATATTCTGTCAGGATTCTACGGGATTTTACGGGCCTTTGACGGTGTTGTTCCCTATCGCCTGGAAATGCAGGCAAAAATGAAATGGCAGTGGAAGACGCTGTATGAATATTGGGGAGATAATTTATACCGGATTTTAGCAAGACCGGGAGATACGATTATCAACCTGGCATCCAAAGAATACAGCAAAGCCATAGAACCCTGGCTGACAAAAGAGGTAAGCATGATTACCTGTGTTTTTGGAGAACAGGAGGAGGGAAGCTGCGGGCAAAAAATGCCAGGAGTAAAGGTCAAAGCCACTGCAGCCAAGATGGCCAGAGGAGCTATGGTTCGGTATATGGCTGAAAATCAGGTGACAGCTCCGGAGCAGATAAAGAATTTTGACTGGATGGGATATCGATATATAGAAAATCTGTCGGATTCTTCTGTCTGGGTCTTTGCTGTGGAGAAAAAAACAAAAAGAAAATCATGAGAAATTCATTTTCAGATTGATAAAATCGCAGGAAGCAGGTAAGATATAGGATAGTATAAAAAGGAGGAGGATAGAATGACAAAAGCTTATGAGAGACTGACAGCCTGTTATCAGAGTATTCAGGACAGAATTCCCTTTCGGCCCAAGGTAGCCCTGGTGCTGGGTTCCGGGTTAGGTGATTATGCAGATGAGATTCAGGCAGAAGCTTTTCTGGATTATCATGATATTGAAGGATTTCCCGTATCAACCGTAAGCGGACACAAGGGACGTTTTGTATTCGGATATGTAAATGAAATTCCTGTAGTGATTATGCAGGGACGGGTTCATTACTATGAAGGCTATGCTATGGAAGATGTAGTGCTTCCCATTCGTCTGATGAAAATGATGGGTGCGGAGATCCTGTTTTTGACCAATGCATCCGGCGCGGTCAATTATGATTTCCATGTTGGAGATTTTATGATGATTACGGATCAGATTTCCAATTTTGTTCCGTCGCCGTTAATCGGTCCGAATATTGAGGAGCTGGGAGAACGCTTCTGTGACATGAGCCAGATTTACAACCATGATTTATGCCGGATTCTCAGGGAGACGGCAGAGGAGTTGGGAGTCCATCTGCAGGAGGGAACCTATATTCAGCTGACAGGACCCAATTATGAGACACCGAAGGAAGTGAAGATGTGCCGGATTTTAGGGGCAGATGCAGTGGGAATGAGTACTGCCTGCGAAGCAGTTGCGGCCAATCACATGGGAATGAAAATCTGCGGTATTTCCTGTATCTCCAATCTGGGATGCGGAATGTCAGAGCAGCCTTTGAGTCATGAAGAGGTAAAAGAGACGGCGGATCGCGTGGCTCCGTTGTTTAAGAAGCTGATTACAGCTTCGATTACACGCATGGGAAGAATGTAAGAGCTTTCGCAGAAGCTTTGCAGAAATTGCGGGAATTCAGGGAGAATGGTTTTCTGGAATTGCTGCGGGAAATTAATGGAATATGGTAGGTGAATTTACAAATGAAACAAAGAGAAACATTTAAGTCAAGACTGGGATTTTTGCTGCTTTCAGCAGGGTGCGCAATTGGAATCGGAAATGTATGGAGATTTCCTTATGTAGTAGGACAGAACGGCGGAGGCGCTTTTGTTCTGTTTTATGTACTGTTTCTGGCTATTATGGGAGTTCCGGTTCTTTCTATGGAATTTGCAGTAGGACGCGCCAGCCGGAAAAGCCCGGTTAAGGCTTATCAGCAGCTGGAGCCGAAGGGAAGCAAATGGCATCTTCACGGCTATGTTGCGCTGTTTGGAAACTATGTTCTGATGATGTTCTATACCACTGTTGCCGGATGGATGATGTATTATTTTTACAGCTTTTTGACTGGCAAGTTTACGGGAATGACCTCAGAAATGGTGAACGCATCTTTTGGTGAGATGTTAGCAAGCCCTGGAACCAATGTGTTCTGGATGATTGTAGTTGTCATTATGGGAATTATTGTCTGCTCCAGGGGACTGCAGAGCGGAGTTGAGAAGATCACAAAGAACATGATGCTGTGCCTTCTGTGCCTGATGGTGATTCTGGCTGTCCGCGGTATTTCTCTGGAGGGCGGTACCGAGGGTCTGAAGTTCTACCTGTATCCTGATTTTGCAAAAATGAAGGAAGTGGGAATTGGAAATGTCATTGTCGCAGCCATGAATCAGTCCTTCTTTACTCTGAGTCTTGGTATTGGTGCGATGGCTATTTTCGGAAGCTATCTGGAGAAGGAGCATACTCTGCTGGGAGAAGCAGTAAATGTGGCAATTCTTGATACCTTTGTAGCGTTTACAGCAGGATTGATTATTTTCCCGGCCTGCTTTGCCTTTGGTGTAAATCCGGACAGCGGCCCCAGCCTGATTTTTATTACACTGCCCAATGTATTTATTTCCATGGCAGGCGGACGTGTGTGGGGAACCCTGTTCTTCCTGTTTATGTTCTTTGCAGCTTTTTCCACAGTGCTTGCAGTGTTTGAAAATATTATTGCATGTGATATGGAGCTGTTTGAAATTGATCGGAAGAAGTCCGCTTATATCAATCTGGTGCTGATTATTCTGCTTTCTCTGCCCTGTGCTTTAGGTCCCAACCTGCTTTCCGGTTTTCAGCCTATGGGAGAGGGAAGCGTTGTTCTGGATCTGGAGGATTTCATCGTCAGCAACCTGCTGCTTCCAATCGGTTCTCTGATTTATCTGGTATTCTGTACCAGCCGTTATGGATGGGGCTTTGAAAAATACCGGGAGGAAGCCAATCAGGGAACAGGAATCCGGGTTGCACCCTGGATGAAGTGGTATGTAACCCTGGTACTTCCAGTTATGATCCTGGTACTGCTTCTGCAGGGACTGTTATAAGGAAAACAAAAAGAATATAAGAATTATTGTGCGGTGTGGCATTTGCCACGCCGCATTTTATGTCATAGGAAAGTTCGTCCTATGACATAAAGACGCTCCGCGAGGATCGCCATGGGCGGAAGAGAATTTTGTCGCAGAAGCGACCCGCCGCAGGCGGAGAAGCTCGCAAGCGAACTTCTTTTTAAACCTGTGAAAATTAGACAAAACAAGATGAAAGCTTTTAGAGTAATTGCTGAAAATGAGCGAGAAACATAATTTTATGAAAAAGATATTGACGAAATATAAAAATCATAATATGATTATCACAGGTAATGAAAATATATTTCATAAAAAATGGGAGGTATGACAGGTGATTTACACAGTAACGTTTAATCCGGCTTTGGATTATGTTGTCCGGGTAAATCAATTTGTGCTGGGTGAGGTAAACAGAACCGTACAGGAGCATATATTTTATGGAGGCAAGGGCATCAATGTATCAACGGTTCTGGCGCGTTTGGGGGTTGAAAATACAGCCCTGGGCTTTGTAGCAGGCTTTACTGGAGCGGAAATTGAACGGGGGGCGGCAGGTCTTGGCTTTGCAGGGGATTTTATTCATGTGGAAAAGGGCATGACGCGAATTAATGTAAAGCTGAAGGCAGAAGAGGAAACGGAAGTCAATGGAATGGGACCAGAAATACAGCCGGGAGAGGTGCAGCAGCTTTTTGAGAAGCTGGACAGACTGAAAAAAGGAGATGTCCTTGTTTTGTCAGGAAGTATTCCTGCATCTATAAGTGACCGGATTTATGAGGAAATCATGGCACGTCTGGAGGGGAGAGGAATCAGGATTGTGGTAGATGCCACAAAGGATTTGCTTTTGAATGTGCTGCAATACCATCCTTTCCTGATTAAGCCCAACAACCATGAGCTGGGAGAGATGTTTGGCAAAGTTCTTACATCAGAGGAAGAAATCGTTCATTATGCAAAAATCCTGCAGGAAAGAGGAGCGGGAAATGTTTTGATTTCTATGGCTGGAGACGGAGCTGTTCTGATTGCGGAAAACGGTGAAATATACAAGAGAAAGCCACCTGTGGGAAAGGTGAAGAATTCTGTGGGAGCAGGAGATTCCATGGTTGCCGGTTTCATAGCCGGATATCTGAAAACCGGAGATTATGAGGAGGCGCTGAAGCTGGGAACGGCAGCAGGAAGCGCTACGGCATTTTCTGATGATTTGGCGTCAGGAGAATATATTCAAAAGCTTTATAAAGAGATATAGGGCTTTTGGAGCGGGAGTACAGAAAGTTTCGGAAAGAAGAAAAGGGGAGAAGTATTCGGAACGGCATTTTCTGTAAAACAGGACGCATAGGGCTGGAGAAAGAGGAAGGGCGCAAAGGCCTGTACAGAGGGAAGCAATTCCGGAAAAGACTGGAAGCGGAAGATTCAGAGAAAGCGGAGCGATCGGAATTGTGTGCAGGGGATAGGCGCAGGGAACACAGAAAAAAGGGAACGGAAATGCTGTGTAAAAGTTGAACGGAGGAAATGAGAATGAAGATTACAGAGCTTTTAAAGCCTGAGAGTATTGCTCTCGGTGTGAAAGCATCATCGAAGGACGAAATTATTGACTGTCTGACAGGCCTGATGGAGCAGGGTGGAAGACTCAATGACAGAGCAGGATACAAAGAAGGAATTTTGGCGAGAGAAGCTCTGGGAAGTACAGCCATCGGGGAAGGAATTGCCATTCCCCATGCAAAGGTAGCCGCAGTAAAGGAGCCGGGACTGGCAGCAGTGACGGTTCCAGAAGGAGTGGACTATGAGGCATTTGACGGCTCTCTTGCCAATTTGATTTTTATGATTGCAGCTCCAGACGGAGAGGCGGATACTCATCTGGAGGCACTGTCCAAGCTGTCCACTTTGCTGATGAACCCTGGTTTTAAGGATGCGTTGATTGCAGCAAAGACAAAAGAAGAGTTTCTTCAGATTATTGATGATACGGAAAATGCCCGCTATGCAAAGAAACAGGAGGAGCAGGTATCTCAAAAATCTCAGGATGCTGCAGCGCAGAAGGATGCAGAGACAGAGCCGATGCCGTCACAGTCAGGATATCGAGTTCTTGCTGTAACTGCCTGCCCCACAGGTATTGCCCATACTTATATGGCAGCGGAAAACCTGGAAAATATGGGACGAAAGCTGGGAATTCCAGTAAAGGCAGAAACAAACGGTTCTGCAGGCGCAGATAATGTGCTGACAGCAGAGGAAATCAAAAATGCAGAATGCATTATTATCGCAGCAGATAAAAATGTAGAAATGGCCCGTTTTGACGGAAAGCCTTTGATCCAGGTTCCGGTAGCAGAGGGAATTCATCATGGCGAGGAGCTGGTAAAGAGGGCAGTCAGCGGAATCGTTCCCGTATACCATCACAGCGGCAGTGTCGGAGAAAGTGAACGGGGAGGTTCTGGCAGCAGTGATAGCCTGGGACGTCAGATATATAAGCATCTCATGAACGGCGTTTCTCATATGCTTCCCTTTGTCATTGGCGGAGGTATTCTGATTGCCCTGGCATTCCTCTTTGATGATTATGAAATGAATCCGGCGAATTTTGGTAAAAATACACCGCTGGCAGCATATTTAAAGACCGTAGGCGAACAGGCCTTTGGCATGATGCTTCCGGTTCTGGCAGGCTACATTGCCATGAGCATTGCAGATCGCCCTGGACTGGCAGCAGGTTTTGTGGGCGGTCTGGTGGCAAAAATGGGTATGACCTTTGGAAATCCTGCAGGCGGAGATGTGAACGCAGGATTTCTGGGAGCGCTGTTTGCAGGCTTTGCAGCAGGATATATTCTGGTAGGCTTAAGAAAACTGCTGTCAAAGCTTCCTAAGTCTCTGGAGGGAATTAAGCCGGTGCTTTTATATCCGGTACTGGGTGTTTTTATTACCGCAGTCGTTACAACCTTTATTAATCCCTATGTAGGTATGATCAACGATGCCCTGACAAATGCATTAAACAGCATGGGAGGAACCAGCCGCGTGATTCTGGGTATGGTAGTGGCAGGTATGATGTCTGTAGATATGGGCGGCCCGGTGAACAAAGCAGCTTATGTGTTCGGCACAGCACAGCTGGCAGAGGGGAATTTTGAGGTTATGGCAGCTGTCATGGCAGGAGGAATGGTTCCGCCGCTGGTCATTGCCCTGTGCTCCACTTTCTTTAAAAAGAAATTTACCGAAAAAGATCGCCAGTCTGGCCTGGTCAACTATATCATGGGACTGTCCTTTATTACAGAAGGCGTCATTCCATTTGCAGCTCAGGATCCCTTACGTGTCATTCCATCCTGCGTGATCGGTTCTGCAGCAGCAGGGGGCTTGTCCATGTTTCTGGGATGCACCCTCCGGGCGCCTCACGGCGGACTGTTTGTTCTTCCCACGATTGGAAATCCGCTGGGATATCTGGCAGCGGTCTTGATCGGTTCAGTAATTGGATGTATAATACTTGCAGCACTGAAGAAAAATATAGAAGAATAGAGGAGAGTCTTATGATTCGCTGCTGCATATTTGATTTGGATGGAACGCTGCTAAATACCCTGAAAGCCCTGACTTTGACGGTGAATCTGACCCTGGAGCATTTTGGCTATGAGCCAGTGGATGAAGACCATGTCCGGCAGTTTGTAGGTGATGGATACAAGCTTTTGATGGAGCGGGTGCTCCGTTACAGAGGAGATGAACAGCTGGAGCATTATGAAGAAAGTCTGAAGGTTTATCTGGAGCTGTTTGCGGTACACAGCATGGACGGGGTGCATCCCTATGACGGCATCTGCGAACTTCTGGAGGAATTAAAAAAACGGGGAATCAAGACGGCAGTGCTGTCGAATAAGCCGCATCCCAGAACCGTAGAAAATATTGAAACCGTATTTGGGCCAGGATACTTTGACTATGTGGCAGGAGAACAGCCGGGAATTCCCAGAAAGCCGGATCCTGCAGGTGTAAAGCTGATTCTGGACAGGTTTGGAGTAAAGCCGGAGGAGTGCCTGTATTTCGGTGATACCAACACAGATATGAAAACAGGACTGGGCGCCGGTCTTCAGACGGTAGGCGTTACCTGGGGATTCCGGGACAGGGAGGAGCTGGAAAGCTTCCATCCCCAGCATATTATCAGTCATCCAGATGAGGTTTTCGGACAGATTCTTGAGAAAAAAGCATAAAAATTAATGGAAAACCACGAAAACACAGGAAAAAATAAAAACCCTCTTTCTTTTATGAGAAAGACATGGTACAATAGCGGAAATGAATAAATTGTTTCCGCAGACGAAACAGAGATAACATGATAGAGGCGCGGGATTCATCAGTACCAAAGGCAGAAAAGGCAGGACAGCCGCCTGAGGGAAAGGGGATACCGCCGAAGGATGATTTGCCAGTCCAGGCAGATGATTCTGGGATGACGCAGAAGATGCGGCATACTGTCACGATACGTGGAGCGCTATCTGTGCTGTTAAGTAATACTTTTCAAAAGATTTGAAACACCACAAACGCGCTTTTCAGAAAAAACTGCCGTTTGTGGTGTTTTTTATTCGAAATAAAACAATTCAGAATGGTTTGTTACCAGAAAGAAAAGAAAGGGAGAGGTTACAAATGCAGGGAATGAGGAAAAATGCAAAATGGAAGATGGTGCTGCCAGCAGCGCTGATTCTGACGCTGATGTTTGCCTTTGCTGCTTTCGGGGCGGAAGAGGCGGCTGCAGAGTACGTTCCGGAGGCATACGGAACGATATGGGCGCTTCTGCCGCCGATCGTGGCAATTGGGCTGGCCTTGATTACCAAGGAGGTATACAGCTCTTTGTTTGTGGGAATTTTAGTAGGTTCTATTCTGTATTCCGGAATGAATTTTGAAGTGGCAGTTACCCATATGTTTGAGAATGGCGTGATTGGTGTGCTGTCCGACAGCTACAACGTGGGAATTCTTGTATTCCTGGTAATTCTTGGAGCAATGGTAGGCCTGATGAACCGTGCAGGCGGTTCTGCTGCTTTTGGTCAGTTTGCCTCAAAGCGGATTAAGAGCCGTGTAGGAGCCCAGCTGTCTACGATTCTTCTGGGCGTGATGATTTTTATTGACGACTATTTTAACTGTCTGACTGTAGGAAGCGTAATGCGTCCTGTTACAGACAAATTTAAGGTGTCCAGAGCAAAGCTGGCATATCTAATTGACGCAACAGCAGCTCCGGTCTGCATTATCGCTCCGATTTCATCCTGGGCAGCTGCAGTAACAGGCTTTGTAGAGGGCGAGGATGGATTTTCCATGTTTATCCGGGCTATTCCCTACAACTACTATGCGATTTTAACCATTGTGATGATGGTTGCAATGGTTCTGCTTAAGGAAGAGTTCGGACCGATGGCAAAGCATGAGAAAAACGCAGTGAAGGGAGATCTGTATACCACAGAGGGACGTCCTTATCAGGATTCCAACGATATGGTTGTGGCGGCAAAGGGAACGGTTCTGGATCTTCTCATTCCTATCGGAGCCCTGATTGTGTGCTGTGTTATCGGTATGCTGTATACCGGCGGATTTTTCTCTGGAACTGATTTTGTAACAGCCTTCTCTCAGAGTGATGCATCTCTGGGACTGACCCTGGGCAGCTTTTTTGCTCTGGTGATTACGATTGTTTTATATCAGATTCGTCATGTTATGACCTTCAATGACTGTATGGGATGTATCCCGGATGGATTTAAGGCTATGGTTCCGGCTATTATGATTCTGACCTTTGCATGGACCCTGAAAGCAATGACGGACAGTCTGGGGGCAGATGTGTATGTGGCTAACCTGGTAAAGGTCAGCGCAGGCTCTCTGTTAAACTTCCTTCCGGCAATTATTTTTGTGGTGGGATGCTTCCTGGCCTTTGCAACCGGTACCTCCTGGGGAACCTTTGGCATTCTGATTCCGATTGTAGTTGCTGTATTTGAAAACAACAATCCGGAGCTGATGACGATTTCTATTTCTGCATGTATGGCAGGAGCGGTCTGCGGAGATCACTGTTCTCCGATTTCCGATACCACTATCATGGCCTCTGCAGGAGCCCAGTGTGAGCACGTAAACCATGTGATGACCCAGCTTCCTTATGTGGTATTGGCTGCAGTAGTTTCTTTTGTCACCTATGTGATTGCCGGCTTTGTACAGAATCCGTGGATCTGTCTGCCGATAGGATTTGTTTTGATGCTGGGAACTCTGGTCCTGGTGCGGATGTTTGTTTCCGAACCGATTACAGAAGAAAAATAAAAGCAATGTGCAGAAAAATGCAGGAATCCTGCATTTTTTGCATTTTATGCAAAAAAATCGAAAAAAAAATACGAATTTTTGAAAGAAAAAGACTTGATTTATTTGAGAAAATGAGTATAATGAATAACTATTGAGAGGTTAATATTTATGCATAATATTCACACTAAGTGAATATATGCAATATGAGGAGGATGTAATTATGAAAAAGAAAATGTTTGCTATTGCTATGGCATCTGTTATGGCTGCTTCTTTAACTGCCTGCGGCGGAGGAGAAAAAGAGACTACCGCAGCTGCAACAGAAGCTGCAACTACTGCAGCTGAGACTTCTGCAGAGGCAGAGGAAAGTGAGACTGCAGCAGAGGGAGAGAGCGCCGCAGAGGCTGCTGCTGAGGTTACAACAGTAAACGAGGGTAAGCTGACTGTGGCTACCAGCCCGGACTTTGCTCCCTATGAGTTTTATGCAATCGGCGAGGATGGAACTCCTCAGCTGGCCGGCTTCGATATGGCTCTGGCTCAGTACATCGCAGATGACCTGGGACTGGAACTGGAGGTAGTTACCGTTGATTTTGACGGCGTATTAAGCGAGCTTTCCACCAAGTCTGTTGACTTGGGCATGGCAGGACTTTCTCCGGATCCTAAGCGTGCAGATATTATGGATTTCTCTGATCTGTATTACATGGGCGGACAGTCTCTGGTTACTACCAAGGCAAATGCTGAGAAGTTCAACAGCTTTGAAGCTGTAAACAAGCCGGAGGTTTCTGTTGGTGCACAGACCGGTTCTATCCAGATGGATCTGGCACAGACAAACAGCCCGGATGCAGACATTGTTGCTCTTCCGAAGGTTACGGATATTATTTCCGAGCTGCTGACTGGAAAGATGGATGCAGCCTATATTGAGACAGATGTAGCTGTAAGCTATCAGAAAAACTATCCGGAGCTGGAACTGGTATTAGAGGTTCCTTATGAGTCTGAAGGCTCTGCAATTGGTGTATGCAAAGGCAATGAGTCTCTGTTAAAAGCAGTAAATTCTTCTATTGCAAAGGCTCTGGAGGACGGTACTATGGAGAAGTTCATTGCTGAGGCAAATGAGCAGGCATCTGGTGAGAAGTATGAAGGTCTTCTGGATGCAGAGGGCAATGTTCAGCAGTAATCTGAGCTGACTCAGAATGATAGTGAAGGCAGCCGGTTTTCCCGGACAGGGAAAAGGCCGGCGGCCTTTTGGTGTGTAAGAAAGAGTCTTGCCGCCGGTCAGGATCCCCATGAAAGGAGTATACTATGGATCAATTTATCAAATGGAGTAATTTCTCCAAAATCGTGCCTTATGCCGAGCTGTTCAGACAGGGACTGCTGGTTACGGTGCTGCTTTCTTTATTTACCGTAATGATTGGTTTCTGTATCGCGCTGGTTTTGGCGCTGATGCGGATGTCCAATGTACGCCCTTTCCGGGCTCTTGGCTTTGATAAGGACGGCCATCAGAAGGAGGAAGGCTTTCTTGCAGCTGTCAGCCGTTTTAATCCTCTGGCATTTCTGGCAACAGCCTATGTGGAAATTCTTCGTTCCACTCCCGTAGTTGTTCAGGTATTTATTATTTATTATGGTGTGTTCGGCATCATTGACCTTCCGGCTTTTAAGATGTTTGGATTTATTAAATTTGACCGGTTTTTCCCGGGCGTTGTGGCTCTGGGCATGAACTCCGGCGCTTATCTGTGCGAGATTATCCGCGCCGGTATCCAGTCCATTGACGGAGGACAGACAGAGGCAGCCCGTTCTCTGGGGCTTTCCCAGGTACAGAACCTGCGGTATATTATTCTGCCTCAGGCGCTGAAGAATATTCTTCCGGCTATTGCCAATGAGTTTGTTGTTATTATTAAGGAATCCGCGATTACCTACACCATCGGTGTGCAGGACATTATGTCTGCAGTAAATGCAGTAAAGGGCGCGACCTTTGTTATTATTGAGCCGCTCCTGGTAGCTACAGCAATTTATTTCTGTCTGTGCTTCCCGGCTTCTAAGCTGATTGCATACTTTGAAAGGAGAATGAGCCATGGCGACAAGAGATAGTCTGATTCAGGTTACGGATTTAAAAAAATGGTATAAGGGCGGCGCCATTAAGGCTCTGGACGGAGTGACAGTTGATATCAATAAGGGTGATGTGATTGCAGTCATTGGTCCTTCCGGTTCCGGAAAGTCCACCTTCCTCAGAAGTCTGAATCTTCTGGAGGAGCCGACAGGAGGAGCCATCCTTTTCAACGGGGTGGATCTGACTAAGAAAAAATATAAAAATAACGAGGGAAAGACTGTCAAGCTGGATGTGGACAGCCTGCGCCAGAAAATGGGTATGGTTTTCCAGCATTTTAATCTTTTCCCTCATATGACCATTTTGGAAAATATGATTCTGGCGCCTATGAAAGTAAAGAATATCAGCCGCGCAGAGGCAGAGGAAAAAGCTCTGGCCCTTTTGGACCGTGTTGGACTGAAGGATCGGGCAGACGCCTATCCGATTCAGCTGTCCGGCGGCCAGAAGCAGCGAGTAGCCATTGTCCGTGCTCTGGCTATGGAGCCGGAGGTTATGCTGTTTGACGAGCCTACCTCCGCTCTGGATCCGGAGATGGTTGGTGAGGTTCTTGATGTTATGAAGGAACTGGCCCAGGAGGGCATGACGATGGTGGTAGTTACTCATGAAATGGGCTTTGCCCGTGAGGTGGGAAGCCGGGTTCTCTTTATGGCAGATGGAAAGCTTCTGGAGCATGGTACACCGAAGGAGATCTTTGAAAATCCCCAGAACCCCCGATTGAAGGATTTTCTGGCAAAGGTATTGTAAAAGATATAGCAGAAAGAAGTTCAAAGAATCGTCCGGCTTATCATACAGGAACCGGGCGATTTATTTCATATCATGGGAAAATGGACCTATGAAATTTAGGAATGGCAGCAGTTTGCTCTCGTGGATATGACGGGAATATTGACAAAGGCATCAGGAAAATGACAAAAAGATAAATGGAGGTATGACAGAATGACACAGGAAAAGCAAAATGCAGTAAATGCAATCGAAGAAAAGGCCGGACTGATTGGAGATGTTGCAGATCATATCTGGGAATATGCAGAGCTTTCTCTTCAGGAGGTAAAGTCAGCTGCTCTTTATTGTGAGGTGCTGGAAAAGGAAGGATTTCAGGTGGAAAAGGGAATCAGCGGTATTGAGACGGCATTTTCCGCCAGCTATGGACAGGGACGCCCGATGATTGGATTTCTGGCAGAATACGATGCTCTTTCCGGATTATCTCAGGAAGGCGGAAGTCTGGAGAAGAAGGAACTGACGGCAGGCGGCTGTGGTCATGGCTGCGGTCACAATCTTCTGGGAGCAGGCGCTATGGCTGCTGCTTTGGGGGTAAAGGCTTATCTGGAAGCGACAGGAAAGCCTGGTACCGTAGTGCTTTACGGCTGCCCTGGAGAAGAGGGAGGAGCGGCCAAGGCATTTATGGCCAGAGACGGTGTCTGGAAAGCCCTGGATGCAGCGTTGACCTGGCATCCCGAGGATGTGAATGAGGTAGCTACAGGATCTTCTAATTCCTGTATTCAGGTACAGTATAAGTTTACGGGAGTAGCTTCTCATGCGGCAGGAGCCCCGGAAAAGGGTCGAAGCGCCCTGGATGCAGTAGAGCTGATGAATATTGGCGTACAGTTTTTAAGAGAGCACATGAGTGATAAGGCTCGTGTCCATTATGCGATTACAGATGCAGGCGGATGCAGTCCCAATGTAGTTCAGCCTACAGCGTCTGTGCTTTATATGGTTCGTTCGAATCATGTAGCGGAGGCGGTGGAGCTTCAGGCGAGAGTAGACAAAATTGCAGAGGGAGCAGCTTTGATGACAGAGACGACCGTTGAACGGAAGTTTATTGACGGACTTTCTGACACAGTGAGCAACTTTGCTCTGGAGCGGGTTCTCTATGAGAATTATCGGGAGCTGGGAGTTCCTTCTTATACAGAGGAGGAGCTGGCCTATGCGGATCAGCTGGCAGCAACCTATCCGGGAAGCGATAAGGTGCCGGGAGTAGCTGCAGCCAATGACAGAGAAGCATTTGAAGCAGTAAAGGATATGCAGAAGGCTTTTGGACATAAAATGAACGGTTTTCTGGCTCCGCTTTATCAAAAAGATGCTTTTCAGCCGGGTTCTACGGATGTGGGAGATGTAAGCTGGCTGACGCCCACGGCTCAGATTCATGTGGCAGCATGGCCGAATGGCTGTCCCGGTCACAGCTGGCAGAATGTATCCTGTGACAGAACGGAGATTGGCCACAAGGCAGCCGTTCATGCGGGAAAGGTGCTGGCAGCAGCGGCAATCGATCTGATGAATCACGAGGAGCTTCTCAAAGAGGCAAGAGAGGAATTTGAAAAACGGACAGCAGATGGATTTGTATCTCCGATTCCGGCAGATGCAGTTCCGGTAATTCCCGACTAAAACACAAGGGACAGCAGCTTTGGACGGTGGAAAAATGCCGTCCGGAGCTGTTACACAATTTTTATGCCAACTTTAGAAAGTTTTTATAAGCGAGGGTTACATTACCCTCGTTTTTGTTGTATACTTAATGTTAGACTATTCAGAAAGTAATTGTATTTATAGAATAGTTATATGGAAAAGGAGATTAACATATGGGTATGAAAAATGATGAGCCTAAACGGCCGCCAAAAAGTATTTTATACTATTATGGTATTGTTTTAATTGTATTACTTTTATTGAATGTGCTGGTATTTCCTTCTCTGACCGAGCGGCAGGTAACAGAGGTTACGTATGACCAGTTTCTGGATATGCTGGATCAGGGCATTGTAAAGGGAGTAAACAGGACGGATGATCAGATTACCTTCTGGACAGAAACAGAGCTTCCCACAGACAGCGCCCAGGGAAGTGGCAGCATGTTTGATTTAATTGAGCAGATGCAGATGCGGGCGGAGAATGTACAGCTGTTTAAGACAGGAGCCTGGCCGGATCCGGATTTGCTGAATCGTCTGCGGGCAGAAAATGTTACATTTACAGAGCCGATTCCTACAAAGGCATCGCCCCTGCAGAATATATTGTTTAACTGGATTCTTCCCTTTGTGATGCTGCTGGTGATTGGTCAGGTATTCAGCCGCATGATGATGAAGAAAATGGGCGGAGGCATGGGCAATGCCATGACCTTTGGAAAGTCCAATGCCAAGATCTATGCGGAAAATGAGACGGGAAAGACCTTTGCGGATGTGGCAGGACAGGAGGAGGCCAAGGAGGCCTTAAAGGAGATTGTGGATTTCCTGCACAATCCGAAAAAATATGCGGATATCGGAGCAACTCTGCCGAAGGGCGCGCTTTTGGTAGGTCCTCCCGGAACTGGTAAAACCTTACTGGCAAGAGCTGTGGCAGGAGAGGCCCATGTGCCGTTTTTCTCCATTTCCGGTTCGGAATTTGTAGAGATGTTTGTAGGTATGGGTGCGGCAAAGGTTCGCGATCTGTTTAAGCAGGCCAATGAGAAGGCTCCCTGTATTGTGTTTATTGACGAGATTGATACCATCGGAAAGAAGCGTGACAATGGAGGATTTTCCGGCAATGACGAGCGGGAACAGACCTTAAACCAGCTGCTGACAGAGATGGATGGCTTTGACGGCAAGAAGGGCGTTGTGATTCTGGCTGCCACTAACCGTCCGGAGTCTCTGGATAAAGCTTTGCTTCGTCCGGGACGTTTTGACCGGAGAATTCCTGTGGAACTGCCGGATCTGAAGGGCCGTGTGGCGATTCTGAAGGTTCATGCAAAGCAGGTTAAGCTTTCTGATAACGTGGATTTCGATGCCATTGGCCGGGCTACCTCAGGCGCCAGTGGTGCAGAGCTGGCCAATATTATAAACGAAGGTGCGCTTCGGGCGGTTCGTCAGGGACGCAGCGTAGTCAGCCAGGCAGACTTAGAGGAGAGTGTAGAGGTCGTAATTGCCGGTTATCAGAAAAAGGATTCCAGCGTTTCTGTAGATGAGAAGCGGATTGTGTCTTACCACGAGGTAGGTCACGCGCTGGTAGCGGCCTGTCAGAGCCACAGTGCGCCAGTTCACAAAATTACCATTATTCCAAGAACCTCTGGTGCATTGGGATATACCATGCAGGTGGACGAGGGCGAGCGGTTCCTGATGAGCAAGGAGGAGGCTCTCAATAAGATAGCCACCTTCACCGGCGGACGGGCGGCAGAGGAGTTTATGTTTGGCTCTATCACGACAGGTGCGGCCAATGATATTGAGCAGGCGACCAGAATTGCCAGAGCCATGGTAACCAGGTACGGCATGAGTGATCAGTTTGGTATGGTTGCGCTGGAAACGGTGAATAATCCTTATCTGAGTTCGGATACGTCTATGACCTGTTCTCCAGAGACGGCCCGTATGGTAGACGAAGAAGTAATCAGGATTGTGAAGGAGCAGTATGCAAAGGCCATGGATATTTTAAAGGCTAATGCAGGAAAGCTGAATGAAATTGCTGCGTATCTTCTGGAAAAAGAGACCATTACCGGAGAGGAATTCATGGAGATTTTAAACCGTGGAAAGGAACCGGAAATCGTGGAAGAGCCGCAGGCAGCAGAAGAACCGGTGATAACGAAGAAATCTGAGACAATCGAAGAGCCGGAGAAAACAGAAGAATCAGCGTCTCAGGAAGAAAATGAATGATAATATAGTGTTATAGTTTCTCTAAAAGGGGCGGCTGCTTCCTACGGTCAGGGATCGTGGGAAGCAGCCGCCCCTTTTTAAGGATTGATAGGGATGGAGAACCAGACAACCGTGAATTTTCCCTCTTTGCTCGTGATTTGTAACCGTGAATCAGAACCATAGGCGAGAATAAGCCGTGCGTTGGTATTGGAAAGTCCAATATGCTGGCTTATGCTGTGTTCCTGATTTTTTAAACGTTTTTTTAGGATCTCCAGCTCATTTTCTGTCATTCCTTTTCCTGTATCATAAATTGTGAAATACAATCGAGAATGTTTTTGATGAACATAAACTTGTATACGTCCGCTGCTTCTGTTTCCTCTTAATCCATGATAAATGGAATTTTCTATTAGAGGCTGCAGCAGCATTTTTTTAATGGAAGCTCCGCTACATCCAGGATCGGCATAAGTACTGTATTCAAATAGATCAGGATATCGAAGTTTCATAATACTGATATATTTTTCCAGGTATTCAAGTTCGTCTTCAACCAAAACGTCCTCCTGAGGATCGCCTAGGGAATAACGCATCATAGAGGATAGATTGGAAATCATACGGCTGCATAGATTTTCACTTCCGGTGAGACGTATAGATTCCCAATAAATAGTATTAAGTGTATTATGAAGAAAATGCGGGTTAATCTGGTGCTGCAGAGCCTGTATTTTCCAAAGCTGAAGTCTGGCTTCTTTTTCTGAATCCTGAATGCGAAGATAGTTTTGTTCAATAAAGAGATTGATTACATTCGTCAGTATAAATTCAAATGGACCAGAACGAAAACTGCGGGAAACGGGGACATTATGAATGGCGGTTTCCGGTGCTGTAAATACAGAGATAATCTGATTTAAATATTTATATCCATGCTTTGTCTTTAACAGGGCGAGAAAACCGGCAACTGCTATATCAAGAATTGTAATCAGAATATACATACTGGTTAAATGTATGGTAGTAGAATATATTTCTGCTCGCGGGGGTAGAAGCAGAAAAGAAAAAGCATAGGAGCGGGGAGTTGTGAGACAGGCTGTATGCCAATTATCATAAACTCCTTCATATATTTTTGTATTTGATGTCTCATAGGGCTGTCCAGAAAAAGATTGACTGATTGTTATCAGATCTTCTTTTGTGAAGGAATCTGAGGCAGGCCACAGGATATTTGAACTCGGATCAATCAGAAATAGCTTTTGATTTGGATAGGTCAAAAGCTGATCCATTTCTTTTTTCAGCCGATCAGCTCGAAAACTGTAGATCACAATACCATTTTGTATTTCAGTAGCCCGTTTTGAAAGTTTTCGGCAAATCAGGAGATTTTCCGAAGGGTATTCTGTATACAAAAATGGGGTGGAAGAAAACTCCATCCATGTATCTGTTTCTCCTACACAGTCAAATAACGAAAGAATTTGTTTTTCATTTTCTTCGGAAAAGGACAAAATTTTTGAATTCAGAGGAGCAAAAATCCTTCCATAGTCATTAGTATAATAAATATAAATGGCATTTAAAAGATCATTGGTATAAATCTGATTCTGAAAGCTTAGCGAAATATTTTCCAGTGCTCTTAGTGAATCCAAAGAAAAACTGGGTTCCTTAAATGCCTTATGAAGACTCATGGAAACTTTTGAGTTCGAAAAAAGGAATACACAGGCATTATCAACATGGTTATAGTAGCTTCCCAAAATAGATTCAGCCCGTTTTAAAGTATTATATGCGCTTTCTTTGGCATCTGCATCATTCTCCTTGTATGTGCGGAATATGCTGTAGGTACTTACTAATAAAAGCGGTATTAAAAGAAGCATATTTGCCAGCAGACTTCTGATAAAAAAATGAAGAGTAGTGGAATAGGCTTTTTTTCTGATTTAAATGTTTTTTGATTTGTCCACAAATATGAAATCCCTGTTCTTCCCATGGAAAACAGGAGGCTAAAATCGAGTGGGAACTGGTTTCATCATCTGCGATTAAAAGCTCATACATGGTAATTCTCCTTTATTTTATGAAAAAGACAGTCCCATAGAGGGGCCTGTCAAGCTGATTTAAGTATATCATGGCCCCCTTTTGAAGTCAAAACATTAGATGCTTTTCAGGATAATACCAAAAATAATGATACACTTCTAAAATAATGATAGATAAAAATGATAGATGAAAGCAATATACGCAGGGGCTCAAATCTCATAAATAATGCTAGAATTATGAAGTAGAAAACCCGATTATGATAGGAGAAAATTGCTATGTATTACGGACTGGACAGACAAACAGAGATTTGGATACAAGAACTGGAAGAAAAATTAACCTATAAGCTTGAGGCAGAGTGCAGGCGGCTGGGAAGCATGATGCCATATGTTCCGGAAAATGGAGCTTATTACGACATGGGTGTCAGGGAATTGAGCGCCTGGACTAACGGTTTTTTTGCCGGGATGATGTGGCAGATGTATCACGCAACGGAAAAGGAGTGCTTCAAAGAATCTGCAGAACAAATTGAAGAAAGGCTGGACGAGGCTTTAACGGAGTTTGTTAAATTAGATCACGATGCCGGATTTATATGGCTTCACACAGCCGTAGCAAACTGGCGTCTTACCGGAAATCAGGCTTCCAGAAAAAGAGGGCTTCATGCAGCTGGTATCCTGGCCGGAAGATATAACCCGGCAGGTCATTTTATACGCGCATGGAATGGAGACAGACAGGGAATTGCTATTGTCGATTGTTTAATGAATCTTCCGCTTTTATACTGGGCGGCAGAAGAAAACGGTACGAGTGCATGGAAACAGATAGCGATTGAGCACTCGAATATGGCTTTAAAATATATTCTGAGACCGGATGGTTCCTGTAATCATATGATTGATATAGAACCGGAAACAGGAGAATACAGAAGTAATCCTGGCGGACAAGGCTATGAAAGTGGCTCATCATGGAGCCGTGGCCAGGCATGGGCAATTTACGGAATGGCTTTAGCTTACCGTTATACGGGAAATGAAAATTATTTGGATGCGGCAAAAAGAACAGCTCATTATTTTATGGCGAATGTAGCTTTAACAAAATATGTCCCGCTCATTGATTTTCGGGCGCCGAAAGAACCTGTTTATTATGATACGACAGCAGGCGTATGCGCAGTATGCGGTTTATTGGAACTTTCGGAACATGTAAAGCCTTTGGAAAAAGATCTTTATGTACAGTCTGCTTTGGAATGTTTAAGAGCAATAGAGTTATTTTGCTGCTGGGATCCGGATAGGGATGCAGTTTTAGACGGAGGCTCTGCACGATATGATCGGGCTTCAGACAGGCAGGTACCAATTATTTATGGAGATTATTTTCTTACAGAGGCGATATTACGGTTGACCGGAAAATCATTTCTTACATGGTAGAATGATCCGGCAGAAAAAGACACCGGTATCATAGGAAAGGAAACATTATATCAAATAAATATCTGACACCAATCCAAGGGGCTGTCGCACTAGCAAATATTTTTTGCTGGGCGGCAGCCCTGCTTTATGCCC
>OIZR01000690.1_pt1 | contig 22130 bp, 18 predicted proteins | sample 1588591 | NCBI WGS metagenome assembly OIZR01 (sample SAMN03283249) | human gut metagenome | biome: human-associated habitat; material: feces | host: Homo sapiens | place: USA | collected 2013 | reverse complement strand
CCTGCCGGACACGCTGACGGTCGGCGTGTCTGGCAGGCCCGGACTCTTTATTCTGCCTCGCGGCATTCCGCCGAACGCAGGTAAAAGGATCTCAAAAAATGAACTGTCTTGTCAGCTGCCGTTTTGATTGACAAGACAGATGGATTATGGTAAATTTAAACAAAAGGGCAGTACTGTTTTTGGCGAAAGTGTCAGAGAGATAAAGGAAGTACAGCCCTTTCTGAACGTGATAACAGATAACAGATAACAGAAAACAGAAATGAGAAATAAGAAGGGAGATGGGAACATGGATGAGATCATGCCTCATATCAGGCTGTCAAGGGAACAGGCTGCGGACTATGTGCTTCTGCCCGGGGATCCGCAGAGGCTGGACCGGATTGCGGAGTGCCTTGAAGAGGTGGAAGAACTGGCTTATAACAGGGAATACCGGAGCCTGAGAGGCGTCTACAAGGGCGTTTCGGTCATGGCGGTATCCACGGGGATCGGCGGAGCGTCCACCACCATAGCGGTGGAGGAGCTGGCAAGAATCGGTGCGAAGGCGATGATCCGGATCGGAAGCTGCGGCGCTCTAAAAAAGGGGATCCGGCTGGGGGACTTAATTCTCGTAAACGGCGCCGTGCGGGATGACGGTGCCTCGGTCACGTATGTGGACAGTATTTACCCGGCCATACCGGACACGGAGCTGTTAGTGGCATGTATGGAGAGCGCAAAGGAGCTGGGAGCGGAGACCCATGTGGGAATCGCCAGGAGCCATGACAGCTTCTATATCGATGACGAGGAGGCGGTCAGCACCTACTGGGGAGAGAGGGGCGTGCTCGGCTCCGATATGGAGACGGCGGCGCTGTTTGTCGTCGGAAGGCTGCGGGGCGTGAGGACGGCCTCGATCTTAAACACGGTCGTGGAGTGGGAGGATTCTCTGGAGGAGAACATTAACAGCTATACAGGCGGAGAGTCCGCCATGATGCAGGGGGAACGGATGGAGATTCTTACAGCGCTTGAAGCGTTTGTACGAATAGATAAAAACAAACAGGGAGGCAATTCGTATGAGTAATATTTTTAAAACCAAATTGAATGCAGCATGTATCGTTCTGATTCCGGCCTGTATCGGAATCAACTATTTAGGGAAGCTGTTCGCGTCAGTCCTGAAGCTGCCGTTATGGCTGGATTCCATTGGAACCTGTATCGGCGCGGTGCTGGGCGGTCCGATCATCGGAGGAATCTGCGGCGCGGCGAACAACTTAATTTACGGCTTTACCACAGGCGATTCCATCACCCTGGTCTATGCGCTGACCAGCCTCGGTATCGGCGTTGCTGTCGGAATCATGGCAAGGCTCGGACGCATGAAGAAGCTTTCCGGCGCTGTTTTAACGGCATGCGTGGCCGGATTTGTGGCAGTTCTCATCTCCACACCGCTCAACATCCTGTTTTGGGGCGGTACTACCGGCAACCTCTGGGGCGACGCGGTATTCGCATGGTCTCAGGCTTCCGGCCTTCCGGTAGCTCTGGGCTCCTTCCTGGACGAGGTGATCGTCGATGTCCCGGATAAGCTGATCACACTGTTAATTGTGTTTGCCATCATCAAGGGACTGCCGAAGAAGCTGACCTCCCTCTATGAGATGGGCGATGAGGTGGAAAGCCTCGATTAATCATGAAATTTTAAATGAAGGATGGAGCGTTTTATGAAAAGTATCAGCCTTTTTGTGGACAAAGATACGTATTTGACCAGGCTGCATCCCTTTGCCAAGATGCTTTACATCGTGGCGGCCATCAGTGTGCCCTTAATCACGGGCACACTGTGGATGTTCGGCGTGTTTATCGCAGTCAGCCTGGGACTGCTCATCAGCGGAAAAATCATTAAAAAGGTCTTTCCGCTGATCGCTTTTTCGTTTACCATCATCATCACGGTCTTTCTGATCCACGGTCTGTTCAACCGGGAGAATCAGAATGTCCTGGCGGCCTTAGGGCCGCTTAAGTTCTATAAGGAAGGGCTTCTCTACGCTTCCAGGATCGGGCTTAACATCTTAAACATGCTTTTGGCGTTCGCCATGTTTGTGCTGACTACGAAGCCGGCCACCCTGGTGGATGATTTAGAGCAGGCGGGCTTTTCCCCGCGTTTTGGATATATGATCAGTTCCGTGTTTCAGATTATTCCGCAGATGATGGGAACGATGAATACCATCATGGATGCACAGCGGAGCAGAGGGATGGAGACGGAAGGAAGCCTGTTCGTGAGGGCGAAGGCATTTATCCCGCTGATCTCTCCAGTGGTAAGCAGCTCTCTCATCAATACCAGGGAGAGGGCCATCGCGCTGGAGGTGCGGGGCTTTGATTCGAAGACAAAGAAGACATTTTTAAGCGATCACAAGCTCAAGGGGCGCGACAGGGCATTTATGGTTCTGATGGTCCTCCTGATCGCAGGTTCTATCGTATGGAGGGTGATAAGATGGCTCTGATTGAAGTGACAAATTTGAAATACCGTTACCCCCATACGGAAAAGCTGGCGCTGGACGGCCTTGATTTTTTAGTGGAAAAGGGCAGCTTTATCGGCATTGTAGGTGAAAACAAGGCTGGAAAGAGCACGCTCTGTCAGGCTCTCGTCGGCCTTGTACCCACGATGTTCAAGGGGGCTTATGGCGGAAAGATCGTGATCGACGGGCAGGAAGCGGCCAAAACACCGGTGGCGCTGCTCTGTCAGAAGGTGGGACTGATCTTTCAGAATCCATTTAACCAGCTTTCCGGGGCGAAGGATACGGTATTTGGAGAAATTGCCTTCGGCCTGCAGAATTTAGGCGTGCCGCGGGAGGAGATCGTGCGCCGGGTGGAAGAGAATTTAAGGCTGCTCGACATCGAACAGTACCGCGACAGGAACCCCTTCGATTTATCGGGAGGACAGACGCAGAGAGTCGCTATCGCCAGCATTCTGGCCATGCAGCCGGAGATTATCGTGCTCGACGAACCGACCTCCCAGCTGGACCCTCAGGGAAGTGAGGAGGTGTTCCGGGTGGTGGATAAGCTGTCCAAAACCGGAATTACCATCATTATGGTGGAGCATAAGATGGAAAAACTGGCCTCCTACTGCGATAAAATCCTGCTTCTCCACGATGGGAAACAGATTGCGTACGATACGCCGGAGAAGATATTCTCCAGAGATGATTTAGAAGAACTGGGCGTGGAAGCGCCTGTGTTTACAAGAGTCTGCCGGAAGCTTTCCGTGTGCAGAAAAGAGGAGGGAAAGCGCCTCTATCCGGTGACGATGGAGCAGACCATGGCCTTGCGGGATCAGTTTCCGGCGGGGTTAAGCGGAAAGAGAGTGGGGGCAGAAGGGCTGCCAGCTGCCGCCGACAGAATGCCCGGGGAAATCTTCCGTATAAAGGACCTGTCGTTCCACTATCTGGAGCATGTGCCTGTTTTGGAAGGCCTTGCCATGGAACTGGATACGAGACCCACTGCGGTGATCGGCCAGAACGGTGCCGGCAAGACGACGCTGGTCAAGCTGTTAAAGGGGCTTTTGAAGCCGGTTTCCGGGTCAATCCTGTTTGGTAATGAGGATATCTCGGAGCGGACGGTGGCGCAGCTGGCCGGCAGTGTGGGGTATGTATTTCAGAATCCGGATGACCAGATTTTTAAAAACCGTGTGATGGACGAAGTCATGGTGGGCCCCCTTAATATCGGCATGAGCCGGGAGGCGGCGGAAAAGCGGGCCAGAGAAGCCCTTTCCATGGTAGGACTCTTAGATGCGGCGGAAGAAAATCCCTATGATCTGGATTTATCGGAGCGGAAGATGGTGGCAATCGCCTCGGTTGTGGCCATGGATACACAGGTTCTGATTCTGGATGAGCCGACCATTGCCCAGGATGCCAGAGGACGCGCAGTCATAGGATCGATTGTAAGAAAACTGAGTGATTCCGGAAAGTTTGTGCTGGCGATTCTCCATGATATGGATTTCGTGGCGGAGTATTTTGAGCGGGTCATCGTGATGGCACACGGAAAGGTGCTGGCCGATGGACCGAAGGAGTCCGTATTTTATGAGGTAGACGCCCTGGCGGCTGCAAAGCTGGAACAGCCCCACATGGCGGCCCTCTGCCGGAAACTGGGGTATGAGGGGGCATTTATGACAGTGAATGATATAAACGACAGAAAAGATGGGACTGCGGAACAGGAGTGATGGATCGAGTGGACGGAGATAAGAGAAGACAGCAGATCATGGAGATACTGAATCAGGAGACGTCTCCCGTGTCCGGAGCGGAGCTGGCGAAGCGGGCGGGAGTGAGCCGTCAGGTCGTGGTTCAGGATATCGCCCTTCTGCGGGCCGAGAATAAGGAGATCATGTCCACAAATAAGGGCTATGTTCTCTATAAACCCCAGCAGGGGGTAGAGAAGGCGCGCGTCCGCGTCTTCCGGGTGAATCACGATACGGAGCATATGCTGGACGAGCTTCAGACGATCGTGGATTACGGAGGAAGAATTCTGGACGTATCGATTGAACACGCACTCTACGGCCAGATCAGCGTGGACTTAATTATCAACAACCGGCTGGATGCGCTGGAATTTGTGAATCAGATGGCGATGAGCAGGGATCAGCCGTTAAAGGTCCTGACCGGCGGCTGCCATTACCATACGGTAGCCGCGGATTCGGAAAAGAATCTGGATATGATAGAAATGGAGCTCCAAAGAAAGGGATATCTGGTCTAGACCGGATATCCCTTTTTGACGGCCGGCGGCAGCCTTCAGGCTATTCGCTGCAGAATACAATGATCTTTTCCGGCGTGGTCATGGCCGGGATGCTGCGCGTGGTGGTACTGTAGAGTACCAGCAGGTAGTGATTCGCCGGTGTGCCGTAGTAGATCTGTCCGTTGGCCATAAGTACTTCGGTCCCGCCTTTTTCCGACAGGTTTAATTTGAGCGTCGCATCTGAATTAACCAGATTTTCGTCAAAATAGTCGAAGGCGGCAAAGAGACCGTCATCCGTCTCTGCAATCAGGACTGCGTGATAGCGGGGCGGATAAATGAGCGGGGTGGGGACTGAACTGTCGTAGAACGCGACGATGGGGTCTCCGGGCTTTAACGTCTCCTGGCCCTCCACATAGGTGAGGGGGGTGACAGTAAAGGTAACAGGGCCGATATCCTGCGTCATGACGAAAAATAAAAGGGTGCAGTCCTGCGTGCCGTCTGCTGTCTGCATGGGGGTGATGGAGGTGATGGTTCCATAAACCGGTGTAAACTGTGCCATGTGATATTCCTTATGCATACACTTTCTATTTATCATATGAAAGGGGACGGCGATGCGTGAAACGGAAAAAATATGAAAAATTTTAAGGTTACAAAAATATTTAGAAAATGGCTAAAAATAGCGAAATGTGACTAAAATTTTGTCAGATATCGAGTAAATTACAATGGACAGGTTGTGATAGGTTTAGTATAATGGAAGTGTCGCGTAAATATTTTCAGTCTTTTTGTGAGATGCGTGACAGCTGTATACGGAGGAGAGGAGAATCAGACATGGAAAACAGCAGGTTTGCAGTGATCAGTGACAGCTCCTGTGATTTACCCGATGAGCTGACTGCAGCGAAGGAGATCACGGTGGTGCCGTTTTATGTTTCTTTTGACGGAGAAACCTATAAAAAAGAGGGAACGGAAATCGGCATCCGCGAATTTTACCGGGAGATGGTGGAACAGCCCGGTGTATATCCCAAATCTTCCATGCCGTCGATTCAGGATTATGTCGACGTATTTCAGCCGTTTGCGCAGGCGCACATTCCTGTTCTGTGTATCTGCATCACGACGAAATTCAGCGGTTCCATGCAGTCCGCGCTGAATGCGAGAGAGATGGTGCTGAGCCAGTATGAGGATGCGCAGATTGAAGTGATAGACGCAACCGTGAACACTGTGCTTCAGGGGCTTTTCGTGCTGGAGGCTGTCTCCATGAGGGAGGAAGGGATGACCCTCTCGGAGGCTGTGGCGGCACTCGATGAGATGAAAGAGAGCGGCCGGATATTCTTTACGATTGGAAGCATGGATTACTTACAGCATGGCGGAAGAATCGGAAAAGTGGCCGGAGCTGCGGCTTCCGTGCTGGGAATCAGGCCCATTATTACCCTGAAGCAGGGAGAGATATTTCCGAGCGGAATATCGAGGAGCAGAAGAAAATCGATCGATAAGGTGATTGCTCTTCTGCTTGATTATCTGAAGGAAAACGGGGAGCCCATGAGCAGCTACCGTTTTACCATTGGCTTTGGCTATGACCGTGAAGAAGCGGTTTTATTTAAGAACCAGGTGCTTGCTGCTCTCAGAACCGGGGGGTATGAGATGGAGGATGCCTGGATCAACCAGATTGGTGCGACGATCGCCGTTCATACGGGGCCGTATCCGCTGGGAGTCGGAATTATCAGACGTCATCATAAAGAAAGGCAGGGAGAATGAGTTATCTTGCAGCAGGCGTGATTGCTTTTGGTATGTATTTACTCTATGATCTGAACAGCTTTACCTGGAAAAACCGCATTCTGCACACCTTTTTCCTGATCGGCAGCGTGATTCTGGCGGTTTCTACCGCGGTATGTTTCATGACGCTGGTGAAGGCGTACGGACCGCCGGTCTGGCGAATTGTGATATTTGGCGCCCTGGCTGTGAGTCAGGCTGCGCTGCTTGTCTATACACTGTTTTTCGCATTGCCGTTTGAAAAAACGTATACCAGGCTGGAAGAAAACCCGCCAGTGTACACAGAGGGCGTTTATTCCCTCTGCAGACACCCGGGGGTGGTGTGGTTTTTCTTTCTGTATCTGTGTCTCGCCCTGTTAACCGGGCAGAGGCTGATGATGGCTGTGTGTATCTGTTACAGTGGGCTTAATGTTTTATATGTCTGGTTTCAGGACCGGATTACATTTCGGAGGACACTTTCCGGTTATGAGGCGTATCAGAGAGAAACACCATTTCTGATACCCAACGGAAAGAGCATACGTAAATGTGCCGGGTACTTCCGGACAGTGGAGGAGGACGGGGATGAAATTTGAAGATAAACTGAAGGAGCGAAAGGATTGGGAGCTCTGGAAGGAATACTGCGGTTTTCTGGATTTAACCATAGAAGAATTTATGGCGATTCAGAACCGGCTTATGCTGGAACAGATCAGTAAATGGAAGGCCAGCGGTATCGGAAAGGCGATCTTAAAGGGACGGAATCCGGAGACGATTGAAGAGTTTCGGAAGATGGTGCCGCTGACCTCTTATGAGGATTATGCGGACAGCTTATCCTTAAAGGATAAATCCATACTCCCGGATGATCCGGTGATCTGGATCCAGACGACGTGGGAGGGCGGACGGCATGCGATCAAGCTGGCTCCTTACACGAGAAGCATGCTGGAGACGTACCAGAATAACATGCTTGGCTGCCTGATGCTGTCCACCAGCAGCGGGCGTGGAGACTTCGATGTCAACCCAAAGGATACTATTCTTTATGCGCTGGCACCGCTTCCCTATGCGACGGGAATTTTTCCTCTGCTTTTAAACGATGCGATCAGTATCGAATTTCTTCCGCCGGTCAAGGAAGCCCAGAAGATGTCCTTTAGTGAACGGAATAAAAAGGGCTTTAAAATGGGCTTAAAGAAGGGGATTGACTTCTTCTTTGGCGTCGGAAGCGTTACATATTACGTCAGTCTCAGCATTGCGTCTCTCGGTTCCGGGCATAAAAGCGGAGGCGGTTCGGGAAGCGGCGACGGCAAAAAGAAGATTTCCATCAGCCCGGCCATGGTGATCCGGCTTCTGAAGGCGAAGCATATCTGCAGGAAAGAGGGAAGAGATCTGCTTCCAAAGGATTTGTTCCGGCTGAAGGGATTTATGTGTGCCGGAACGGATAACCGCCTTTACCGCGACGACTTAGAGAAGCTGTGGGGCGTTCGCCCCATGGAGATTTTTGCGGGGACGGAGCCAACCTGTATCGGAACCGAGATCTGGAGCCGGGATGGCATGTACTTTTTCCCGGATGCCTGTTTTTATGAATTTATCCCGGAAAAGGAGATGGAACGGAGCCTGGCGGATTCCTCCTATGAACCGCGCACCTGCCTTATGAACGAGGTGGAGGAGGGGGAGAAATACGAACTTGTGATATCTGTTCTGAAGGGCGGCGTCTTCATGCGTTACCGCGTAGGGGATGTCTATCGATGCATCGCCCTGGAAAATGAGCGGGATCACGTTCGATTTCCCAGATTTGAGTACATAGACCGGATACCAACGGTGATCGATATCGCCGGATTTACAAGAATCACGGAGAATTCCATCACCCGCGTCATCGGACTGTCGGGACTGAATGTGAAGGAATGGACGGCAGCCAAGGAGGTTACGGAGAATAAGCGGCCGTTTCTGCACATGTATGTGGAGATGGAGCCGGAGTGCCTGTTTTCTTCTGCAGTAACCGTCAACATCCTGAAGGAACACATGGGCGTCTATTTCAAATACGTCGATGAGGATTACAAGGACTTAAAGAAAATCCTGGGGATTGATCCCCTGGAGATTACGATCCTGCGGTGCGGAACATTTGACGCGTATTACCGCGGGGGTAAGGAGAAGATGCGGCGGATCAATCCCACCCAGTATGAGATCGGAGAGCTTTTAAAGAGTCAGGAACTGGTTTCCGCTTTTGGAAGGAGGCCTCAGAGAAGTGTATAATTACTCATTTATCTCTGTCACGGCTCTGTTTTGCTACATGATCTTATTTGTGGCGTTCATGGCCGCGCAGAAGACGAAAATCATCCACTCATTTCTGGTAGTGCTGGCCGCGTTTTTACTGTGGACAGGCGGTTCCCTTGCCATGCGTATGGAGCTGTGGCCGGGAGTGGAATTCTGGTTCCATTTTTCCATAGTGGGCCTGATTATTCTGCCGTTTACGTTTTTTAACTTTATCTATGCGCTGGTGGATTCGGATGACACCATCCTGTGGTGGTCGTGGCTCATACTGGCAGTGATCAATAATGCGGCCAACATCAAATGGGGCTTCTATATTCCATGCCCGGAAGTGATAAGGCTGGCTAACGGATCAGCCGGATTCGTGTACCATATCGGCTGGCCGATTATTATCCTGTTTATCACCATGTCGTTTCCGATCATCCATATGTTTTACCTGGTGCATAAGTCGTACAGGAAGAACACGGTGGAACGAAATCAGCTGAAGCCGATCTTTGCAGGAATCGTCATTCTGTTTATCGGCCATGCCGGAACTCTGGTGCCGGTGTTCCGCGGATTCCCGACAGATGTCCTTTCAGGCATCATTAACGCGGGATTCATGTTCTATGCATTATATAAAAAGCATTTATTCCGGCTGACGCTCCTGGTTTCCAGGGGAGTGGTCTACGGAATCAGCACGTTGCTGGTGGCACTGCTGTTTGCCAATTACATCAACCCGATCCAGGAGTTTATTCAGAGGAACATGCCGGTATTTGCGGGAAGCAGCCTTCTGATCGTGGCGGTCTGCTTTGCGCTGGTTACGTTCTTACTGTCTTCGGTGGTGAAGACTTTTATCGATATTCTGTTTACCAAGGGGGAACTGGTCCAGACGGAGAATTTAAAGAAATTCAGCACAGCAGTGTCTAAGAGCCTTGAGGTGGCTGATATCGTGGAGGAGATCTCGACGGTTATCCAGGAGACGCTGGCGGTAGAGACCATCTATATCTGTCTGGCCGACCAGGCGGGAGAGAATTATGAGACGGCGCACCGGTCCCGTCCCATCAGCGGCGTAAACATAACCATACGGGGGGACAACCCGATGGTGGAGTGGATGCGCCAGAACAGGCGGTGTATCCAGATATCGGAATTCCGCAGGACCGTGCTTTTTAAGTCCATGTGGGAGGAGGAGAAGCAGCTGATCCGTGAACTGGGAATCCAGTGCATGCTTCCGCTGCAGGACGAGGAAAGCCTGGCTGGAATCGTGCTTCTGGCCTCCAAAAAGAAGGGGAAATCCTACGGCTACGATGATTTGAATTTCCTGGAATCAGTCAGTTCCATCGCGTCTATCGCGGTCCGCAACTCCAGGCTGTATGAGAAGGCCTGCATGGAGGCACGGACGGATGAGCTGACAGGACTTTTAAACAGGAAGTATTTCTATGAGTTTTTGAATCAGCAGTATGAGAAGAAGCCGAACAAGGAGCTGGCCCTGATCATCATTAACATCGATGATTTCAAGCTTTATAACCAGCTCTACGGCATGAAGGAGGGGGACGCTGCCCTTCAGAATGCGGCGAAGATCATCAGCGCCACGGTGGGAGAGCGCGGCTATGTGGCCCGCTACAGCGGAAAGGAATTCGCGGCGGCGCTGCCTGATTTCGATGTGCTGGCGGCCAGGAATATCGCGGAATCCATACGGATGCAGATTTTAAATATGAACAAGAGGGCCACGGATTACGCCTTAAAGGTGCTGACCGTGAGCTGCGGGATCTGTACCATCCCATATTCAGCCAGCAATATCAAGCAGCTGGTGGAGAACGCAGACATGGCTGTATTTTCCGTGAAGCGGAAGGGGAAAAACGGCGTCATGGTCTATGACATCGGATCCCATATAGACGGAAATGCAAAGGGCGGTGAACCGCTGGTGAGAGAGGATGTCTATACCTCGTACCAGTCCACCATCTATGCGCTGACTGCGGCCATCGACGCCAAGGACCACTATACCTTCAGCCATTCCAGGCATGTGGCGGAGTACGCGGGGATTCTGGCGGAAGAGTACGGCATGAGTGAAGACTTCATCGAGCTGGTGAGGGAGGCCGGGCTTCTTCATGATATCGGAAAGATCGGGATCCCGGAACATATTTTAAACAAGCCCGGAAGGCTGGAGCCGGAGGAGTATGAGACCATGAAGGGCCATGTGGAAGCGGCCATCGGCATCATCCGGAACCTGCCGTCTCTGGACTATGTAATACCGGCCGTTATTGGCCACCATGAGCGGTATGACGGCAAGGGCTACCCAAGGGGAATCGCGGGAGAAGATATACCGCTCTCTGCAAGAATTCTCTGCATTGCAGATTCCTTTGACGCTATGATATCAAAAAGGTCCTACAAGGACCGCTGCTCCCTGGAATTTGCCATGGAGGAGATCTTGAAACAGGCCGGTAGGCAGTTTGATCCGCAGCTGGCGCCGCTGTTCGTGGAGGCGGTCAGGAAGGGGAAAATCAAACCCGAAGAGGAGTGAAGGTGGCTTCGCACACAGAAAGGTTCTTCCCCGCCTCCGGTTGCGTCCCGGCACAGGGGGAGTTGATATCCCGTGTCCGCCTTGCTTCCTACTCGCCATAAAAATGAACGTGACTGACGGACACATAATGCGTGTGTTCGCCAGTCACGTTCATTTTTATGACTAGTGCCTTCCGGCGAAAATATGTCGGTATATAGCATCTGATATCCGCGTCAGGTGTGCGTCTGCGAAGCGACGGCGTAGTGGGCGCTACGACTAGCTTCGCAGGCGTGCACCTGGCGTGGAGAGCAGGTGCTATATACTGGCGTATTTTCGCCGGGAGGTACTGGTATCCAGATGGCGGCACACTGGGATATCAACTCCCCCTGTGCCGGGACGCAACCGGAGGCGGGGAAGAACCTTTCTGTGCGCGAAGCTTTGAATTTAGAAAAAGCGAAAAACAAAAAGCGAAAAAGTAAAAGTTGGAAGCGGGGGATTGAAAATAAAATTTGTTTTTATATGAGAGAGGATCGTAATAAAAATGTCATAAAATCTTATCAGAAAAAGGTTGGACATCATGCATGGCCATGCGTTATAATAAACACATTAACTAATTGCTAGTAAAGAGGTAGGAATTAAATGGAAAGAGAAAAACCACGCAGCAGAAAGAAAAAGCGGCTGGGCGTAAAGTTCTGGGCAGCTGTCTGCGGCGGTATCGCAGTGGCGGCGGCCGCCACGGTTACCGTGTTGTACATACAGACGGGAAAGCAGTATCGTACTGTGTTTTTCCCAAATACGACTATTAACGGCATTGATGCGTCGAAGAAGACTGTGGATGAAGTGAAGCAGCTGATCGCTTCGGGCATCGACGGATATACGTTGACCATCAAGGAGCGGGGCGGCGCAGAGGAAGTGATATCGGGCGATGAGATCGGCCTGGAATCGGTGTTTGACGGCAGCCTTGAGAGGCTTCTGGAGGAACAGGAGCCCAACGACTGGTTCCGCCATCGGAAGGCGACTCAGACTTTTGAGATCGATACTATGATCCAGTTTAGTGATGAGAAGCTTATGGGCGTGGTGGATGCGCTGAACTGCTTTGATGAGACGCAGGTGGTGAAACCACAGGATGCGGTGATGTCAGAGTATGTGTCAGGCCAGGGATATCGTGTGATTCCTGCGGTAGAGGGAAGCGAACTGGATAGAGAGAAGGTGATGGCCGGTATCGCGGAGGCGGTAAACGGCCTACAGAGGGAGCTGTCCCTGGAGGAACTGGATGCCTACGTGAAGCCAGGAGTTCCCAGTGACGACGCAGAGCTCCTCGCCCGCGTGCAGGCGCTTAATAAATTTGTGAATGTCAGAGTGACGTATACCTTTGGAGACAGCCGGGAGGTGCTGAGCGGCGATACTATCAAGGACTGGATCGGTATCGGTGACGATGGAAATGCATATGTCAGCAGCGGAGCGGTCACGGAGTATGTGAAGAGTCTGGCCTCCAAATACGATACCTATAATAAGGCAAAAACTCTTAATACCTCCTACGGAAAGACCGTTAGGATTACGGGAGGAAGCTATGGCTGGAGAATCGATCAGTCCGCGGAGGCGGATGAACTGGCAGCCATAATCCGTTCAGGCGAGAGTCAGACGAGAGAACCGGTCTACAAGCAGAAGGCGGTCAGCCATGGGGCTAATGATTATGGCAGCACCTATGTGGAGATTAACTTGACGGCGCAGCACCTTTTCTATTATAAAGACGGCAGTCTTGTGGTGGAATCTGACTTTGTGTCGGGCAATGAAGCCAAGGGCTGGGCGACTCCGGCGGGAGTTTATCCGCTGACCTATAAGCAGAAGGACGCGGTTTTAAAGGGCGAAGATTATAAGACGCCGGTGGATTACTGGATGCCGTTTAACGGCGGGATCGGTCTCCATGATGCGACATGGCGTTCCAGCTTTGGAGGCACGCTGTATAAGAACGGCGGATCTCACGGCTGCGTCAACCTGCCGCATTCCGTAGCACAGAAGATATTTGAGAACATCTCGGCGGGGACTCCGGTACTCTGTTACCATCTGGAGGGAACTGAGTCGAAGACCACCTCAACACCGGCGGGCAAGCCAATACAGCCGACGACCGCGGCACCGGAGACCACGGCGGCCACCACTCCGGCGGCTACTACCCCGGCAGCTACGACGGCGCCTTCCGAGACCACGGCCCCGTCTGAAGCTCCTGCGCCAAAGCCGACAGAGAGCCAGACTGCGGCCCCTACAAAGGCCCCGGAGACGGAAGCTTCGACTACGGCGGCTTCACCGGAGAGCGGAGAGAAGGGACCTGGAGTACCAACTGGGAGCTCAGGGAATAAAGAGATTGGACCGGGCGTCTCATGACGCCTGGAATAGATAAATTTTAAGAAACCACGCCTTATTTCACAGATGTTGTTGAAAAATGATTTTTAATGTAGTTTAAAGAGGAAGTATGGGAAAATGATTTGATAAGAAAAAGGGACTGTTATACTTATGTTATGAAAAAATTATGAGTGTAACAGTCCCTCAATTATATTCTCTAATATACTTCATGCATGTGAATTACTTCAGACCATCTATTAATAAATCAAATAGAGTCTTTTCTTGTTTAGGAATATTTGCCTTTTTATGGTATTGCGTAATGGCATTTATTAATTTGTCGATGTCGGAGAAATAGTCTTTAACAAAGACATAACTTTTAACATCCGGATATTTTAAATTCTGCTTACAATAATCACTGGGCTTCTTCTTACTTTTCTCATATTCTTCGTACTTATTTTCATTATGGATTATCAGCATTTCAATTTCTGGCGCTGTTATTATATTAATAACCTCGACTTTATCTTTGTATAGCTTGCTTAGTTTGAATTTCTCCGTTCTGGAATCTAATATCCGCAGAATTGTGATTTTCTTGTTGAAATTCTTTCTCAAATACAGTTCTTCAAATCTTTCTGCTGATCGTACCCTGATAATTTTTTCGTCTAACAGCTGTTGCTTTTCAAAGTATAATTTATTATTTTCTAAAAGTAATTCAATAACAGCCTGTTCGGCAGAGCCTTCACAAATGCAGGCTATGATATTTTGTTCATTCATAATCTGCTTATACCTCGCCTGCTTCTGTAACTTTTACAAGAGCCTTTTTCAAGTTAATATAGGAATCATAAGACGGGGTAGTCTGTTCTAAATAACCACTTTGAAATAGTTCGCTTTTTTTGACATCATTTCTTGTGAGTAAATCAGATAAATTCTCAATAGTAATTCCACCCCTATTTTTTATAACAGAAATATTATCGTTTCTGTCAAAGATATCAAGAAGTTCTATATAATGGGTAGAAAAAACCAATACTGCGCCAGCCTTATTAATCTCATTATCCATAAAAAATTTAATTAGGGTTGAAACTATTTCTTTGTTAAAATGATTTTCAAGTTCGTCGACTATAATATATCCACCTTCTTTCAGTGTAAGTATAGCAGTCATAAAAATATTTAGCCCTTTGATAGTGCCTGAGGAAAGATAACTGCATATGTCCAATGGAGAATAAACAATAATTTCTTTTTTGTTATAAAATTTTAAGCGTATTTCAATTTGCCCTTCTTTTTCCTCTAATTCAGTACATTTTAGGTACTCAATACTCGGGTCTAAAAACCGAACCAATTCAATTGGAAAGCGTCCTATAATTCTCAATCCATTAAAATTTGTCCAATCTATTAGATCCATGACAAATAGCGTTTTATTTTGTTGCTTATTAAATGCAACAATTATACTTACATCATCTAATAAAAATAAATCTTCTTGATTTCTTTCAGCTGTTAATTCTGCATTTGAAAAATTAAACAAATCTTTTTTTGAACGTACGGTACTTAAAGATTTTGTCCATATTTTTTCTTTTACGATAATATATTGAGTTTTCATTTCATTTTTTTTGTGCTGAGGTTTTATTGCAGTGTATAATTTTGTCAATTTATTATCATCGCTTATAAAGTAAATCGTAAAGCATACTTCCTCATGTTTTTCTAAACCATCCAAAACGTCATTGCAATCAATCGTATTAATAGGCTTGTTTTGCAGCATTTGCATAACAAACGAAATTACTTTAAGCGTCGTAGTTTTACCGGATGCATTGATTCCAACCAAAGATATAACATTGTTAATATATATATTGGAAGCAATATGAGTAAGCATTTCATTTTTATCTGCACTAACACGTTGCTTTGCATAAAAATCAATTTCAAAATTTTTTTCAAACAATTTAAGTCCTGTAGCCTGAATTTTTAAAATCTTCATAATTACATTCATCTCCTATTTTTATTCTATTCTAGCATAGTATTGACCAATAGTCAATTTGATATACAGATAAAAACACTTCAAGCGTTTTTATCTGTATATCAAATTGATGCAATTTTGTAGGAGATATAGTTAAACAGCTCATATATCAGAAAAAATGGCTGAAAATCATAACAAGAAGAAATCCGATGTCATAACTTAAAAGCCCCCTCTCATTTAAAGGATAAGTTTAAATGAGAGGGGGCTAAATAAGATTGTATGTCCGAATTATTATTCCCACTCAATCGTAGCCGTAGGCTTCGGGCTCAGATCATAGCACACACGGTTTACATTCTTCACTTCTTTTAAGATCCTGTCTGTAATCTTTAACAGCACGGCGTAGTCGATCTGCTCAATCGATGCGCTCATGGCGTCGATGGTGTTGACGGCGCGGAGGATGACCGGATAATCGAAGCATCTGGCGTTGTCGCGGACGCCAACGGATTTGAAATCAGGCACGACGGTGAAATACTGCCATACGGTCTTGTCCAGTCCGGCATTGGCAAATTCTTCGCGCAGGATGGCGTCGGATTCGCGGACTGCTTCCAGACGTTCTTTTGTGATGGCTCCAAGACAGCGCACGCCCAGACCAGGACCCGGGAACGGCTGGCGGTATACCATCTCTGCTGGAAGTCCCAGTTCTACGCCGCAGGCGCGGACCTCATCCTTGAACAGCTGACGCAGCGGTTCTACCAGCTGGAACTGTAAATCTTCCGGGAGACCGCCTACGTTGTGATGGGATTTGACCATCTTCGCCGTTTTGGTTCCGCTCTCCACGATGTCGGGATAGATCGTTCCCTGTGCCAGGAATTCGATTCCCTCCAGTTTTCTGGCTTCTTCTTCAAATACACGAATAAATTCCGCACCGATAATTTTTCTCTTCTGCTCCGGATCGGCAACCCCTGCAAGCTTGCCAAGGAAACGCTCGGTTGCGTCCACGTATACTAAATTGGCATCGAGCTGATGCTTGAACACGTCGATGACTGATTCAGATTCTCCCTTGCGCATCAGGCCGTGATTGACATGGACACAGGTGAGCTGTTTGCCGATGGCCTTAATCAAAAGGGCGGCTACGACGGAACTGTCCACACCGCCGGAGAGGGCGAGCAGAACCTTCTTATTGCCTACCTGGCTGCGGATCAGCTCTACCTGGTCGGCAATGAAATTCGTCATGTTCCAGTTGGCCTGCGCATGGCAGGTGTCAAATACAAATTCCCTTATCAGAGAGACTCTTGTGTCCTCGTCCTCAGGCCATTCTGCTGCGCGGTTTTCGCAGGATGCCGGCTCGTGTCCGGCGGCCATGACGGGATAGCCTGCTTCGTAGATTTCCGGCAGAACATCGATTCGTACGCCGTCCACGATATGGTTGGGACCTCCGTTTATGATCACGCCCTTTACGTTGGGAAGCTTTTTGAGCTCTTCCGCGGTAATGTCATGGGGATAAATTTCGCTGTAAACGCCGACTGCACGGATTTCCCGGGCCAGCCTTGTATTTTCTGTACTTCCCAAGTCCAGAATGACTATCATATCCTGTTTCATAAGTGCCTCCTTTGACCTTCTCTTCTGTGATTCTAATGTAAAGCTGTAATTATTTTGCTGTAATATCTAGTGTAGCAGAAAATGAATCGAAGGTAAATGAAATTTTCATGATTTTAACAGACTTTCAGTAGACAAATGCAGAAATTAGACGTATAGTATATGAGAAATTGTTGCGATTGCAACAGTTGAAACTGCAAGTGAAGAGATGGAGGCAGACATGTTTCGAAGATTCTACGGTTACATGAAGGATTACCGGAAATACGGGCTTTTCAGCTGTGCCTGTGTGGCGCTGGAGGTTATGTTCGAACTGGTGATTCCGCTCGTTATGGCGGATATCATCGATGTCGGCGTGGCAAACGGGGACAGAAGGTATATTATTACAAAGGGAATCGAGATGTGCATACTGGCGCTTATGGCGCTGGGGCTTGGCGCCGCGTATTCCAGATTTGCGGCGCTGTGCGGCCAGGGGCTGGGAGCGGAGCTTCGGAAGGCGGAATATCAGAAGATCCAGAGCTTCTCTTTTTCCAATACAGATCATTTCACCACATCGTCTCTCGTTACGAGGCTTACCAGCGATGTGACGGTAATTCAGAACGCGGTAACTACCGGCCTCCGGCCCATTGTGCGTGCACCTGTGATGATGGTGACGGCTCTCTGCCTGTCATTTTCCATCAATGCCAGGCTGGCGCTGATCTTCCTGGTGGCGGCTCCGCTTCTGGGGGTTATCCTGTTTCTTATCATCAGCCATGTGAGGCCCCTGTACTCCCGGATGCAGAAGAGCATCGACCTGGTCAACCGGATCGTGCAGGAGAATTTAACGGCGGTCCGCGTGGTCAAGGCCTATGTCAGGGAAGGCCACGAGATGGAGAAATTCGACGCGGTCAACTCGGAACTGCAGACCGTATCGGAGAGGGCCTTCGGCCTGGCGTGTATGAACATGCCCGCCATGCAGTACGTGATGTATGCGACCATCGTGTCCATTCTGTGGTTCGGCGGCAATCTGATTTTTATCGGAGGAATGCAGGTGGGGGAACTCACCGGATTCTTAAGCTATGTGCTTCAGGTCCTCAATTCCCTGATGATGATTTCCAATGTATTCATGATGGTGACCCGGTCAATGGCCTCCGGAAAACGTATTCTGGAAGTCCTGGATGAGGAAATTGAGATTCAGGATGAGAGCGGGGAATCACTTACCGTGGAAGAAGGCGGAATTACCTTCGATCACGTGTCATTTAAATATAAGAAGAACGCGAAGGAGTACGTCCTGTCCGATGTCAGTCTCGACATCAAACCGGGGCAGACTGTAGGGATTATTGGCGGCACCGGGGCGGCCAAGACGACGCTGGTTCAGCTGATTCCGAGGCTTTATGAAGCCACGGAGGGGGAAGTACTCATCGATGGAAAGCCGGTGAAAGCGTATCCGCTGGAGCATCTGCGGGACGCGGTAGCCGTGGTATTGCAGAAAAATACCCTGTTTACCGGGACGATTGAAGATAATCTGCGATGGGGAAAAGAGGATGCCACGAAAGAGGAAATCGCGTGGGCGTGTGATATCGCCGGGGCGGCCGAGTTCGTGGAACGTTTCCCGGAGGGTTACGATACGTATCTCGATCAGGGCGGCGTGAACTTATCGGGAGGCCAGAAGCAACGTCTCTGTATCGCAAGGGCTGTCTTAAAGCGGCCGAAGATCCTGATTCTCGACGATTCTACCAGCGCCGTGGACACGGCTACTGAGGCGGGAATCAGGTGCGGTCTTAAGGAGAGCCTTCCTGACATGACGAAGATCATCATAGCCCAGCGGATCACCTCCGTCTCGGGAGCAGATCAGATCATTATCATGGACGACGGAAAGGTTCACGCATCAGGCAGTCACGAGGAGCTGCTGGCGAAAGATCCCATTTACCAGGAAATCTATTATTCTCAGCAGGAAGGGGTGGGCTTATAATGGCGAAATACATCGGTTACAAGAAACCGAGGAACACGAAAAGGACGCTGCTGCGGCTCATTTCCTATATGGGAAGACATAAATTTTCCATGTTTGTCGTGGGAATCCTGGTGATTGTCAGCAGTCTTGCCAGCGTATTCGGTACGTATATGCTGAAGCCGATTATCAACCAGTACATCATCCCGAAGGATATTCCGGGACTCGTGAAGGCACTGCTCTTCATGGGGATCCTGTATGCGGTGGGAGCATCGGCCACTCTGGGGTATAACCGTCTGATGGTGAAAACGTCACAGAAGATCGTAAAGGAGATACGAAAGGATCTTTTCAATCACACGCAGACGCTGCCGCTGGCGTATTTTGACGCCCATACTCATGGAGAGCTGATGAGCCATTTCACCAACGATGTGGATACGATTGCCGAGGCGCTGAACAACAGCTTCACACTGCTGATCCAGAGCTTTATCACGACGGTCGGCACCATGGTGATGATCGTGATCTTAAGCTTCCGGCTGTCGCTTATCGTGCTGGGCTGTATGGCGCTCATGTTCCTGTTTATCCGGTTCAATGGGAAACGGAGCCGGAAATACTTTATGGAACAGCAGAAGTATTTGGGCGAGATCAACGGATTTATCGAGGAGATGGTAGCAGGACAGAAGGTGGAGAAGGTCTTCAACCATGAGAAGAAGGATTTTGAAGAATTCTGCAGGAGAAATGAGCGGCTTCGTCAGGCGTCCACCAATGCAATGGCATATTCCGGCCTGATGGTGCCGGTAGTCGTCAGCATTTCCTATTTTAACTATGCGGTGTCGGCCTGCGTGGGTGGTTTATTCGCACTGGCAGGACTCATGGATATCGGAAGTCTGGCTTCCTACCTGGTCTATGTCCGGCAGAGCGCCATGCCGATCAATCAATGCACCCAGCAGGTGAATTTCATCCTGGCCGCATTGTCCGGCGCGGAGCGCATCTTTGATATGATGGATGAGGAGCCGGAGGTGGATGAGGGCACCGTGACGCTGTGCCGTGTGGAGGAGAAGCCGGATGGCAGACTCTGTGAATGCAGCCGGATGAGCGGCCTCTGGGCCTGGAAGATGCCGGACGAAGAAGGAAGAGACAACATCCTTATCCCCTTGACGGGCGACGTTCGTTTTGAGCATGTGGTGTTCGGCTATAATTATAAGAAAAAGATTCTTGATGACATCAGCCTCTTTGCCAAGCCGGGGCAGAAGATCGCATTTGTGGGTTCCACGGGAGCCGGGAAGACGACCATTATCAATCTGATCAACCGGTTTTATGAGATACAGGGCGGTGTGATCACCTATGACGGAATTGACATCACAAAGATCCGGAAGGCGGACCTGCGCCGCTCCCTGGGATTTGTCCTCCAGGATACCCATTTATTTACCGGGACCATCGAGGAGAATATCCGCTACGGAAACCTGGAAGCTACAGAGGAGGACGTAATCAATGCGGCGAAGATTGCCAATGCGCATTCCTTTATCCGGCGTCTGCCCGAGGGCTACCAGACGGTTCTGGAAAGCGACGGCGCGAATCTGTCCCAGGGCCAGAGACAGCTTCTGGCTATCGCCCGGGCCGCGGTGGCTTCTCCGCCTGTGCTGGTACTGGATGAGGCGACCAGCTCCATTGACACGAGGACGGAGCACCTGATTGAGAAGGGCATGGACGCGTTGATGGAAGACAGAACGGTGTTCGTCATCGCGCACCGCCTTTCCACGGTGCGTAATTCCAAGGCCATCATGGTCCTGGAGCACGGGAAGATCATGGAGCGCGGAAGCCACGAGGAGCTGTTGGAACAGGGCGGACGGTATTACCGGCTCTATACGGGCCAGTTTGAACTGGAATGAGCGGCCTGTCAGGACCCGGCCATGCTCCGGGCAGTAATTTCTTTACATGGATTTTACAAAAAAATACGGATAAAATCTTGAAATCCGGCGAGAAAAAAGGCATAATAAGTGGCGTTGGATTGTGATCGATAAGAAAGGCGGTAACAGAGAAAATGGACCGAAAGCAGGAGGTCAGGGAGTTAATGTTCCGTACCGAGATGGCCAGGAAGAGGCGGATCCATCCGGTATGGACCGATATGGGGCTGATCGCGGGACAGCCCAGGGTGTTAAGCCAGCTGTTCATTAAAGATAAAATCACACAGAAAGAGCTTGCAGAGGCGTGCTGTATTGAGCCGGCCACGCTGTCACGTGCGCTGGACCGTCTGGAAGCCATGGGATATATTATCAGAAACGACAATCCGCAGTGCCGTCGTTCCTTCTTAATTTCCCTGACAGAGGATGGGAAGAAGATGGCGGTAAAGGTAAAAGAGACCTTCGAGGGACTGGAGGAAGAGATGATGGAAGGCATTTCCGACGAAGAGATGGATACGATCATCTCCCTGGTCTCCAGAATTTATGATAATCTGCGAAATGAAGAAGAAAGCGGGGGCATTTAACGTATGGGAGCATTAAAAAAGGAAACATTTGTGCCGATGGCCTTCTTCAAGAAAGAGGCCTACACAGGCAGCTTTAAGGGAATGCGTTACCGCGTAGTAAAAGCCGAAGACCAGTTCGAGGCAGTCGTCTACCCGGAACCCTACTGTTTCGAAGCAACCCCGGATGAGAACAAGGTAAAGAACACCTTCCCCTTTACCGAAGAAGGCAGAGAATCCGTCGTAAACTGGTTAAACGACCAATACGATTCCCGCAAATCAGAATGGGACTCCGCCGCCCGCTATTGATGACAGGCAGTAAATACACGCATCGCCTTTCTCCCCTTACAAAGCCAGTACACAGCCCCAGTGATTGCGGAGAGGGCGAGGAGGCCGGGGAGGAGGAGCGTACAGCTTCCTTTTCCGAGGTTCGCAGGAACTTAAGCGGGAAGGCAGGAAAAATGGGTGGCGAAAGTTGGCCTCCAAGCCGACTTTCGAGGGCACACGGAGGAAAAATCCTTCAGGATTTCTTCCGTAGTTTGCCCGATCCGCCCATTTTTCCTGTCTTCCCGCTTTAGTTCCTGCCACCGAGGAAACAAGAAGCTGTACGCTCCTCCTCCCCGGCCTCCTCGCCCTCTCCGCAATCACTGGGGCGTACCCCCCACAAAATTATCATTCCCCCTTTCCTATTTCTCCCAAATATGATATGATACCATATTATTGGGAC
>OIZR01000686.1_pt1 | contig 22200 bp, 17 predicted proteins | sample 1588591 | NCBI WGS metagenome assembly OIZR01 (sample SAMN03283249) | human gut metagenome | biome: human-associated habitat; material: feces | host: Homo sapiens | place: USA | collected 2013 | reverse complement strand
GGCATGGGGATTCCCTTATCTCTGCATCAGCTCTCCCAGCAGCGGCTCGAACTGGACCCCCTCCAGAACCGGGGTGCCCAGCGCCAGGGTGTGGGCTGCGCACCGCTGGACAAACTCCGCCGCCCGCTGGGCCGCTGTCTCCAGCGGCTCCCCCCGGAGCATCGCCCCCAGCACCACGCTGGCGAAAAGATCGCCGGTTCCGGGGAACTGGGCCGGCTCCTGCCTGGCCATAGCAAAACGGATGCGCCCTGTGGCCCGGTCGAAGCAGCCCGCGCCGATGGCGCCCGGCCGGAGGCTCACCCCGGTGAGTACCACCGAGCGCCGCCCATCCAGGCTCAGCCGCTCCAGCCACGCCCGCAGCCCCTCCTCGTCCCGGGGCAGATCGGCGTAGTCCTCCTCCAGCAACAGCGCCCCCTCGGTCAGGTTGGGGGTGATCACGTCCGCCTGGGCCGCCAGATCCCGCATACGCCCGCACAGCTCCGGCGTGTAGGTGCGGTAGGGCTTCCCGTGGTCCCCCATCACCGGGTCCACCAGCACCAGCGTCCCCTCCCGGCGGAACTGGCGGTAGAAGTCCTCTATCAACCCGATCTGCCCGGCAGAGCCCAGAAAGCCGCTGTAGATGGCGTCAAAGGTCACCCCCAGTTCCGCCCAGTGGGCCGCCGTCCCCGCCATCTGGCCGGTCAGATCCAGAAAGGTGGCCTTCTCGCTGGCCGGAAACGCGGTGTGGGCGGAGAGGCAGGCGGTAAGCAGCGGGCAGCATTCCCCGCCCATGGCGGCCAATACCGGCAGCACCACCGTGGTGGAGCAGCGGCCGAAGCCGGAGATATCCTGAATCGCGGCAATCCGCGGAGCACGTTTCATGGTCGGTTTCCCCCTTGCGGTTTACGTTCTTCTCTATTATAACTGCCCGCTCCGCAGAGTGCAATTGACAATTTTGCACGGGAATAGTATACTGAGTTATCATGCGGGCGTGGTGGAACTGGCAGACTCGACGGATTTAGGTTCCGTTACCTTCATGGTGTGCGGGTTCGACTCCCGCCGCCCGCACCATCGGAGTATCCTCCGGGATACTCCGATTTTTTTATTTCTAAAATTATTCTAAAAAAAGTTGTACAGAAACATGCAGCTTTTTGCCTGTTTCCCCCTATATTATGAAAAATAATTTTCTTGTACTTTTAAGGGGGAATAACTGTTGTACTATAAGCGATATTTCGGCACAATACAAAAGAGTGCAGGACTACCAAGCTGGGTCAAATGAACGCACCATTCAGAGGGCAAAACTCACTGTGAGGAATGCTTGAGGCTGGATGACTGTTGGTTTCAGAAGGAAAAAGCTCCGCTTTGTCCGCACCATCCATACTGTCACTGCACATTAGACCCGATTCCTTATACCATTGTTGTCAGCAACGCTGCAGCACATAGCGCATACAGCAAATTTGACCCATATTTGTTTAATACCAGAGGTGAACATCCACACGGGAAAGATAAACTGTTTCATGAATGGGGCTATACAGTTGTGGATGCATTTTGGCTGCAAAAAGAAATAGAACGACAGGCAAGGGAAAAGTATGTATCTGGAAATTATGAATTGGGAAGGTTAAATTTCGCAGGTCAAAGAATAAGTATCAGAATTGAAATCCCGAGAAGAAATGGCGATGGAACAGTATCGTTTATATCAGGTTGGATGGTTGAGCCTACCGGCGAGATACGACTGACAACACCGTACGGAGGTGAATAAAATGCAGATGATGGATTGTGTTGAAGTGATTGTGGAAAAAGAAAGCTATGCCCGGGAAGGCGTACACAAAGGAATGCAGGGTTGGATCTGTTATGAACAAGAAGTAGACGGTTATTGGCTGGTCAATTTCCCGCAATACGGTGAGAAAAACGATATTGCAGAGATCGACATCAAGGAAGAGGACCTTAAATATCTTCCTAATGGCATGAATGTTAAACGGAATGAGCAAATCAAGGCGCAGTTTGATGCATTAGAAAAAGGGAAAAAGGCGGAGGATATTTCCGATTATATGATTTGATTGGATAAAACTCCTTGCTTCCCGTTTACAAACCATTGATATTACTGTATTTTCCACAGATCCTTTCATGACACTCAGACCACGTCGGAGCAAACGTCAAATCGTTTGCTCCGACTTTTTTAAAAAGTCAGAGCGCATTTATTTTGCTGCTCCTCCTTCCCAAATCACAACCGCTGCGCTGGGTTGTGATTTGGGATCGCCGCTCTGCGGCGTTTTTCGATTTTGCAGAAATATCGGTTTTAACCGTTATTTGCATAAAAATAACCACACCTTTCGGTGTGGTTATTTTTATGAATACCGCGAGGACTTCACATACCCGGCGGAAGTGAATTCCGCCTGCGCCAAGATTTTTGAATGCCCCCACCCAATTCGAACAGTTTACATGAGACTGGCGGATAGGGGGGTATAGCTGAAAGCCTTATCATGACAGGACTTTCAGCTATTTCTGTATTCACTTCGGAGATGAGGCATGAAAGTGCAAACGAGCTGAAATCGAGATACAAAATGGAAGATTTTTGGGATTTGCCCCCCCTGTGTCATAACCACATGAGATTAATATTGAGTTGCATAAAATAGGAATACTTGATATAATTACAGCAATACTCTGGGAGAAAAATGTGTAAAGGGTGGCTGTTATGACAGGAAAGCAGTGGTTTGCGCGACAGAAAAAAGAACAGATTGCGCAGCTAACATGTCAACTGGACGCACTGCTTCCTAGTATCTTGCGGCGCCATGCCTTCAGCAAAGACAATCCAGATGACTTCAAATCTCAGCAATTATCCCTCCACGCAAAAATCGGAGGGAAGCACACGACGTATCTTAATGTTACAGATGACGTGATAAGCTCACCTGAGGAATTTGCCGCCCGTTGGTTCCAGGGGCTTATAAACCACATAAAGACCGTCGATGCGGGAAAAGAGGCATCCAGGGCGGCGTATAAGTTTCAGCAGCAACTGACAAGTGATCCGGAACTCTTAGAATATGTGACTCTTTTTTTAAAGCGCACATATTGGCGCAACTGCGATGCCTTGGCAAAAAAACGCCCTAAAAAGGAAGAAGCAGCACTTTGGATTGGGCAAACAAATGCAAGCTACGGACTTCTCATCACCCCTCGTTTTAAAAATGGAGAATGGGAAAACGATGTCAGTGAAATTCGACATTTTAAACCAAACTACTGGACCATCGGACATGTCCTGGAGACAGGACTTGTCGTTCCCCATTCACCGCAAAGAATAGAGTTTTTTACGATAGAACAATACCTGGTATTTTTTCAAAATATTATGGTTCGACAAACGAGATCACCCTATGAAATGGAGATTGCCAAAAAGTATTGCGAGTTGGTGTTAAGCAGCAAGCAGCCATACGAAATCCCGCTCTTGATCCCAGAATTGCGATATGGCGGTCTTCAGACACAGCACAGGTATCGGTTGGATTTCACGATTATTAATCCCTATACATTGCAGAAACAGGGATTTGAATTTTCTCCCTGGTCAACACATGGGTACTTATCCAGGACAAAGGAAAAAAATCAAAAAGAAATCAATTTAGAGGCCAGAGCCAATTTTGAAAAAGAGATGCAGAAGCACAAAGAATATTACCGAAAGTTTAATATTTTTGTATAGAATATATACAGACTCAGACCTGCAAAATCTCGATCAGATATTTGAAGAAATGCAACAGTATTTAAAGCCTGAGCACGAAAACAGACAGATACTTGAAGCGACACTTGAGGAATTCAAACGGTTTTCTTTATAGAATCAACCTTAATCCCAAGCCCTTATCAAAGTGCATTTTTTATCAACACAGGACATGTCGCCGCGGACGTCATATCGTTCGCGGCGACTTTTTTGTAAAAGTCACCGCTTACTCATTTTGTCGCGGCTCCTTTCCAAACCGCAACCGCTTTGCTGGGTTGCGATTTGGTTTTTGGTGCAGACCTGCAACCACTGCATCTTTTTTGTAGCCATCACCCGGCGAAGAAACCTGTTTTTGACTTCGGTCAAAGACAGGTTTCTTTCTATTTTGACTGTCATCATTGTCCATAGAGGATACGGTGTTTTCCCTGCCCGATCCAGATTGAAAAGAATTTGTAACAGCTAAAAAAGTTATTTGATTAGACCAAATAAAATTGCCCGCCGGCATCAAATCCGGAGCGGATTTTCCGGCTGCTGCGCATACTATCCTCTTTTGCCTCCGAGTTATGGCTGCCCGCACGGTGTGGTCTTAAGCGTCATCTGCCTCCAGCCGGGTTTTTCAAGTGGTCAAAATCTTACGTTGAAATTCTGTGACTTTATATGTTATATTAGCTTTGATTACTTTTACGGGCTCTCGCAAAAGAGAGGCACAGCGTGTACTGGGAGATATCATAGTGCGTGAAAATGAATATAAGGAGATCCTGTCGGCGCTCTTAGGCCTTTTGAATGAAGGGGTTCATATTGTGGCCGGGCAGGGGACCTCCATTTTTTACAATTCCGTTATGGCCAGGATGGAACAGATGGAGCCGGCAGATGTGGTCGGCCGGCGTTTTGAGGATGCGTTTTCTCACATGGATCTGGAGTCCAGTACGATTTACCGTGCGCTCCAGGCCGGGGCATCCACCGTCAATCAGCCGCAGCGGTACATCAACGCCAGCGGCAAATATATTCACACCATTAATACTACCATTCCGGTCAAAGATGCCGACGGGAAGCTGCTCGCCGTGATCGAGGTAGCCAATGACGTAACTCAGCTGTCGGAGCTGTGCGACCGGCTGGCCCATCTGCAAAGTCAGGTGGGGACGCAGGAGACATCCAAAAAACAGAAGCTCAAACGCTATCACTTTTCCGATCTGATCGGGCGTGATCCCAAGTTCCAGAAGAGCATGGAGCGGGCCAAGCGGGCGGCGCAAAACGACATGCCGGTGCTGATCTACGGGGAGACGGGCACCGGAAAGGAGCTGTTCGCCCAGAGCATCCACTACGGTGGAACGCGGAGCGGGAAGCCCTTTATTGCGCAGAACTGCGCGGCCCTGCCCAGCAACCTGCTGGAGGGGCTTCTGTTCGGCACCGCCAAGGGCGGGTTCACCGGAGCGGTGGACCGGGCGGGCCTGTTTGAGCTGGCCAACCACGGTACGCTCCTGCTGGATGAGCTGAACTCCATGCCCTATGAGCTCCAGAGCAAGCTGCTCCGGGTCTTGCAGGAGTCCTACATCCGGCGGGTTGGGGGCTCAGAGGATATTCCGGTGGATGTCCGGGTAATCACTACTGTAAATGAAGACCCTGTCGACCTGATCCGCCAGGGAAAACTCCGTCAGGACCTGTACTACCGCCTCAGCGTGGTCACCCTGAATATTCCGCCCCTGCGGGAACGCAGGGGCGATATCCCCTATCTGGCCCAGGCGCTGATTGAAAAGCACCATGCGAAGATGGGAAAGCGCCTGTCGGAGCTGCCGCGGGATGTGCTGCGCCAGCTCATGGAATACGACTACCCGGGAAACGTCCGGGAATTGGAGAACATCCTGATCCAGGCCATGTTCATGATGGATGGGGACAGCGGCTTTACAACAGAGCTCCTGGACCTGCCCGCGCCCGGCAAGGCCGTGGACCGGCGTGGCACAGACTTTCAGGCGGGCGAGTCCCTGCAGGACTATATCGAGCGCATTGAGGAGGAAACGATACGCACCATGTTCGACCGCTGCCGGGGGAACGTATCCCAGTGCGCAACCTGTCTGCATATGAAGCGGCAGACCCTTCAGCACAAGCTGAAAAAATATGGAATTCTTTTATTAACGGCTTCTTGGGGGGCGCAAAAAAGTGGGCATAATGCCCATTTTTTTGCGCCTTGTCAACCTGTTTTGGTGCATGTTTGCCAGAGCAGCTCACAGGCCGTTTCAGAATAAAATTTTGTGGATGTCCTCTAAACCCCGGCTAATTGTCCATATAAATGGAAAATATAAGAATTTAATTGAAATATTATACAAATCAAAGGGTGCGCCGGAAAAACTGGCACACCCTTTGCTTTTTCTATCCGCAGACAGGACACAGAACCTGAACCACACGACCTGTAACGGAAAGGATGAATGCAGCATGAAAAATGTGAAGGTAATTCTCTGGGGACTGGGCGCCATGGGCGGCGGCATCGGCAAGATGCTCTGCAAAAAGCAGGGCGTGGATATTGTGGGCGCCATCGACATCGGCGCCAAGCTGGGCAAGAGCCTGTATGACGTGGTGCCCGGCATTGAGCGCGGCGACCGCGAGGACGTGATCGTGGGCACCGCCGAGGAGGTCATCCGGCCCGGCGCCGCCGATATCGTGGTGGTGTGCACCAACTCCTTTACCCGTGATGTCTATGACAAACTGGTGTTTGTTATGGAGCGGGGCATGAACGTCATCACCTCCGCCGAGGAGATGGCTTATCCCCAGGCCCAGGAGCCTGAGCTGGCGGCCAAGCTGGACGAGATCGCCAGGAGGAACGGCGTCACCGTGCTGGGCACCGGCATCAACCCCGGCCTTATCATGGATCTGCTGGTCATCCTGTGGACCGGCGCCTGCGAGAGCGTGGATCACATCGTCTCCCGCCGTGTGAACAGCCTGTCTCCCTTCGGCCCCGCCGTCATGGAGGAGCAGGGTATCGGCCTGGAGGTGGCCGAATTTGAGAAGCGGAAGGCCGCGGGCACCATGACCGGCCACGTAGGCTTTGCCGAGTCCATCCGCATGATCACCGACGCTCTGGGCTGGAAGCTGGATAAATTCGAGCAGGACATGGAGCCCATCGTCACCGACGTGGACCGCAAGTCCCCCTATGGCTTTGCCGCCGCCGGCCATGTGGCGGGCGTTGCCATGAAGGGCTGGGGCACCGTGGACGGCCAGGTGAAGATCGAAATGGACCACCCTCAGCAGATCGAACCCGAGCAGGTGGGCATCCATACCGGCGACTATGTGGAAATTCAGGGCATTCCCCCGGTCAACATGGTCAATACTCCCGAGATCGAGGGCGGTATCGGCACCATGGCCATGATCATGAACTGCATCCCCCACGTGATCAACGCCCGTCCCGGCCTGAAAACCATGGTCGACATCCCCGTGCCCCACGCCATCATGGGCGACATGCGGGACATGATCGACGAGGACTGCAAGCTGGTGAAGTAAAGAACCGTCCAATCGACTTGAAACGGTTACGGGCCCGGAGGAGCTTTCTCCTCCGGACCCGCGGAGAAAGGAAGCTGTGAAATGGTTCAAAAAGGAACATGGGTACGGATTAAGAAGATCCTGCTTCCAGTGGGCCAGCGTGCCCCTCAGGACCCTGAGGACACCAGAAATACCCCGCTGGTGATGTGGACAAAGGGATTCCTGGCGGCCGACGCCAATCTGGGAGACGAGGTGCAGGTCACCACGGCCGCAGACCGGGTGGAGACCGGCACGCTGGTGGAGGTCGACCCCTATTACACCCACAGCTATGGCAAGTGCGTGCCCGAGCTGGTGCAGATCGACCGCAATTACAGAGCATTCCTGTATGGAGGTGATAAGTGATGGCACTGGCAAAGGATTACGCCTCCGTGATGAGCCGCAAGGGCGAAATTATGAAGAAGGCCCTGGGCATGGATTTCTCCGCCTTTGAGAGCGGCTCCATCGCCTTTGACTACGAGAAGATGATGTCCTCTACGGGGTTCTCCATGGAGGAGGTAGAACGGGTGCAGGGGCTGACCGGAGTGGGCAATACCCCGCTCTTCACGCTGCGGAACCTGACCGCCCTGGCCCGCAAGTGCGCCAGGCCCGGCTATGGCGCCACCATCTGTGTGAAGGATGAGATGACCAACCCCTCCGGCTCCTTTAAGGCCCGCCGGGCCGCCTGTGCGGTGGCCTTTGCCAAGGCTCACGGCTATAAGGGCGTCATCGCCGCGACCTCCGGCAACTACGGCGCCGCCGTGGCCTCCCAGGCCGCGATGCAGGGCCTCAAGTGCATCATCGTCCAGGAAGCCTACGACTCCCGGGAGGTGGGCCAGCCCGAGATTATTGAGAAGGCCCGGGCCTGCGAGGCCATGGGGGCCGAGGTGGTGCAGATCACCGTGGGCCCCGAGCTCTTCTATGAGTCCCTCTCCCTGCTGGAGGACACCGGCTTCTTCAACGCTTCCCTCTATTCCCCCTTCGGCATCGCCGGCATCGAAACGCTGGGCCATGAGATTGCCCTTCAGTGCCGCGCCCAGTTCGGCAGGGATCCCGACATGGTTGTGTGCACCAATGCCGGCGGCGGCATGGTTACCGGCACCGCCCGGGGCCTGCGGAAGGCGGGGGCCGGCCATACGCAGATCGTGGCCGCCTCAATTGATCTGACCGGCCTGCACATGGCCTCTGACACCCAGTTCAACCGGAAGTCCTGTACCACCGGCCACACCGGCTTCGGCGTCCCGTTTGCCAACTGGCCGGACCGCTCCGACGTGCCCCGTTCTGCCGCCCGTCCCCTGCGCTATATGGATCGCTATGTCACCGTGACGCAGGGCGAAGTTATGTGCATCACCGAGCTGCTGGCAAACCTGGAGGGCCTGGAGCGCGGCCCCGCCGGAAATACCTCTCTGGCCGCCGCCTTCTGCCTGGCCCAGGAGCTGCCGGAGGATCAGATCCTGGTAGTCAGCGAGACCGAGTACACCGGCGCGGGCAAGCACGTGCAGCCCCAGCTGGACTTTGCCCGGGAGAACGGCATCGAGGTGCGCTTTGGCAAGCCCGGCGAGGAGGTGCCCGGCGTCAGCGTGATCCTGCCCGCCGATCCCTATCAGTTCCAGGTCAGGGATCTGGATCTGGACAAGATGCGCCATTCCCTCATCAAGACGGCGCTAAAGACCTATACGGCCACCCCCACCGAGGCGGACTATGAGTTCCTGGCCCAGGAGACCAACAAGAGCGTGGATTGGGTCAGGGAGCAGGTGGCCGCCATCGTGCCCACACTTTGAGAGAGGAGCGTGACATCCATGAAGCGTGCCGATGATTTTGCTGAGAGAAGAAAGCATATCGCCAATCTGACCGACCAGGAGCTGTATGACCGCTTCTGGGCGCTGACCGAGCAGGTGGTTGCCCCGCTGCTGGAGCTGGGCCGCAGGAATACCACCCCCTCGGTAGAGCGTGCCGTGCTGCTGCGGATGGGCATCTCCTCTCTGGAAACCCAGAAGATTGTGGAGGGCTGTATGGATCACAGCCTGATGAGCCACGGCGCCGGCCATGTAGTCTACAAGCTGTCCAGAGAGAAGAATCTCTCCATCCCGGAGGCCGGCCACCTGCTGGCCCAGGGGAAGTACTGGGATGAAGCCGCCGCGCTGTTCAAGGAGGGGAAGTAAGTATGTCTGAGATGACCCTGAAGCCCAACGAAAAGCTGGATGTACGCAACATCCTCAAGGATCTGGACAAGTACGAGCCCAAGCGCCGGGGATGGACCTGGCGCAAGCCCGCCCCCAACCTGGAGATGGGCCCCTTTACCTACCACGATGTGTCCGAGCCGCTGAAGCAGAGCGTCGGCCTTCCCCCGGCCAAGTACTTCGGCGATATCGACCCCCAGCCGCTTCCGGTCATCACGACCGAGATTGCCTCCGGCCGCTTTGAGGACGATATCCGCCGCATGCGCATGGCCGCCTGGCACGGCGCCGACCACATCATGGTCATCCGGCATATGGGCCAGTCCCACATCGACGGCCTGATGGAGGGCACCCCCCAGGGAATCGGCGGCGTTCCCATCACCCGCAAGCAGGTCCGCGCACAGCGTAAGGCGCTGGATCTCATCGAGGAGGAGGTGGGCCGCCCCATCAACTATCACTCCTATGTCTCCGGTGTAGCTGGCCCCGATGTGGCCGTCATGTTTGCCGAGGAAGGCATCAATGGCGCCCACCAGGATCCCCAGTACAACGTCCTCTACCGCGACATCAACTGCGTGCGCTCCTTCGTGGACGCCTGCGAGTCCAAGTCCATTATGGCCTGGGCCGGGATGCTGCAGATTGATGGCGCCCACAACGCAAACGCCACCGCCCGGGAGGCGTGGAAGGTCATGCCTGAGCTGATCGTGCAGCATGCCATCAATTCCCTGTTCTCCGAGCGGGTGGGCATGAAGCCGGAGAACATCAGCCTGTCCACCGTGCCCCCCACGGCCACTCCAGCCCCCTGCGTCTATACCGACCTGCCCTACGCCGTGGCGCTGCGGGACATCTGCGGGCGCTACAAGATGCGGGCCCAGCAGAACACGAAGTACATCTGCTCCTCCACCCGCGAGGCGACAGTGACCCATGTGCTGAACATGCTCATTTCAAAGCTGACCAGCGCGGACATCCAGTCCACCATCACCCCTGACGAGGGCCGCAACGTCCCCTGGCACATCTACAATATCGAGGCCATCGACAACGCCAAGCAGACCCTCATCGGTCTGGACGGCCTGATGGAGATGGTGGAGCTCAAAAAGGATGGCCCTCTGCGCGAGATGGCCCGTGAGCTCAAGGAGCGCGCCTGCCTGTTCATGGAGGAGATCGTGGAGGTCGGCGGCTACTTCAACGCTGTTCAGGAGGGCTTCTTCGTGGACTCCGCCAAGTACCCCGAGCGCAACGGCGACGGCATCGCCCGCAAGATTGAGGGCGGCGTGGGCTACGGCTACATCTTTGAGCGGGCCGAGGACTACATGGCCCCCGTCACTGCCCACTACGGCTACAACAACGTGGAGCAGTACGGCGGCGATCCGGCCAACCCCTCCGCCCTGATTGGCGGCTGCACGTTTGAGGACCGCAGCAAGATCGTCTACATCGACGAGCTGGATGAGGAGGACAACGTAAACGTCCGTCTGGACAAGGTAAAGAAGTATCTGGACGGAGAGGCCATCAAGCCCGAGGTGGAGTGGTGCGCCGACGGCACCATCCTGTTGACCATGTGTATCCCCGCCGAGAAGCGTGTGGCCGAGGCGGCGGCGCTGGAGATCGGCAAGCGGCTGGGTCTGGATCACCCCGAGGTGATCAGCAAGGAGGTTCTTCAGGAGGCGGAGGGTACCCGCATCGAGATGAAGGGCAAGCTGACCTTCGACGTGGATCCCACCAAGCTGGAGGTCCCCCCCGAGCCCCACCATTTGAGTGACGCCGTGCTTTACAAAGAGTTCGAGGAGCACCCCATGGTGGTGGTCTGCGGCACGGTAGGCGAGGATGAGCACTCTGTGGGCCTGCGGGAGATTATCAATATCAAGCACGGCGGCATTGAAAAGTGGGGGGTCAAGGTTCACTACCTGGGCACCTCCGTCCCGGTAGAAAAGCTGGTGGACGCGGCGGTGGAGCTGAACGCCAACGCCATTCTGGCCTCCACCATCATCTCCCACGATAACGTCCACTACAAGAATATGAAGCGCATCAACGAGCTGGCGGTGGAAAAGGGCATTCGTGACCGGGTAATCATCGCCGCCGGCGGCACCCAGGTCATCCCGGATGAGGCCGTCAAGACCGGCATTGACCAGGGCTTCGGCCGGGATTCCCATGGGATCGACGTGGCCACCTTCCTGGCAGAGGAGGCCATGCGCCGGAGAGGTGAGCTGTAAGCTCAAAGCAATCCCCGAACGGCTGGATTGCTCCATATCTATCCATGCCCCGGCGAAGGCCTGAAGGGGAGCCGGGGCAGGATAGGTTTCAGGTTCGTCTAAAATGCAGTCAAATGAAATGAACGGACCCCAACCCCATTCCCCAACCTGATTTTGGATTTAGGAGGAGCCTTCATGAGTCAAGAAACGACGAACAAAGCAGGCGGCGTTTCCTTTATCGGATTGCTTGGCCTGGTCATCGGCGCAACAATCGCAAGTGCGGTATTTGCATTCCCGGGCGACTTTGCTGCGGCCGGGGCCGGTTCCGGCGCTGTTCTGGTGGGCTGGCTGATAACCGGCATCGGTATGCTGGGGCTCTGCCTGGCCTTTTATTACTTAAACAAACTGAAGCCCGAGCTGAAGGGCGGCGTTTACAGCTATGCCCGCGCCGGCTTTGGTTCTTATGTGGGATTTAACTCCGCATGGGGTTATTGGTTAAGTGAGCTGCTCTCAAACATCTCGTTTTTGACACTTCTGTTCGCCTCGGTAGGACAATTTCTGCCCCTGTTCGGTGTAGGAAACAACATCCCGTCGGTCATTGGCATGTCCGTGGTATGGTGGATTGCCATTATCCTGGTGCTCCGCGGCACAAAGGAGTCCACTGCGGTCAACCTGGTTTCCACCATCGCAAAAATTATCCCCATTCTGGTGCTGATCGTCGTCATTATTTTTGCCCGCGCCTTCTCCTTCGAGACCTTTATGCAGAACTTCTCGGGCAGCGAGGGCGGAATGAGCTTTGGCAAGCAGGTCATGGCGACCACCACCACCACAGTGTGGGCGTTTACCGGCATTGAAGGAGCCGTGGTAATCTCCGGCCGCGCCAAGCGTTCCAGCGACGTGGGGCGCGCCACGGTGATCGGCTTCCTTTCCGTACTGATTCTCTATATTATCATTTCCTTCCTGAGCGCCGGCGTGATGACCAATGAGGAGCTGGCCGCCCTGGGCAATCCCCCCATGGCCGGTATCCTGGAGCACGTGGTGGGCCCCTGGGGCGCTGCCCTGGTGAATATCGCCGTTATTATCTCCCTGCTGGGGGCCACGCTGGGCCACACCATCATGTGCACGGAGTGCCCATATGAGGCGGCCAAGAGCGGCGCGTTCTGCAAGGCGTTTACCCGAACCAATAAAAATGGCGCGCCTGTCTTCGCCATTGTCCTCACCAGCATCATTGCGCAGGTATTCCTGGTTCTGCTCTATTTCAATGAATCGACCTATCAGGTATTTTACTTCTTTGCCACCGGCATGATCATGGTGCCGTACTTCCTCAGCGCAATGTATTTCTGCAAGGTGGCGCTGAAGCAGGAGAACGGGCTGATCAAAGGAATTGGTATTTTCAACGCTGTTTACGCGGTCTGGATGGTCTTTGCCGCCGGCATCAGCGTCATGCTGGCAACCGTCCTGCTTTATGTGCCCGGTATCTTTGTCTATGCCAAGGGACAAAAGGAAAAGGGACTAAAAGTATTCGAGACAAAGGTTGATAAGGCCGTTTTTGTCGCCCTTCTGGCACTTCTGGTTATTTGTATCTACTTTGTGGGCACCGGCAGGATCAATCCGCTCGGCTGATTCGGCTGAATGTCGTCCTGTCCCGCGCAACAGCGCGCCGAACGAAACGAGTCGGGCAAACAGGCAAACCGAGGGGCAGAGGCGCTGCGGCCTTCTGCCCTGGTTTGCCTGTTTGCAAAGCAAATCTGTAGTATGTTTGCTGCCTTCCAATGCAGCAGAAAGGCGGTGACAGTAATGAAAGTAGATGTCCTTGTAGCGGAGATCGGCTCCACCACAACAGTGGTAAACGCTTTCCACGGCCTGGACGGCGGTCGTCCGGTCTATCTCGGCCAAGGCCAGGCCCCCACTTCTGTACTGGACGGAGATGTACGTATCGGCCTGCAGAGCGCAGTCTCCGACCTGTGCGGCAAGCTGGGAACGGAGTCCCTGGAGTACCGCGAGATGCTGGCCACATCCTCTGCCGCCGGCGGCCTCAAGATGACGGTACACGGCCTGGTATACGACATGACGGCCAAGGCCGCCAGGGAGGCGGCCCTGGGCGCGGGAGGGATTCTCCACTACGTTACGGCGGGACGGCTGCGCCGGACTGATTTGGCCAAGATCAAGGAAATACGCCCCAACCTCATTCTGATCGCAGGCGGCGTGGACTACGGCGAACGGGACACGGCGATCGCCAATGCGGAGATGATCCGCTCCATGAACCTTAAAATCCCCGTCGTCTACGCCGGAAATGTGGAGAATCAGGAGGAGATGCGCCTGATTTTCCCGGAGGAGGAGGGGGAGCAGCTCTACATTGTGGAGAATGTCTACCCCAAGATCGACGCGCTGAACGTAGAGCCCTGCCGGAAGGTCATTCAGGATGCGTTTGAACAAAACATCACCCATGCTCCAGGCATGGAGCACGTCCGGGAGATGGTGACAGGCCCCATCATCCCCACGCCGGGCGCGGTGATGGAATGTACCAAGCTGTTGTATGAATACCTGGGCGACCTCATTGTTTTGGACGTGGGCGGAGCGACAACAGATCTGCATTCCGTCACGGTGGAGTCCGACCAGGTGGCCCGCCTCATGATTTCACCCGAGCCGAAGGCCAAGCGCACGGTTGAAGGGGATCTGGGCGTGTATGTCAACCGCTGGAAGGTGGTGGAGTCCATCGGCGAGGAGAAGCTCCGGGAGCAATGCCGGGAGCAGGGCTTTTCCATGGAGCATGCCCTGGAGACCTATCGGGCCATCCCCAAAACGGAGGAAGAAGTGAAGCTGGTGGAGCTGCTTACCCGAGAGGCCGTGGTAAAGGCGGCGGAGCGGCACGCCGGCAGGCTGCGGTATATCTACGGCCCCTCCGGACGCAGCACGGTGGCCGAGGGCAAGGATTTGACGCAGGTCAAATACATCGTGGGCACCGGAGGCGCCCTTACCCGGCTGCCCCACCGTGAGGAGATCATGCGGGAGATCACCCGCTGTAATGAGTCGGGCATGCTGCTGCTTCCCGGGGAGCACGCCCAGATCCTGGTGGATCACGACTACATTATGGCCTCGCTGGGCGTGCTGTCCAAGCGGTACCCACAGGCGGCCGCCCGGCTGCTGGAGCAGAGCCTGGGCATGACCTTTCCGGAGCGGAAAGCGGAGGAGCCGGTACCCGTCTGCAACAAGGAGCTCTCCCGGCTTGAGACCCAGCGGCAGCAGCGGGAAGAGGAGCTGCGGCGGCACATTGAGGAGTGCGAGGCCATGGGCTATGATATGAGCTCCTACCGGGAGAACAAGCCGAAAGCAGGGGACTGCAGCCATGAGTGCAGCCGCTGTACCCGCCTCCACTGCCCCAACCGCATTACACAGGAAGGAGCGAGTTCGTAAGCCATGTACCCCAGAGTGCGTATTCACATGGACAAACTGCGCCGGAACCTGGACGCCTGCGCCGGCATAATCCAAAAGGTTCCCGGCTGCACCCTTATGATCGTGACCAAGGGCGTGTGCGCCTATCCCCCCATCGTCCGCATGCTCACGGAGCATCCGGGGGTTGATTTTCTGGCCGACTCCCGCATCCAGAACCTGAAATCCTATGCCGCACAGGCGCGTCAGGCCGGTAAGCAGACGGTTCTGCTCCGCCTGTCCATGCCCAGCGAGGTATCCGAAGTGGTGGAGTATGCGGATGTCAGCTTCCAGTCGGAGCTGTCCACCATCCGGCTGCTGGACGAAGCCGCCGGGCGGGCGGGCAAGCGCCATAATGTGGTGCTGATGATCGACCTGGGCGATCTCCGGGAGGGAATCTTTTACCAAAAGGAAGAGGAGATCTTTTCCACGGTGGCAGAGCTCCTTTTGCTCAAGCACATACGCCTGTATGGGCTTGGCACCAACCTCACCTGCTACGGGGCCATCATTCCGAAGTATGAGAATCTCTCCCTGCTGGTGGGGCTTGCGCGAAAGCTGGAGCAGCGCTTCCACATCCGGCTCCCCATGGTCTCCGGCGGGAATTCCAGCTCCATTTATCTGATTGAACAGGGGAATCTGCCGGAGGGCATCAATAATCTGCGCCTGGGCGAGTCCTTCCTGCTGGGCAATGACACTGCTTATGGCACAAGAATCCCGGGAACCGTGGGGGACGCACTGGAGCTGGAGGCGGAAGTCATTGAAATCAAGGAAAAGCCCTCCCTCCCGGTAGGCGAGATCGGCGTGGATGCTTTCGGACACCGGCCCACCTATGAGGATAAGGGGATCATGCTCCGGGCCATCGTGGCGGTGGGCCGGCAGGATGTGGACACAGACAGCCTGCAGCCCAGGGATCCGCAGATAGAAATCCTGGGCGGAAGCTCGGATCACCTGCTGCTGGATCTGACCCACTGCACCACTGTATACCAAGTGGGGGACCGGATACAGTTTACCCTTGGTTACGGCAGCATGCTCAAGGCATTTACCAGCCCCTATGTGGAAAAAGTCATCTGAGCCGCAGATCTCTGCGGAGAGGGAGTGGCAGATATGTTACGGAAACTCGACCTGATCGGCGTTCAGTCGGATTGGGGCGCCTCGCAGCGGGGGGCCAGCATGGGACCAGCCGCCATCCGGTTTGGAGGGCTTGTGGAGGGTCTGGAGCGGCAGGGCCACCACGTACGGGACAGGGGAGATATCCTCGCTCCCCGGACAGGGGCCAGCCGGGAAAAGCTGCTGCACTATGAACAGGTGTCAGAGGTGAACCGGCGGGTGTACCTCTCCGTTACGAAAACCCTGGAGGAGGGGCGTTTCCCCGTTATCCTGGGCGGCGACCACAGTATCGCCGCCGGCAGCATCGCGGCGGTCTCGAAGAGGCACAGCGGCAACATCGGCGTCATCTGGATCGATGCCCACGGCGACTGGAACAGCGAGGAGAGCACATGCACCGGCAATATGCACGGGATGCCCTTTTCCGCTGTCTGTGGTTACGGACCTGACTGTATGGTGGAGTTCGGCCAGGGAGCGGCGCCGGTTAACGTGGCTCACTGCGTGCAGGTCGGCGGACGGGACATTGACGATTTGGAGCGGCAGCGTATGGCGCAAGCGGGGGTCACTGTGTTTCCGATCAATATGATCGACAAGCTCGGGATGGGCGCGGTAATTGAGCAGGCCATCCAGATCGCCGGAGAGGGCACCGATGGCATCCACCTCAGCTTTGATGTGGATGCCATCACTCCGGAGGCTGTGCCGGGCACGGGAGTGATTGTTTACAACGGCCTGACCCCCCGTGAAGCCTTTCTGGCGGCAGAGGCCATTGCGGAGAGCAGGAAGCTGATCTCCATGGACATGGTGGAGGTCAATCCCTTCCTGGATACCGCCAATAAGAGCGGCATTCTTGCCTCTGAGCTGATCCAGTCGGCTCTGGGAAAAAGCGTATATTGAGCACGGAGGGAGACCTGTGGAGGAGCCTTTGGAACAGACCATTTCCGCCCGCCAGCTTGGGGCTGCCTTTTCGGGGTGTTTTCTGGGGGCCGGCTATGTCTCCGGCAGGGAGATGTGGCAGTTTTTCGGCCGGTTTGGCCCGGTGGGCTGGCTGGGGCTGTGCCTGAGCATCGCGCTGCTGGGTGGGGCGGGGCTGCTTCTGCTTACCATGGTCCGGCGGACCGGCCGGCATGAGTTGTCCTTCCTGATGGTCCCCTGGCAATGCCCGGCGCTCAGACATCTCCTGGCTCTTTTCTCTGTCCTGCTCCTGTTCGGGGTGGTAACCATCATGACAGCGGGGACGGGGGCGGCGCTTCATCAGGCCTTTGGACTGCCCCCCTGGCTATGCGGATTGCTCTTTGCTCTGTTGATCGCAGCCCTCTCTCTGTCGGGGCTGCGGGGGATGATCTCTATCTTTTCCTTTGCGGCCCCCGCGCTGGTTCTCTGTACGGTGGGGTTAGGGGCGGGGGCCCTGCTCCTGCTGCCTGCCTGTCCGCCGCCTGCGTTCCAGGGCGGTGTTGGGTGGCTTCCCTCCGCTATGGCATTTTCGGCCTATAACATGTTCAGCGCTGTGGCAATCCTGGCCCCCCTGGGGCGGCAGGTCCCGCCAAGGTGCACTCCAAGGGGAATTGGCTTGGGCTGTACCATGCTTTTCATGGTGGCCGCGCCGATTCTGCTTGTCCTGAACCACTATCCCGGGGCGGCCGAGACGGAATTTCCCATGCTGACGGTGGTCACAGCCATCTCCCCAGGACTCGGCATTCCCTATCTTTTGCTCCTGCTGATCGCCATGGTGGTCACCGCCTTTTCCTGCTTTCTGGCTGGTATGGAGCGGCTCTCCGCCGGAACAGAGCTTCACGGCCGGGAGAGGGTCCTCCGGTTTTTCGCTGTCTCCCTGGTGGCCTGGGGCGCGTCTCTGCTGGGCTTCGGTGAACTCATCAGTCTGATCTACCCGGTGTTCGGCGCAGTCAGTGCGGTTTTCCTAACAGGTATGGCTGTCCATTTTTGCAGGGTGAACTGGGGGAATCCGAATGAAAAAGCAGACGGAAAGTGACCTGGTGGCAGAGGCGGTCGCCTACATGAGGCTCCATTTCGCCAGACCACTCAAACTGACAAAGGTTGCAAGGCACGTGGGCTGCTCTCCCGCCTACTTGAGCAGGAAATTTCAGGCCGAACGCTCCTGCACGTTTACTTACTGTCTGAACCAGATCCGGGTAGAACAGAGCAAGCCGCTTCTCCTCAACCCTGCCCTCACGGTAGGGGATGTGGGCTACCTGGTGGGATTTTGTGAGCAGAGTTATTTTGTTAAGGTATTTCGCAGATATACCGGTATGACACCGAGGCAGTACCAGCAGTCGGAAAAGCGGGGTCTTTCGCCCTGAAAGGAGCGCAGTACGATGTATTTTTGCAGACCAGGGCTGGACACAGCGCTGCTTCCCGGATCATTCAAACAGACGATCAGGGGGGAAACGCCGGTTGGCGTTTCCCCCCTGTGTTGCTCTCCGCGCCTCTGCGTCATAGTCTAAGGCAGGGCCATTGCGCCCAATCCAGTATGGAGTGTACCCTTATGAACTATTATGGATGTTATTACACAGGAAGGGGCTGCCCCTGCTCCTGTGATACCTCAGATGACGAACTGTTTCAGCGCGGGCCGCAGGGCCCCCAGGGAATCCCCGGTGAGCGGGGTCCGCAGGGCCCACGTGGTCCAAAGGGCGATCCAGGCTGTCCTGGGCCTGTCGGGCCCCGCGGTATGGCCGGGCTGCCCGGCACCCGCGGACCGCAGGGCGTGCGGGGCGACGCCGGGCCGAAAGGAGATCCGGGGCCCATGGGTCCCCAGGGAATCCGTGAAGTTCCAGGCCCTATGGGCCCGCAAGGCGACCGCGGTCCGGTTGGTCCGAAGGGTGATCCCGGTCCGGCCGGCCCCATGGGTCCGAAAGGGGAACAGGGTGATCCCGGAGCCCGCGGTCCGGTTGGTGAACAAGGTCCTATGGGAGAACAGGGTCTACAGGGTGAAACCGGCCCACAGGGTCCTCAGGGAGAGCGCGGCTGCCCCGGTCCTATGGGGGAACAGGGACCAATGGGACCAACCGGCCCTGCCGGAGAAGTCGGCCCCACCGGCCCCCAAGGGTTGACCGGTCTTACCGGGCCGACCGGGCCGACTGGACCTCAAGGCATCCAGGGTGTCACCGGGCCGACCGGATCTCAGGGCATCCAGGGCGTCACCGGGCCGACCGGACCTCAGGGCAGCCAGGGTGTCACCGGGCCGACTGGACCGACTGGCCCCCAGGGCAGCCAGGGTGTCACCGGGCCGACTGGACCGACTGGCCCCCAGGGCATCCAGGGCGTCACCGGGCCGACTGGGCTGACCGGAGCCACCCCATCCGTCACGGTGCGGAATGTAACCTCGGGCTCTACCGCCGCTGTCACCGCCACCCCCTCCGACACCGGCGTGGCGCTGGACTTTGTGCTGCCCCAGGGGCCAACCGGACCGACGGGAAGTACCGGCGTCAAGGGTGACATCGGCGCTACCGGCCCCGCGCCCACCATCACGGTGGAGGAGAGTTCCCCCACCGCTTACCGTGTGCGCTTCCACGGCAGCGGGGCCGACGTGGTTTCCCCCAACCTCCGCGCGAGCCCCGAAGTCTATAACATGAATTTGTCATCTACGGGGAGCGCCAGGGAAATCACCCTGGGCAAGCTGATTCTCAATGTGCAGAACGCCGGTACCAGCGCCATTCGTCTGAGCCTCCGGGCAGCAGACACTGCGGCCCCCGTACTGGTGGACCTCCGGCGAACCACGATCTACGACGGGAGCACCATTGAATCTCAGACCTGGAACAGCGTATCCTTTTCCACTGCTCAGATAATCGACGATATTCTCTACGACAACTCCCAGGAAACTCACTGGATGCGGCTCCGCCAGCAGGACCCCGCCACTAAGCTCTGGTCCATGTGCCAGATCACTACCTTTGCCTCGGCGGCAGGCGCCCGCGTTTCGGTCATCATCGACTGGTATTACACCGGCGTAACCTTTGCCGCCCCATCCGGCTCCTAAAAACGAAACAGGCGCACGCCCTCATTCTGGGCGTGCGCCTGGATTTTTTGCGGGCAGCTGCTGCCCTGGCCTCTTAACCACCGACTCCGTTCTCCAACTCCACCGTGGCCAGAGGCAGGTCGAAGAGCTCCGAGAGATCGCTTGCACCCTCCAGCACAAAGGCGTCGGGGGACAGATCCCGGCCGCTCCAGTCCTCCTCAAAATCCAGAGCCACCGCCACCGGATCCAGCAGATCGGGCCGGTCTCCGGCATCGCAGGCATCCTGGAGGGCGGCGTAATAGTCGTCCATGGGCTGATCGGTCTCCGGCACCACCAGATAGCGCGTGCCGTTCTGATCCATCCAGCGGTCCACGCACCAGATGCCCCTCTCCCCCTGGGCCGCGGGCTGGGAGAGCACCAAAGTGTAGACCGTGTCCGCCACTTCTTCATAGCCGGACAGGCCGTAATAGGGCCGGTAGCTCACCCGCAGATGCTCCCCGTGCGGATAGGAGAGCACCCCGTTCACCCGCTGGTAGAAGGTGTCCTCCTCCATAGGGGTGAGCCCGGCGCCGGCGGCCAGCCCCTCCAGCCACGCCATCAGGGCCGCCCCTGTGTCATGGTAGTCGCCGTAGTGGTCGGGGTCAAAATTCACATCGGTGGGGCTGTGGCAGGCGTAGTACCAGTCCCCGCTCCGGCCGAGGTAGGCCCAGCCGCCGGTCAGCTCCCAGCTGTAATAGGACTGCTCAAAGCCCACCTGGCTGTAGCGCCCCACCTGGAGGAGCAGTCCACCCCATTCGGTGTTGTAGTCCGGCGCGTAATAATAGGTAGCCAGGATGCCGGAGCTATAGGACTTGAGGTCGTTTTTCTCCACCACCACGACCTTGTCCGCCAGCTCCGCCGGCAGGGCGGCCAGCCCGCTCTCCAGGGGAACCTTCTCCTCCGTCTGAACAGCCAGGTTGGACACGAACTGCCAGCCCTCCTCGCGCTCCCGCAGGGTGACCTGCTTATATCCGTCGCCCATAAAGGTGTCGTCGTAGGTGAGGCGCACCAGCTCGCCACGCCGCTCCCCGCCGGTGAAGGTGACGGAGCCGCGGTAATTGGTGTCGCCGTGGTAGTAGAAATACACATCGAAGTCGGGCAGATAGGTAAAGTGTTCCAGCCCCACCTGGCCGGTCTCCGCCAGGGTGAGGCCCAGATACTCCTCCAACACCTTGTCCATCTGGGCGGTGGTCAGGATGGTGGCCGGGCAGTCGGGGGCATCGCCGCCCTCGGCGGCCAGCATGGCCGCCTCCAGGGCCACCGGGTCGACGCCGTCCGGCGGGGCGGCGTAGTCGGCGTCCCCGTCGCCGCAGTAGAAGATCTGGAACAGGTCGATCTCCTCCGGCGCGGCATAGGTGGAGCTGAGGAACTGGTTGCGGATGTTCAGGTAGTCCCCATTGAAAAAGCCGTCTCCGTTGAAGTAGGCCAGCTCCTCCTCTGAGAGCGGCTCCCAGGCGTCGCTCCGCCCGCCGGTGAAGGTGCACCCCACCGCCAGCCCCGCCAGGAGGACCACCGCCGCCAGGACGGCGGCCAGGGTTCTGGGCTTCCCTGCAATCATGGCAATCCGCTCCTTTAAGCTCGATGACCCGGCGGTCATGGTGGTGGCGCAGCACAGCAGCTCGCCCGCCGACGGCCGGGCCGTCACCAGCCGGATCAGAGTCCGGCCGTAGGCCGCCCGCTCCCGGTCGTCCGCCCCCTGGAGGGCCCCCTCGTCGCAGGCCAGCTCCCCGTCCCGCCTGGACAGGACGGCGGCCAGCCAGACCAGGGGGTTGTACCAGTGGAGGGCCAGGGCCGCCGCCCGCAGCACCGCCCAGATGTGGTCGCCGTGGCGGCGGTGGGTCAGCTCATGGCGCAGGACGTGGCCCAGCAGCTCCGGTTCGCCGGCCGCCGCCGGGGTCAGATAGACCGCGGGCCGCGGGAAGCCGTACAGGCAGGGGGAGGGCAGCCCGCGGGCCACGTAGACCGGTACGGCCACCCCCGGAATGGGGTGGGTCCGCCGCATCCGCCGCAGGCGCAGATAAAAGCGCAGGTTGCACGCCAGCAGGGCGGCGGCCAGCACCCCCGCGCCGCCCAGCCACACCGCGGTCAGAACGCCCCTCCAGTCCGCCGCCCCGGCGGGCGCGG
>OIZR01000659.1_pt1 | contig 23260 bp, 19 predicted proteins | sample 1588591 | NCBI WGS metagenome assembly OIZR01 (sample SAMN03283249) | human gut metagenome | biome: human-associated habitat; material: feces | host: Homo sapiens | place: USA | collected 2013 | reverse complement strand
CAAACAAAAAAAGGAGAACCTTCTCGCGAAGCCTCTCCCTCAACAAAAAACAGTAATTAACTCAAAATTTATAATCTATTGCTCATGTATCCTTTTTGTCGTATGAAACCAAAAAGTTTTCTTCGTTGCTCATCTCTCTGCAAATATCTCGGGCGTTTGTTGTCTCTGTCGTTTTGTTCGGGTGGCGCAGGGCTTTTCATACCTCCCAGCATATAGCCCTTTTGCCTTCCGAATTGCATATAAACAAGGTCTATACGCATCAAAATTAACATAAACAAAAACTTAATATCCTCTTGTTTGAACCTTCACCGCAGTGTCGGTTGCGGGTGGAAGCAGACTCTCCGAATATTTCATCCGTGCTTGTGGGTGAATCGGGATGTGGTTTTGGAGTGGCCTTTTGTTTCGTTCAGGCTTCGTCCTGCTTCTTCCTTTTTACATTTGCAAAGATACTTTGTTCTCCCATTTGCAGAAACTTTTTTCAGCGAATCGGCCTTTTTCTTCAACGAATCTGCCTGTTGTCACTTTTTGTTTCGCGTGTGGAGGCGTTTTCGGATGCATGGAGTGCGCCTCCGCCTTGTTCACCGGAGTCTTGAAACACCGGCCATTAGCGCACTGTCCGCTCATATTGTGCCAGCAACCATGCTTTCTGCTCGGCGATGGTCAGATGGCTGTTGTCCAGTTCCAAGGCATCATCAGCCTTTTTCAGCGGTGACGTTTCGCGATGGGTGTCTATGTAATCACGTTCCTGCACGTTTTTGAGAATGTCGGAAAAGTCGGCCGGCATCCCCTTGGCCTGTAGTTCGTCGAAGCGTCGTTGGGCTCGCACCTGCGCACTTGCGGTGACAAAGACCTTCAGTTCGGCATCGGGAAATACGGTCGTCCCTATGTCGCGGCCGTCCATGACAATGCCCTTTTCTTTCCCCATTTGCTGTTGTTGGGCCACCAGTGCATGGCGCACGAAAGCTATGGCAGCGATGGGGCTCACGTGGTTGGACACTTCAAGCGACCGGATGTCGTTCTCCACGAGTTCGCCGTTGAGATAAGTGTCGGGGCGGCCGGTCTCGGGATTCAATTTGAATGTGATGTGGATGTTGCCCATTTCCTGTCGCAATTCATCCTCGCGGACACTGCCGTCGGCATTGAAGAGATTGTGGCGCAAGGCATAGAGCGTCACCGAGCGGTACATGGCTCCCGTGTCTACATACACATATCCTATTTCCCGGGCAAGGTCTTTGGCCATCGTGCTCTTGCCGCATGATGAATAGCCGTCTATGGCGATGGTTATTTTCTTCATTTCTTAATCGTTAGTTATCTTTTTATGTTGATCATATCTTATAAAGTGTAGGCAAGGTTTAAAACCACGGAACTGCTCGACACGTGGTATTTGCCGTAGGCCAGATTGAGCTTGAAGCGTTCCAGATTGAGACCGGCACCTATGCTCAGGCCCGCCCCGTGGCTGCTCCCCTCGTCTTGACTCGTCTGGATGTTCATCTCGTCGGCCCGCCTGAAGTTGTAGCCGCCGCCCACCCAGATGCTCGGACTGAGGATTATGTCGAGTCCGACGACGGCATGGTTGACAAATTTATAGTCCCAATGGTTGAGGTCGACGAGCGTAGCCGACACCCTGAAAGGCGTGTGGAGCAACCGTTTGCTCACACCCAGCTGCACGTCGATGGGCATACGCTCATATTCTTCGTTGTAGGCCTTGAGCTGTCCGCCAAGGTTTTTGGCCACGGCCGATACCGACCACTCCCGGTCTGAGTCGTAGTAGTTGAGCCCAAGATCCACCCCCATGGCAATGGAATTGTAGTCTCCGAGGTATGAAGTGATGAATTTCGCACTGATACCACCTGCCAACCGGTCGGTCAGCATATACGAAAAATAGCCTGCAAATGACAAGTCCTTGGCGGAAAACTCCCCAGTCTGCACATTGTTTTCATCCACCTGCTTCATCTTGCCATAGTCAATGTACTGGGCCGAGAAGGCCACCGAAGCCTTTTCTTTGATGTTCCGGTTGAACGATGCCGAAGCCATGTTGGCCCCCGACATGTAGTTCATGTAGTTGAGGTTGACCGTTTTGTCGCTTACCGACGACAACAGGGCGGGGTTGTTGAAGATGAATGTCTCGTCGTCTTCTATGATGGTGATGTTGTCTCCTCCAAGTGCAGCCGCATGGGCACTCACGGGAAGCCTGAGAAAATTATATTCCGTCTGGCTTTCCTGTGCCCAAGCCAAAGCTGTGACGAAAGTAAACAGGAGGGTAAAAACACCTTTTTTCATTTAAAAATTCTAATTATTGCACAAAGATACGGCTTTTTTCAAATATAAGAGGTAAATTTGCACATATATTCGTGGATTTGCCTATGGCGTCTGTCGCCTTGATAACGCGGAATCCGATGATTTATTATACCCTTGGAAACGAAGAAATCATATCAGGCCGATTTGGAAAACAAGCGATCCACCCGGTTGCTGTTGGGGCTCGTGTTGGCTTTTTCGTTGCTGTTGGCGGGGTTGGAATACACCTCTTCTCCGACAGATTCGGACATGGATTCCGAGATGTTTGAAGACTTGGTGCAGGATATGGAAGTGGTTCCCAACGATCGGAAAGACATGATTTCCGCTGTCTCAGCCCCAGCCTCCCATGCCGTCACCGCCCGTGTCAAGCCTGTGGAGGCCGCTGTGTCGTCTCCCGAAAAGCTCAATCCCAATACCGGTACACAACCCGTGGGCGATGGTGGTGGAGCTGTTGATGCCGCCAAGGTGACGGAGGCTTTGCCCCAGACGGCGGCCGACGACGAGAAGGCCAAGGATTTTCGCATCGTGCAGCAGTTGCCCGAATTTCCCGGCGGATGGGTGGAGTTTATGAAATGGCTCACCAAGAATCTTAAATATCCGTCGCAGGCTCAGAGTCAGCGGATACAGGGACAGGTGGTCGTTACTTTCATTGTCAACAAAGACGGCTCTGTTGCCGACATCAGAATACCGCATCCGACCACTCCTGTGCTCGACAGTGAAGTGCTCCGGGTGATGCGCATGATGCCCAAGTGGAAACCCGGTGTGGACAACGACAAACCCTGCCGCACGATGATGGCCATTCCGGTGGTGTTCAACCTTTAATGTTACTGTAACAATCAAAACGGAGGAAAAACTCAAAATGAAAACAGCTGATGAATTCTTGCAGTTGATAAACCGCTATCTTGACAGCTTGCCCTACGACCGCAAGCCTGCATCCCTCTATGCTCCCATCAAGTATGTGCTCTCCATGGGGGGCAAACGCATCCGCCCCACGCTGATGCTTCTGGCCTACAACCTCTTTAAGGATGACCCCGAAAAGATTCTCTCCAGTGCTTGCGCCTTGGAGACCTACCACAACTACACACTCCTCCACGACGACCTTATGGACAATGCCGACGTGCGCCGGGGGCAGCCCACCGTACATAAGAAGTGGAATGCCAACTTGGCTGTGCTCTCGGGCGACTCCATGCTCGTGTTGGCCTATCAGCGCATGACCGAGTGTGACAGCCATTTGGCGGAAGTGTTGCGCCTCTTTACCGAGACGGCACTGGAGATAGGAGAGGGGCAGCAGATGGATATGGAATTTGAAACTCGCAACGATGTGTGCGAAGAAGAATACATCGAGATGATTCGTCTCAAAACGAGCGTACTGTTGGCTTGTGCCATGAAAATTGGTGCCCTGTTGGCCGATGCCCCTGCCGACGATGCCGACAATCTCTATCGCTTCGGCGAGAAGATAGGGTTGGCTTTCCAGTTGCAGGACGACTATCTTGATGTCTATGGCGATCCGGCTGTGTTTGGTAAGGCTATCGGTGGTGACATCGTTTCCAATAAGAAGACATACATGCTCATTAATGCCTTCAACCGGGCTGATAATGCCCAACGTGCCGAACTCGAAAGGTGGATTCGGGCCACTGATTTCGATCGTCAGGAAAAGGTGAAGGCTGTCACCGGACTCTATGACGAAATGGGGATTGACCGGCTTGCACAGCAGAAAATCGCCGGTTATTTCAATGAAAGTAAGACCTATCTCGATCGGGTGGACGTGAGTGACGAGCGCAAGTCTGAACTCATGCGCTATGCCCAACGAATGATGAAACGCCGGTACTGATGCCCTACAGAAGACTCCCTAAAACCGATGCCGCACGGCTGAAAGCCTTGAAGACGTTGCTCGATAACAACGACGTCTATACCGTGCGTGACCGTTTCATCGACTGGAAGTCACTCAACCGGGCGCAGCCGGCCTATGACCGACTGCTCACAGCGGCCGAACAATATCGCATCAATCTCAATGCGCAGGTTCGCAATGCCAAGAAGATAGACCGCCTGCAGCGCAATGCCACCATGTATGTGAGCCATTTCATGCAGGTGCTCCTCATGGCGGTGGAGCGGGGGGAAATCAGAAAGGCCCAACTTGAACTCTATGGGCTGCCACCCGACACCACGGCGTTGCCCAACTTCAAGACGACCGACGGGCTGATAGCTTGGGGGCAGAAGGCGATAGAGGGCGAGAAGGCTCGTGTGCGAAAGGGAGGCCGCCCCATCTACAATCCCACCATCGGCATGGTGAGTACCCACTATGACATTTTCCGCACTATCAATGAACAGCAGCGCAACTTGCAGAGTCGCACGGCTAAATCCATTGAAGTGTTGCGGGCCATTCGTCCGGAGGTAGACGAGATATTGCTTGACCTTTGGAATCAGATAGAAAAGCATTACGAGAGCGAACCGCCCGAGCGCAGGTTTGCCGCGTGCCGCAAGTTTGGCGTGGTCTACTATTACCGCCGCCACGAACCCCATGACTATTAAGCAAAATGATGATAGATACACATGCCCATCTCGACGTGGAAGATTTCCATGCCGATCTTCCCGAAGTGATGGCCCGGGCCCGTGAGGCCGGGGTGGAGAAGGTGTTTGTTCCGGCTGTCGACCTGCCTTCGGTCGATGCCCTGCTTGCCGTTTGTGAGGCCTATCCCGGTTATGCTTACCCTATGATAGGGTTACAACCCGAGGAGGTGAGAGCCGATTTCCGCGAGGTGCTGGCTGCGATGAAAGCCCGCCTTATGGGTCCTGAGGGGCGACGGTTCATCGCTGTGGGTGAATGCGGACTTGACTTCTATTGGAGCCGGGAGTTTGAACAAGAGCAATTAGAGGCTTTTGAGGAACAGGTGAAGTGGTCGGTGAAGACTCGATTGCCCTTGATGATACACTGCCGTAAGGCCCAAAACGAGTTATTGCACATACTCCGCAAGTATGCCGACGACCTGCCCGGTGGTGTGTTCCATTGCTTCACGGGTAACCGGCAAGAGGCCCTTGAGTTTCTCCGCCTTCCCCGTTTCGTGCTTGGCATCGGCGGTGTCTCCACTTTTAAGAGTAGTCATCTGCGGGAAGACCTGCCGGCAGTGGTGCCCCTTTCGCGCATCGTGCTCGAAACCGACAGCCCCTACATGGCTCCTGTGCCCTATCGGGGCAAGCGCAACGAGAGTTCCTTCATTGTAGAAGTGGCCCGCACCTTGGCTGCTGCTTATGGCATGAGCGAAGCGGAAGTGGCCCGCATTACCAACGAGAATGTGGCCCGTATATTTCCAAAGGTTAAAGAATTTTAAAAACATTTCCGAAATATCGGTTTCTCCTTATTTTTAGATACTTTTGCACTCGCAAACCGAAAGGCTTCGCATTTTAGCTCTTTGGAAAGGTGCTCGAGTGGTTGAAGAGGCACGCCTGGAAAGCGTGTAAACGCCTAAAGCGTTTCGGGGGTTCGAATCCCCCTCTTTCCGCATAAACACGGGGCTTACAAGTGATTTTCAGCTTGTTTGCCCCTTTCTTTTTTAATGAAAAGTTGCACATTCTTGCACAAAGTTGCACATTCTTGCACAAGAAAAACCGCAAATAAACCGCAAATAAACCGCAAATCATCTGCGCACAACATATAATATAGTATGGCTACATTTCGACTGTATCTCGATTCAAGATACATAAAGGACACGGATAGGGTTGTGTCTATAAAACTGGCAGTGTCTCACAAAAGCTCGACATCATATATTGACATGGGCGTTAAAGTACTTCCGTCACAATGGGACAGGGAGGCAGAAAAAGTATGCAACCATCCTAACAAGGCCCGGTTCAACTTGTATCTGACAAATCGCAGGTTGCTTTTTGAAAACGCCTATTTTGATTTGATGGCTAAGAATGAACTTGCCGGACTAAGCGCAGCACAGATAAAGAACAGGCTTTTGGCGACCGTAGACCCCGAATTTGAAGATGGCGGCGATTTCATTAGGCGTTTTGAAAGGTATACGAAGAATCAAAAGAATGAAAACACGAGGGAGAAATATCAGAACACCCTTTCGAGGATGCGACAATATGACAACGAGGTTGGTCAGCTTCCGTTTGAGAAGATTACAAAGGACTGGTTAACAGGCTTCGATTCATTTCTTACTGATTTGGGGAACTCAAAGAACACCCGGAACATCCACTTCCGCAACATACGCACGGTGTTCAATGACGCAATCGACAATGATGTTACGACGGCCTATCCGTTCCGAAAATTCAAGATACGGCCCGAACAGACGGTTAAGCGTTCTTTATCAGTTGAGCAACTTAAGAAGTTGTGGCAATATAACGTAGAGCCTTGGCAACAGCGTTATTTGGATTATTTTAAACTGACTTTTCTGCTAATCGGGATAAACCCGATAGACCTGCTTAACGCGGAACATTCGCAAATGTCAGACGACGGTCGCCTGACTTACAGGCGTGCCAAGACCGGTAGGCTGTATGATATACTGGTTCTTCCGGAAGCTGCCCGGCTTATTGAGACATATAAAGGCAACTCGCACCTTGTTGATTTCATTGAAAGCTACAAAGACTACAAGTCGTTCGTAAAGAAATTAGACAAGGGGCTGAAAACCATCGGTACGGTTGAGGAGGCCGCGAATCCTCTTTATAAAAGAGGAGGTAAAAAACATAAACTTCACCAACGGCGGATTTCTGCATTTCCGGGGCTTTCTATTTATTGGGCCCGCCACACGTGGGCGACGATTGCCGCCGAGCTTGATATACCGAAAGAGACCATTGCGGCAGCACTTGGCCACGGCGGCAACACTGTTACGGACATATATATTAGGTTTGATAATAAAAAGGTTGACGATGCAAACCGAAAGGTGGTGGATTATGTATTGTATGGTAAAATGTAGGGCCCTTAAAAAAAGGACTACCCTAACCGGTAGCCCCTTATAATCATTTCGCAAACCCATTCGGAAATATTCTTGGGTTTTGCCCGTCTCAAAATTTCGTCTGTCTTCTCATCCAGGCAGATGCTGATTTTCCGTATCGGCTTTCTGATTTTCAGCCGCGGAATGTTCCGCTCATCTAGGATGCGGTAGACAGTCTGCTCCGACCGCACACCGGTCAAAGCCATAATTTGCTTGACGGTGTGCGCCTGCTCTCTGTACAGGCGCACGACCTCCTCTTTTTGTTTTGAATTTATCATTTTTGTAATTAAAATTTCGCTGTCCTGCGCAATGCCCCGGCAAAGCGGCGCGTGTGCCGCTATGTTGTATTATGTACTTATTCGTTAGTCTTTTATTGTAAAGATTTTATTATTGCTTTTATTTCTGCGCGTTCCTGCGCAGCTTTGTGATAATGGTCAATTTCTGAATAGCCATTTTCCTCTTTCCAAAAGGCGTTACTCAAATCTCTGCCCTTTTTAAAGATTTCCCTCACTTTACTGAGGACTTCCATTGCAGTTTGTTTGTTTTTAAATTTATTCATCTTTTCAGACTTCTCCTCCCAAGAGTCTACCCTATGTGTACTTTTCCATACCTCTAAGGTGTCAAAGGCACCTATCTTATAATAATGTTCTCCGTCTTCCAACTCCCAATTATTATTTTTAGGGGAGTACTCAGAAAACAGCTCTTTTAGTCTATCAGCCACCCAATAAGCTATCGGCTTGCTGATAAAACAGTTGTTATTAGCTATTAAATGATTAGCCGATCCCGAATTTACTCTATTAGATTGCAAGGTTAAATGATTATTTATAGACCAAAAGCCCTCTTTTGGTGTCCATTCAGTTACATCAAGGTCGCCCCAATGCTCAATTATGTATTTAGCAGCATTTCTCTTAGCTGCCTTCTTGTTTCTTCCATCTTCTTCCCAAAATATACCATTAGGAAGTGTTATTCTTACCCTTATTTCGGCACTGTAATAAAAGTTTGATATAAAAACAATATCTACCTTCATTTCTTCTTTGAAAGTTCGTTTTACAAATTCATGTAAAACTACTGAAGGGTTTTCGCCTCTCTTTAATATCGGTTTATTTTCCATATTATACGCCCGTCATGCCGATAGCGCAGCGTTAAGGTTATAATTAGTCCTCTGTTACATTCACTTGATAGCAGTAATCATCGCTGCCGGAATCTTTGTAGTAACCTTTAATTGTGACGGTTATGGTTGTCTGCCAGTCGCCGTTCACTTCGCCGTCTAGGCTGAATGTCTGCTCTACCTCGTCGTGAAGATACCCGTCACCTTCAATGTCTTTAAGATATTCTTCAGCTTCGGCTTCGTCCTCCACTATAGTGTAGCCCAAATAGCTAAGCCGTTCTTCTACCTGTGTCTTAATGGTTTCTACAGTCTTGGCTGTAATCTCTGATGTGTTGACTAATTTTTTCATAATCTTTTCTATTTAGTTGTTGTTTCTTTTATCTATTACAAAGGTACGAAATATATTTGAATTATCAAAATAAAATCCGATTTTATTTTGATAATTAAGGTTGTTTAACACAAACAGCCGGCAACTACCCTCACGGGCGGCTGCCGGCATTCAAAAAACTAAAAACTAAAACTAAATCAATCAACTGTCTATGAAAAAACAACCAAAGTTTATGTAATACCCTAAAAATTCCACGACACCCCGAGGCCCACATACGGCTCGACCCCCCCGTATCGGAAGCCGTACCCGTAGCCTGCCTGCACGCCGATTCCGATGCGTCTCTTTCTGACCACCGTCTCCGTCTTGGTGGTGACTATCGTCTGCCTGTAGACCTGTATGCTGTCAAGCCTCGGGTTATATCCGCTCACCCACGCCTTATACGTGCTGTCTGCGTAGACTTTTTGTGTGATGGGGACAACGGCCCACGCACTGTCTTTCGGGCCGTCAGAGGCCAAAAGAACGGTGTCCGTGCGTGTCCTTACAACCGGAAGCCATACCGTGTCCGTCCGCACGGCCCTTTCGGTGACAAAAACGGGTTCCCTAACTGTTACGGTGTCGCGGATGGTGTCAGCCTTCACAACCATTTTCGCGGTGTCACGAAAATGGTAGCCTCCGGCCATGTAGGAGACGAGAAAGCATACCAACGCCCCCCAGAAAGCCCCTATGAGTCTGTCTTTAATCTTCTCTGTCATTCTCGCTCTCTTTACGATATTTGATATACGTGTTCCGCATGGCCTCGTCATACGGAACACGCATGTACTTCCTCGCTATAGTCTTGTAGCCTGCCCCGTTGTACAGCCGTGCCACCCTTGCCCAGTCGTGCTTCCGCAACGCGTCGGCCAGTCCGGCATCGGTGTCGATGAACTTCACGAGCTGCCGCACCTGCGCCTCAATGCCAGTTTTGGCATCGTCCCACATTTCGCCCACGGAAGCATATCCCAGCCTCTTGTAGTGGAACCCCATAATCTGTGCAAGGCCTATCGATGTGCTTTCCATGGCCGCAATCGGATTGAGTTTGAACGCGTCATTAAACGCCTCCCATTCCCTCGCCTGCACATCTACTCTGTTCACGCTCCATTTGCCGCTTGGGGCATACGGGGCCTTCTTCCGGAACCATGAGGGCTCGAACTGAATAAGTATCTTGCCTGTCTTCGTGTCGAAACCCCTGCCGCCGGTCTCCACCTCTATAAATGCGAGCATCGAGGCAAGCTCGTGGTCGGCCTGCCCCAATGCCTTGATGATACGGTTATCCATTAGCATCCTCCTTTTCCTTTTCCTTTTGGTGCAAGTTAAGGTATTCCGTAAGGTACGGGACCTTTTCGATAAACTTGAACCTAAGAACGTAGTAAATGAACGCCACGACATACCACGGCGGCGTGTCATACTTGAACATCTTCTTTAAGTTCTTTAATATATTCAGCGCGTAGAAGTATATCACCACATAACTGATGAAGCTCACGCACTGCAATGCGCCCTGATGCTCGCCTTTGACCTTCCCGATGGTGTAGATGGCGCAGCACAGCACAAAAAACACCGTAGCCTCTCCGCCGCACCGCAGGGCTTTCTTCAAGTCGAAGTCCTCACGGTTGGCAATCATGCCGGAAAGGTAGCCGAACACGAAGTTGAGGAAAAAGACGAGCAGCAGCGATGTGAGCTCCCCGTCTATGGGTTTCAAAAATGCCAGTACGGCAAGGGTGATGCCGACAAGCAGGCTTCTGAATTGTTCTAACATGGTCTATCCCTCCTTTCCGGCTTCGTCCCCGCTTCCCGACGGCACGGCCTGCGCGTCTTCATGCCCCGCAGCATTTTCACCGGTTGGCTCCTGCTCTCCGGGGACTGTGCCTGCATCTTTTTCCAAACTGTTGTCCCCGGCCTGCCCCCCGTCGTTTTCAGCTTCCGGCTGTCCGGCAGTATGGGGCTTGTCTGTCTCAGCCCCCGTGCCGTTAATGGTTTCCTTGGCAGCTCCTACGAGTGTGCCGAGTGCGGCAAGTGCCTCCGAGAAGTCCTCCCGCGAGCCGCTGAAGCTCACCGACACCTCACCGCTTCCCGTCTCGTTGAAGTAGATACTTCCCATGCGGCCTCCGGCCTTGGGTGTCACGCTGCCGCGGAACTCTGCGAGCCCGGCTGCATCAAGCACGAAGTCGCCGTCAAAACTGTACCCCCCGGATTCCTCCGCAAGGGTGAATGTCATGTTCTTTTTCGTAATGTTCATGTTTACCTTATTTTAAATTAAACGTTATGTCATTCTGTCCTTCAACAAGGCATAGAATCTCGCCCCGTCATAAATCATGACAAGGGAAACCATGTCGCCGGAAGCCATGTCTATACTCCCTCCGTATGCGGCATTGCCCGTTATGTTGGCATTGTTGTCGAGAATCTCAATGCCGTCGCTTGTGCCCGACGGCCTCCCAAGTACGGAGAATCCGCTTCCGGGCGCGGCTATGATGGTCACCTCCACGGAGAACGCCGCGCCGCTCTCGATGTCGAGCGAACTCCGAAGCGGCGCCAGCCTCGGCAGGTACACGGCGTTCGTCCCCGAAACCAGGAACCGCGAACCCTGCTGCAAGTCCAGCACGTTGTTCGACGAAGTGAGCTTCACGAGGCTGTAGTCGTGCACCCCTTTGTCACAGGTGATGACACCGCCCTTGCCGATAAATGCGAAATTGCGGCCTAAGGCAACGGACGGTGCGAGAACGACGGAAGCCCCGAGCTTCACCACTGAATCCGTGGTGTCGTCTTGGAGCCTTAACAGCTTCCTCACCCCGTACTCTTCGAATGTCCCGAGCACGGCAAGCCTGCGCCCGTTGTTCCCGTTGAAAAGAATCTGGTCGTCGAAGAGCGACAGCCCGCTGTAGTTCTTTCCGCGGCCCAACAGCCCGTTCTTGAAATTCCACCCTGCGATGGTGCCGGTTTCGGATTCGATCTTCCCCTTTACGGTGACATTCTTGAACGTTGCGTTTTCCGCATCTATCTCCTTGGCCTTGATGCCCTCTGTGACAACTTTGGTGGCCTCTATGAGTTCGGTGTTGAGCTTTCCGCCCTTGTTGAGCTGCGCCGTAACGTTCCCCTGGTTGTCCTGAAACACCACGTTGTCGCCCGTGACGACTACCTTCCCGTTGGTGATGTCGATGCCCGTGTCGAGCAGGGCCCTCTCCAGCGGAACGGCGTTCCATTCCGGGCACTCGTCCCCGTAGACCACGCCCACACCGTAGACCAGTATCGTGCCGGAAAGGCTGTTGATGCCGAAGCCGGACTCCCCGTCCCACAGCAGGAGGCCGTCATGGTTGTAGAATGTGGTGTAATACTTCCTCCACCCGTCCCCGAGGTCTGCATAGCCGCTCTTTTCGGAAAGGTAGTTGAACGAGCCGTGGGCGGTGTCGTTCTTGCTCCATCCGCCGAAGTTCCACCCGGCCCCGGCGGTCTCTTCCCTGACAACGGCGAACATCGTCACGGGGTTGTCTTCGAGCAGGTCGCCGTAATCGTCCTCCAGCTCCCACAGCAGCTGGTAGCCCCCCTGCCCGTTTGCGGACACCCGCCGCACCTTGCCGAACGCCTCGTCATAGTCCGTCGATTCGGAGGTGACGGTGGCTTTCTGCCCGAAGATGCCCAGCGGCTTCATCACATAATTGTTCTTCGGGTTATTGTGGTACGGGACCCACACGGAGGGGGCCGCGCTCTCCACGAGGCACACCCCGTAGACGCTCCCGGCGGAAGCGGCGTGGAGGCGCATGGGGATGACGTTCTTCTTGCCGCTGACCCCGGCCTTGGTCTTGAACGTGGCACGGCAGAATGTCCATTCCGGCGTGAAGTCGAACTTGTTGTGGCCGTCATCCGAAGTGCCGGTGAAGCCCTGCGAGTTGACAACCTCGGCGCAAGCGTCGGGAAAGAGGAAACAGCTGAACGAGCCGCTCCCCTTGGCCCAAAACGACAGCGAATAGTAGGTGTCGGGCTTGAGTTCGACATCATTCCAGGTCAACACGTCGAGATTGCCGCTGCCCGTGTTCTTCCCCGTTGCCACGGTGAAGTCCCTCATGGCCCGGTCTGCGAGCGTCACGCCGCTGCCGACCGAGACTCTCGTCCCGTGCAGGGTCTTGGTGTCCTTGAGCAGGTTGTAAGTCCTTTCAGACCTCTCCGAGACCTTGGCGGAAATCCTGCCTGCCGTGGCCTTGACTTCGGCGATGTTCTTCCGCAGCTCGACCGTGTCGGCGTTGTACCTGGTCTGCTCGACCCTCTGCGTGATGGCTCTGGCATTCTGCTCAATCCTGCTGTTCCAGGTGCTCTTGTTGCCGTTGTAGTCGTTTTGAAGCCTTGTCAGGTCGCTTCTGAAATGCTCGTTGTCGTGCTTCCACTCGTTGAGGAGCTTGTGCAGGTTCGTGCCGACGAATATCCGCAGCTTAAAGTCTGTGTTGTCAACGTTGGCCACAATGTCCACATAGCCGCTCCCGTAGGCGTAGCCCGTGGCAGGGTCATTGTTGACGGCCTCAATCTTCACCCGTGAAATCCCCACGCCGTTCTCGACGCGGTACGAGGTCTTCACGCCGATGCCTGCCGAGGTGTTCGCGCTTTTGATGACCACGGATGCCGGAGCACCGCCGCGGTAGGCCTTGATGTCCGTCCACGCATTTTTGAGCTGCTCCGTGCCCACGCTCCCGTTGTCGGCGGTGTCCACGATGATGTACTCGGAAGATGCCTGCACGCTAAGCGCGTCCGCGCCGGGCCTGCCGTTCTCGCCGTTTTTCCCGTTCGTGCCATCCTTTCCGTTCGTGCCATCCTTTCCGTTCGTGCCATCCTTGCCGTTCTTCCCGGCTTCCCCGTACACCCCTATCACAGCGTGCTTGGTCTGTGTCGATGTCCCGTCGGTGTAGGCGATGATGTCGTAGGCCCACAGATAGCGTTTGTCCGGTGTCATCTGCGGAGCGGTCTCGCTGTACCCGGTCGGCTCCACGGTGGGGCTCACGCCGACGGCGAACATCCGCCTCATGCTGACAATGCCGTTGCCGTCCCTTCCCTGCGCCTCGCTCCACGTGTAGTCCGCGGTGTCGGGGCTCGGGTAGGGCTTGTCCCATACCAAAGTGCCGAGGTACTTGCCGGGCGTGGTGCCGAGCTGCTGGTCTTCGGGGGAGGGGGTCCATCCGGTGGCGGTGTCGCCGATTTCCAATTTCGCTTTTGAAACCGTCACCGTACCGCTTCCGGAAGTCTTGCGGAATCTTGCTCTAAATCCGGAATTGCTGCCGTTCTCCACCCAGTTAGGCATCACAAAACTAAACTCGACATGCTTCTTCGTGTTGTCCGCGACGAAATGCACAATGATAACGCTTTTCCACGTTTGCGACCAGAACAACACGTCACCGACTGCGTTTTGGGCCTCTGAATTTTCAACATCAAAAGACACGGCATACCTGCTTCCGACCAAGACCTTGCCTATCGGGCCGACAGTAAAGTCTTTTTGCGTCGAGAAAGAGACTTCCCGGGGAATGCCGTTGAGCAGGTTCCGCCCGTTCCCGTACTCGCCCGTCTCCACCCACGGCTTGGCAGGCGTGAAAGTCTTCCCCCCGTCATTCGAGTAACGGAGGAAAGTGTAGGAGGGGTCCTGAATCTTGTGGAACGTCACGCGTCCCCGTGCCTGTATTGCCATAGATTAGAAATCAATGAAAGCCTCGAATTTGGTGTCTATACCGGTGCGCATGTGCGAGTACCTGATGCGCACGGTACGGTTGGCGGAAGTGCCGAGCCCATTTTGGGTGTTGAACGTGCGCTTCACCTCATTGTTGGCCACCGTCCACCCCGGGAAGTCAGAAGATGCCGGAGCCCATGTGGCATCCTTGGCCTCCGCATCCGTGAGCCGGTAAAAACCGATGGTCTTGCCTGTATAGCTGCCGTCCTCCCAGACCTTGCCGCCCTGTTTCATGATCCATTCCAAGGGTACACCATTGGTATGTGCAGTGGATATGCTCTTGTCAGACCCTCCGTCGAGATCGTAGGGGTCGGTCATGTCGATGATGGTCCCTACCGCCGAGCAGCTCTTGTTGAAAGTCGAGCTGTTGGGGTCTGTGTCCTTGATGGTCAGCCGGACATTGGAGATGTTCAGCACGGCATTGCTGTTAACGGTGAGCGTGTCAGTGTTCCACCCGCTGAAAAGATTGCCGCCGGGCAGTCCGCTGCCGGCAGGCGCAGTGGCGGCGGTGATGGTCTTGTAGTTGCCATCGGTGCCCTGTATCTCCCATGAGTAGGCCACATTGGTGTTGTCGACGGCCCCGCCGCGCACCATGTGTCCGGACACCCGTACATCCTTGGCGACCCCGGCCACGGTGGTGAACACGCTGAGCGGAGTGTCCATCACGGCGATGATGGAAGTGCCCGCGTTCTCGACCTGCGACAGCTGGATGACAGCCGTACACTGCTGCGAGGCCCCCGTGTCCGGATCTACGTAGGTGTACTCGCACCTGATGACGGACGAGGCCTTTTTCAAATTATGCCCGAGTACAAGGGCGAACTTGTCGGCGGATGTCGTCTTGACGGTGAAACCGCTTTGGCCGCTCACGATTTTATAATCGTCAAGATACCACGTGCATGCGCCGGATACCTTGTTCTCGCCGCCGCTGCCGGAGATGGTCAGTACGGGGACCAGTACAAGGTTGGTCTGCGTGTAGTCCGGCACATAGCTTACCGGGTCTTTTGACATGATTTGCTGCGTGCTGATGCTTGGTGCCAGCATGAAATTGATTGTCCTGCCGTCAACTATCTTGTGGAAAGTCACCCGGCCTCTTGCCTGTATTGCCATGATTCTTTGTATTTTGTGATTAAACGATTCCTAAAATGAAAACCTGCCTTGCACCGCCACCCTGTCGTTTTCGTCGAGCAGCGCGCATATAATGTCCGTTTTGCCGGCCATGTCGGTGTAGTCCAACGATACGGATGTGCCTGCATTGGCGTGCCTTTGGCCCCACGCCTCGTCATCGGACTGCGGGGCCTCGCTTTCCCGTGACCAGACGAGCCGCGAAGCGTCTATTTTGTCGGAGACATCCTCTCCGTCCTTGATATACGAGACCTCCAGCGTGGCCACGTGCCGCTGCCCGTCACGGTAGAGCCGGTCCCCGTCGGCAAGAAGGAGCTCGAATCTCGTGACCCCCTTGCCCGGATCGCCTTTGTCACCCTTCTGCCCGTAGGTCTCCTTGACCCACTCCGGGCTGCCGTCCTTGGGTTCGGTGGTGGTGGTCCTGCCCTTGCCGACGATGCAGAGCCACGTGGCGTTGTTGTGGCTCCAGTGGTCGTAATGTCCGGACACGGCCCCATTGTACCACGCTCCGCGCTCGCAGACGAGGGGACTGCCCTCTCCCGTGCCGGATGCGGAGATGATTTCATGATACCCGGACACGGTGAAGTTCCTCTTGGCCGACCGCAGCTCCACGATGTGTGAGTCGAGGTCGTAGTCGTTGATGCCGGCGTATGTCACGCGCTCTCCCGTGGAGACATATATGATATAGGCGTATCGCCTTTCAGGGTCGGTCTGCGAGCCGAGCTGCACGATGCTGTCTTCGGCCTTGGGCTCGTCATTGGGCACGGAGGTGTCACAACCGATGCAGGTATGGTCCTTGCCGCCGACGGTCAGCGTGACCGTGCCGCGCGTGTCGGAGAGGTCAACGAAATTGTAGAGCTTGCCGTCTTCCAAGGTCTCCTCGCCCGTGTTGACGACCAGCCTCCAGTAGTAGCGGTTCTCGGCCATCTGCGTGGTCTTGCTGATGATGTTCGAGGTCTTGGCCATGGCTTGGTCGCCGACATGGAAGTCATTGGAGATTCTCCGCTCCCCGTCGTCGGCAAGCCAGTAGCACCGGAAGTCTCCGGAGGGGAGCCTCTTCACGAGCGCAATCCGGCAACCGGCACGCGTGAACCCTTGGTCGCCGCTCGAGAACGTGAACTTCTTCACTTCGAGCTCGGCGAACACGGCCTTCACCCGCGCCTCGATGATGTCGGCCACGGCATGGGAACGCCCGAAAGAGTCCACCCACATGCCGAAGCCCTTGCCGTCGAGATTCGTGCCGCTGTCCTTGAAGTCGGGGCTTTTGACCGCTTCCGCTGTCAGAGATTTCACTGTGGCCCGGCCCTCTTCATCTATCTCCGCTCCGTCGAGCTTCAGGGATTTCAAGACAGCCTCGCCAATCCCCGAGATGCCGTACTTGTCCTTAAAGGCGATGCCCTTCAGAAAGGTGATGAGCCCTTGGGCTGTGTCGGGGGAGAGCTTGGAGATCTTTGTTTCAATTTCTTCGCCGAGATTGGCGACTTGCTTCTTTAACGTTGCAAGCAAAACCCCGTTAAGCTGCGCGGAGCTCTTTATCTGGCTGTTATAATAAACAAGCTCTGCAACATTGTCTTGAAGTTGTCCACGCTGACTATAAGCCTTACTTTCGCCTACTGTGTATTCGCCACGTGTACGGTCGTCCAAATTGAGTTCCCAACCAATAATGCGGCTTGAGCGGCTATTCGTGTCGTTGCTGAAATATTCAGGTGCAACAAGCTTGACTTTCTGCCCGTAGCTGATTTTGATTTTTCTGCGACCGAACTCAACGGCGTTTGTTTTTGCCGTGTAAGCACCGCTATCCTTGCAAAGCTCTTTCAAGTCCTTTTCCGCGGCCTCTTTCAGTTCCGCCTCAGCCGCTGACACGAGCGAATCGTCGATAAAGGTAGCATCCATGTTGTACATATAGAGCGTGTCACCGACTTTAGGTGCAGCGGTTTCGTTTGGCAGTTGCAAACTATAATTATTATTCCGAGTTATCTCGAAAAGACGCTTTTCGCCGCTATTTCCCTCGGGGTTGAAATGCACCTCGAAATCAAATCCGTTAAGGGCCCCGCTTTCAAAATGAATGCTAAGATTCTTGCCGTCCTCCTGAATCAGATAATCTTCGTCAAATTCAAACGGTGTGTTGTCCTGCGACTTCTTGGCTTTGAAGCGGTACGCGGTCCAATATGTGACTTCTCCAGTGCTTTCATCGGTGTGTTTGGCCTGCACCGTTGAAACCTCGGTAATTGTCAGCAACGCCCTCGGGTAAATATCTTCGTATGTCTTGCGGACTTCTACTATATCGTCGTCCCCGTCCAGATCCGGGCTGTCGAGATATGGTGTTCCGGCAGGGAGTTGCAGCACAGTATCGGCCACACCTTGAATTGCGGTGTCCTCTTGTCCGTCTATCGGTTCGGTGTAAAGTCTGTTGATATACATCATAGAGAGGCCGGAGAGTGTCACCTTGTGGGTTGTGCCTGACAGTATGTAAGTGCCGTCTGAAAACCTATACAGCTCGCGCCCGTCGTTGACCGCATGTCCGTCAATATATTTTACACCAACATACCGAATCTGTTTAACCATCCCGTTTTCAAATGTCATCATCGACGACTCGCGAACGGCTTTCTTCGGCAGGCTGAAATCTTTGAACGAAAAGACAAAAGTCTTGGTTGTGTCCCCGTTGTCGAGCATGTGGTAGCCGTCTATGGTGAACGGGTTCTTTAGCTTTCGCCGGTAGTTCTTGTTGAGATTCCTGCTGCTTCCAAAAGCATACAGGCGCGTGCCGTGCTCGTTACTGTCCTCGCTCCGTGAAAGCGTGCTGATTTCCTTTCCGCTGCGAAGCGTAATTTCCGTGTCTCCTTGTTCGCAACGCCCAAAGTGGATTTCGTTATCCACTACCCACCATTCGCACTTGAACGCTTCCGCAATTCTCGAAAGGGCATCGAGAATTGAGGTGCCATCGTATTGGATGAGCACGCTCTTGGAAGTGTCCACCGTATTGTGTATGACAATGATATAAGCGTCGCCCTTGTAAGTGAAACCGCATGATGCCAAATTGTCAGTTACGATTCCCGTATGCGCGCCGATGGTGTCCGTAAGGTTCCATCGGCTTTCCATTCCGAGCACAGCTCCGCGCTTAAAGAACATGATGCGGTTCTTGAATTTGCACCACGGCCTTTCCATTTTAAGCTCGTAGTCGTAGCCTGCCGCCTTAGAGTTTGCGGATGGCGTCGGGAGATTTACTATTTCAAACCGCCCGAGACCATCTATGTCTGTGTAGAATCCTTTCTTTAACGACAAAACGCGGTCAGCCGAGCATTTCACGATGATATGCTCGCTCTCCTGCAGCTTCCACGCCCATGTGCTGCCGTCGGCAACCGGTAGCGTGTATGCCTGTTCGCCATGTCTGTTAAATATCCGTATTCTCATAATCGTCAGTGTCCTCTGTACCTCTGTTGGCCGGATTCGGCTCGTTGAGTTTTAGGCTGAATTTAGCTATACCGCGGTTGAACGACTTGTATTGTGTACAGCTTTGGTAATCACAGCGGTAAATCACCCCGGGTTCGTATTTCGTCTTTATTTCAATACGCCGCTTCTTTAGCTCCGCTTTGAATCGCAGGAGCTTTGAGAACATCTCGTCGCGGCTCGCGGCATGGAGCTGCAAAGCAAGTGTGATGCTTCTTTCATCCACTTTCGGAGCCAACTCCCTGCGCACCTGCTTTCCGTTTTCGGTCGCACTCTTGTTTGTGACCGGATCTTTCAGCGGCTCCGGCTCCATAAGTGTCGTGAGACTGCTGTCAGTGAGGTTTACACCCCACTCATCGAACGCATCCTTGCCGTTTATATGTAATTCTCCGTGTCGGTTCATATACTCTTGCTCCTTGCTCCTGTTATGAATTTTCGGTATTCCGGCGTATCTTGTCTATCCGCTCGTTCATTTGCGGCAGCACACTGGTGTGCCTCTCTATCGCCTCAAGATGGTTAAGGCCCTGCATCTGCAAATCCATGAGGTCATTCATGATACTTCTGATATCCCCGAGGCTGAATATTACACTTTTATTACGTTCGGCCTCCTGTTGGATGGCTTCGGCTATCTCCGCCACATGAATTTGGATGGATGACAACCGCCCGTTTAACTCCTGACCTTGGTCTTGTGTTATTCCGGACAGGCTCGCTGAACTGCTCGACTGGGCGTATGTCTCCTTGTCATATCCGGTGACTTTAAAAACCTTGTCCCTTATCCGCATACCCTCGCTGACGAACGCCTCGTACTCCCTACGCATATTGTCTATCTGCGTGTCGGTGAGATCACCGCTCTGCTTCTGCATGGTGTCTGCCCAATTCTTCCACCATTCCTTTAGTTTGGCATCCATTTGTGTGCCGATAGAGAAGTTGAGAAGCCCCTTGGCAAACTGCTTGTTTATATCCTTGGTGAAGTCTTTCGCCTTATTCTGCATATCCATGAGCTTGCTCACGAAATCATCGTGCATACTGTCGAATGTGATGCCCGTGAGCTTCTCTCGGAGTTTGTCGGCTATCTCGGCAGTCTTTCCTGCTTGGTCTGCATAAGCATTCCAATACTTGCTCATATCATACTTGCCGACCGTGGTGATATGCGTCCACAGTTCTGCATTCTGTGTCCTTATCTCGTTCATCTGCTCTGGCGTGAGCTTGTACATATCGTCGAGCGATCCCACCTTGTCCAGCTTGGTGTCCGCTGTCGGGGTGCGCTTCTTGAAATCCTGCAGAATGCTGTTTATCTTGGAATATCCGTCCGGAACATTTATACCTGCCTTGCGCAACAGATTGGTGTAGAACGGATTGTTGAAGAACCAACTGTCTTTCCCCCAATAATAGGCATTAGAATGGTGCTTCCCGTGCATTCCCATGTTTTCCTCGAGCATCTTCCGCTGGTTCTCGTTGACGCTCCGCTGTGCCTGCAGGGCCCTCTGCGTGTCGGTAATGGCGTTGACTCCGTTTTCCTTGTCTATGGCATCCTTGAGCTGGTCTATTGAAGTCTTGAGTGCGTCATTGCTCTTGGTCAGGCGTTCGGTGACCTCTTTCACACGCCATTCATTACTTCCGTAGAGCCATCCGTCCTTTGCTCCGAAAATACCGCCTATACCCTCAATGACGCTTCCCACCAGAGTACCGACATCTTGGATGACATGCCCGACTAAATTCGGGAGGTCTGCCAATATCTTTTCCACGGTGTTGGTGACTTTTTCAAGAATGTCATCTATGAATTTCGTCGGATCGTCGCCAAGCGCATCCAAAATCTGCAGGATTGCCCCGACGATCCCTCCAACTTTTCCGCCTAACTCACCGAGACTCTTGCTCGTCCCACCGATGCTGGTGATGAGCTTTGTGATGCCGTTGGCGAATCCGTAAAGCGATCCGCCGCTGATTTCCTGCAATGCGCTGGTGAAATTGCGCATACCGTTCGTTGCCTTGGAAGTGCTGTCGGTGAGCTGTTGCTGCTTTTCCGTGGCAGCCTTTTGCGCATCTTCCTTTGCCTGCCCGGTAGCGTCGACTTTTGCCTGCGCCGCATCTACGGCTGCCTGTGCCACCTGCTTGCTGGCATCATCCGTTGATTCTGACAGGTTCTTCTCCGCTTTCTGCAGCTCGTTGACTGCCTGTCGGTGTTCTTCGGTTATCCGCTGGAGTGCCTGCACGCTGTTCTGGTATTCCTTGACCTGCTGCGCGATTGTCCCCCATTGCTTGAAGTTGAACGGCGAAGTCTCGCTGCCGCCTGTTTCTTTAGTTAGCTTCTCACGGAGGTCGGCGTATGCCTTTTGGTCGCTTGGCTTGAGCTGCTTGTATTCGGCGGTCTGCATGTACTCCTCGACTTTGCGCAGTGTCTCCTTGGCCACGCTGCCGAGAACGTTGCCTACGCCCTCAAATGTCTGTGACCAGTCTATTTCGTTTGCCAGCGAGTTTGCCCCGGCTGTCGCAAGGTCTTTCTTCTTCTGCGCCTCAAGGCTCCGCCGCTCTCCGTCTGTCTGCGCCTTGGCGATCTTCTCGTCGTATTCCTTGGCGATGGCGTAGCGTTGTTCTTCAAGCGTGCCGAACTGCTTGTAATACCCGATCATCGCATCGACGCTTTGCCGGAGGGTTTCCTGCACCTCCTTGCCATAGCGCACATTCTCGCTCTGACGCTTAGCCTTAATGCCCTTGCTTTCTTCCTCGGTGAGCGCATCCACGCCCGAAACAAGTCCGGTATTCGCATCTCGCTTGTGTGAAGTCCAAAAGCCTTTACCCTTATTCTTGGTGTCGGCCTCCCACAATTCTTTTTGGTGCTCCACCTTGGCCTCGTACAGCTGCCGCGCCTCCTCGTCGATGGCTGCAAGCTCCCTTTTGTGGTCGATGTCGAGTTGGGCGAGCTTCTTCTTGCTCCCCTCGGCCATAGCGTCGACGACGGCCTGCTGTGCAAGCAGTTCGTTGGCTTCGGCCCGCTTGGCTGTCTGACGGGCGTATTTATATTGCTCCTCGGTAATCTTGTTTTGAGCCTTGTCTTCACGCTCGGCCTGCAATTTGGCCTCGCGAGCTGCCTTGGCCCGCTCGCTTGCCCCTTTTCTGTCCTGCGATTTCAGACCCTTGTCCTGTTCGCGGCGGTCAACGGTGGCTTGCGCGTCTTTTACAGCGAGCTTGGCCTTGTTAAGGTCTGCCTCGTAGGCTTCTGCCGTGCGGTACTTCTTGCGGTTCGCAATCACCCTGCGCTCGGCCTCCTGCTTTTTTCTAAGCTCGTCCTGCGCCTCTTTCAGGTAATCACGGCCCCTGTTGTTTGCTGACACGTTCTTTTCAGCCTTGAGCTTCTTGATGCGCCGCTTCACCTCGTCCTCTGTGAGGAGGATGGTATTACCCATGGAATCCTTGAAAGCGATAAAGTCTTTCGGATTCTTTGGCTTCACGACTTCCTCGGACATGCCGTTCTTCGTCTTTGTGCGCTTTATGGTCGGCTTGTTGGCGGCTTGGAAGCGTTTAAGCTCTTTCTCGTAAAAGGCGAGGTTTGCGTCTAATTCCTTTTCGGACTTCCGGAAGAGACTGCTGTCCCACGCCGTGGAGAGTTTCTTCTGAAGTCCCCCCGTTCCCTTATTGATATTCGCTTGTGTCTGCTTGATAAGCTCATTGACTGCGTGCAATGTCGTTTCGAACGTACCCTGCCCTTTGAGGAGCATGAGACTTTTTGTATATTCACCCGATTTTCGCATTTCAGCTTGGGTCTCTTTGTCGTCAGTGAAAAGTTCTGGGTATTTTTGCATGACATTGCGCCTGGCATCTTCTAACTCTTTCTTTGAGCCACCTGCGAGTGCGTCCCGGTACTTCTTCAGTAGGTTCAGCTTGTCAGCGTCTTTTTTGTAATTGCCGACCCCTGTCTGTATGGCGTTTTGTAATTGCAGCTGCTCGTTGGCCTTGGCGGTGGCTTCTGCAAAATGCTTCTGAAGCTCTATGAGCGAGTTATAATGCTTGGTGAGGTTTGGCATCATCCTGCCAAGTTCATTAAAGGCTTCCTGCTGCTCGTACTCACTTGCCGTCTCGTCGTTTATCTTTGAAAGCAGTTCGTTGAGCTTGTTCTTGCGTCTCTCGTGCTGCTCGGTCTGCTCTTTCTCCCTTTCATTCCACCGCTTGGCGGCTTCCTCCGCAACGGTGCTTTTCTTGCTGTAAAGGGCTATTGGAAAAGCCACACTAATTTGACCCACCCTGTCAAAGTATTTTAGACCCAGTAAAACGATTTATTATTGACCCACTAAATGCCCTGG
>OIZR01000654.1_pt1 | contig 23430 bp, 28 predicted proteins | sample 1588591 | NCBI WGS metagenome assembly OIZR01 (sample SAMN03283249) | human gut metagenome | biome: human-associated habitat; material: feces | host: Homo sapiens | place: USA | collected 2013 | reverse complement strand
TCCTTTTTCCTTGCCATAAAATAAACCTCCAAACTGGTAAGTCTATCTTACATCAGTTTGAAGGTTTACACAAACTTTGGGATACTCCCGCCTTATATGTACCCCGACTTGAACACCGCCCGTGATCTTGTCAATGCCGGTGCTGCCAGCGTGATGCCCCTTGCTTCTCCTATTGGCTCTAACAAGGGTTTGGCAACCAAGGAGTTTATCCAGATATTGATTGATGAAATCGATCTGCCTATCATCGTCGATGCGGGTATCGGCAAACCCAGCCAAGCCTGTGAGGGAATGGAAATGGGTGCAGCGGCGATTATGGCGAACACCGCCCTTGCAACAGCTGGTGATTTGCCTATTATGGCTTCGGCTTTCAAAAATGCAATTGAAGCCGGACGCAAAGCATACCTTTCCGGTCTTGGCAGAGTGCTAACCCGTGGCGCATCCGCTTCCGACCCTCTGACCGGATTTTTACGTGATTAACGAGGTGCAACAATGGAAAATCAATTTTTTGTAGACTCAGAATTTCTGTCCCCGAAAGCTCTTGCGAAAAAACACAAATTAGAAACAGACCCATCCTCCCGGAAAAATCACATGGAGTATATGCCGGGTATGGAGATCATCGAGTCCGATGTCTGCGGTAAAGTCATGGAGCAAATGAAAACCTATGACGCAAGCCGGTACACAGTAAAAGATGTAAAGACGGCTCTGGAACACGAAACTTGCTCCATTGAGGATTTCAAAGCCCTCCTCTCTCCTGCGGCAGAGCCGTTCCTGGAGCGGATGGCAGAGCGGGCAAGGTTGGAAACCAGCAAGCATTTCGGCAATACTGTCTATCTTTTCACGCCGCTGTATATCGCCAACTACTGCGAAAATTACTGTGTGTATTGCGGCTTCAACTGCTATAACCATATCAACCGCATGAAGCTGAATATGGAGCAGATCGAAAAGGAAATGAAGGTCATTGCTGACTCAGGCATGGAGGAAATCTTAATTCTCACAGGAGAGAGCCGTGGACAGAGTTCGGTTGAATATATTGGAGAGGCTTGTAAGCTGGCACGAAAGTATTTCCGTATGGTTGGGCTGGAAATCTACCCGGTCAACACCGACGAGTACAAGTATCTCCACAAGTGCGGTGCGGACTATGTAACGGTATTCCAAGAAACCTATGATACGGAAAAGTATGAACAGCTTCATCTCATGGGGCATAAGCGTGTCTGGCCCTATCGCTTCGATGCACAGGAACGGGCACTGCGTGGCGGTATGCGTGGGGTTGCGTTCTCGGCTCTGCTGGGGCTTTCTGATTTCCGAAAGGATGCTCTTGCCAGCGCACTTCATGTGCACTACCTGCAGAGAAAATACCCCCATGCAGAAATGTCCCTGTCCTGTCCGAGACTCAGACCCATCATCAACAACGATAAGATCAATCCTTTGGATGTTCACGAAAAGCAGCTTTGCCAGATCATCTGCTCCTATCGGATCTTCCTGCCCTTTGTGGGTATCACGGTTTCCTCTCGTGAAAGTGCGGCTTTCCACAATGGTATCGTGAAAATCGCCGCCACCAAGGTATCTGCCGGTGTTTCCACTGGTATTGGCGACCATGACACCAAGTATAACGGAAAAGAAGCAGACGAACAGCAAGGTGACGAGCAGTTTGAGATCAACGATAACCGCAGTCTGGACAAAATGTATCAAGACATTGCCAATGAAGGCTTGCAGCCGGTTTTGAACGACTATATCTATGTATGAGGAAAAGAAAATGAGAAAATTTGATCCAAGTTTATATTTTATCACCGACAGTACAGGTTTCACCGAAGAAGAATTTCTGTACCGGGTAGACCAGGCGTTACAGGGCGGGGTGACCCTTGTGCAGCTTCGGGAAAAGGACAAGTCCACCCGTGAATATATGGAGCTCGCCAAAAAGGTGCATATCTTGACAAAAAAGCACAATGTCTCCCTTATTATTGACGACCGGGTGGATGTTGCCCTCGCTATTGATGCCGAGGGCGTTCATGTGGGCGCAAGCGATATGCCCGTTGCAACCGCCAAAACCGTCCCGTGGGCAAAAGAAGCCTACGAACAGGGCGCTGACTACTTGGGCGTGGGAGCCATCTATCCCACCACCACGAAGGTCAAGACGGTGCTGACTTCCACCGATACCCTCCGGGATATTTGTAATGCTGTTCCCATTCCTGCAAATGCCATCGGCGGTCTAAACAAGGATAACATCGACATTTTAGCAGGTATTCCCATTTCCGGCATTTGCGTGGTTTCTGCCATTATGAAAGCGGACGATTCGAAACAGGCAGCCGAACAACTCAAAGCCAGAGCGAAAGAATTGGGCTTATGCTAAGAGGACGCCAATTTCCGAAAATGCGGAGCAGGGAATTCTGGCACTTATTTATAGCTGGAAATGGAATGGATCGACAAACTGAGAGAATTTCAAGTTTTGTGTAAACAGAAAAAACTGATATAAGATATGACATTAGTTACTAAGGGGCAAAGCCGTTGCTTGGGCTTTGCCCCTATCTGTATTATAATCCAGATTCCGGGATTCGGTTTATAACTTTCATACACTCTCTTTCAAATATCCACCTGCATTTTTCCCGGCTTCCGCTCCGACTATATTATAAGCTGCCTGAAAATAATGGAATTCATCTTTCATCAAACCGCGTTCTTTCATCTGCGCAAATGACCGTGATACCATCACAACATCTTTGTTTTCCGCGGCTATTTGCTCTTGAGCCTGCATAATCTCTGAATAATCCTGCGGACCTGTACCATTGTAATGACCAATTTGAATCATAAAACATATTTCAATGCCATATCTCTTCATCTCTTTGAACATGCAGTCAAAAGAAGTCTTGTATTCTATACCAGTCATCCCCAAGTCGCCATCTGTCTCACCCTGGCACCACAGCATGAATCTGTGTCGAATCAGATAACCCGATGAACAAAGATATTTTTCCGCTCTCTTCAATCGACCGACTGCATCCATCAGGAATGCACTGCCCGGCTGCCACTGCGCAATGCTACTACCACCCTTGGAAGCTGACACACCTACAACCGCAATACCGGTTGTCTCATAATATGCATTACAAAATGCCGTCGCCAGAGAACCTGTTTTCAGATTCTCTGAAATCCCCTGCGGATTATTTTCCCTTCTGCCAAACGGTTCCACAATCGGATATAATCTTGTTGGATCGGATATAGCTCTGAATTCATATCCTGCCCCAGGCATCAGTACCGGAGGGGTTTCCGGCCATTCCTGAGAACTTATTCCTCTTCCCGCCATGTTCGACTGGCCCATAAACATAAATAAATCAATCTGCTTTCTCATCCATATGTCCTCTTCGGCACGTTTTCCCTGCTACCATACTACCACAATCCTTTCATCAAAAATAATCTATTAGACTTTGTCTCGAATCCATTCTCCGCATAAGTCTAACCAATGTGCAACGTGGGAATCCGCATAACGCCCCTTATCTGACTCTTCTACTTCTTTCGTAGCCAGAGATAACCCATGCACCCCTTTATGAAAAATATGTATCTCACTGGATATGCCCTGATTCATCATACTTTGGGCAAGCAGCAGAGAATTCTGAACCGGTACATCACGATCTTCCATGGTATGCCACAAAAACATCGGCGGCACGGAAGCATTGACAAGCTTCTCTACAGAAAAATTATCCCATAAGGATGTATCATCAGAGAGCCGCTCAAAGCTGCCTCTATGCGCATATTCACCTGCACTGACAACCGGATAACAGAGAATCAATCCGTTAGGCCTGCATGCATCCTGCTCTTTTTTCTCGGAGAAAAACTTTGGATTACTCCAGCTCACTCCAAGCATACCTGCCACATGTCCGCCAGCGGAGAAACCGCATACACATATTTTATTCGGGTCAACATAAAATTCTTCCGCCATAGCGCGCACTTGGGATACTCCCCATGCCAGGTCAAGCATCGGCCCATACATCAGATTCTGTCCCTGTACATTATATTCCATAACAGCCGCCTGAAATCCCTGTTTGAGAAACGCTTCTGCCACTGGCCTTTGTTCCCGGTCCGACAGCCACAGATATCCTCCCCCCGGGCAAATGACTACCATGGGAAGCATTTGTTTTGATTCATGATAATAAATACTGATTTTTGCACCGGTTTCCTCATTCAAAATAACATGCTCCATTACTCTTTTCCACTCCTTATTTTACAAATGCCGGAAGTACCATACTAATCTGCGGAATATAAGTAACCAACAGAATGGTAATTCCCATCATTATGTACAACGGTATCATTGTTTTTGCAAGACGTTCAAATTTTATTCCGGAGATAGCGGAGCCAATGAACAGCGTACCACCTACAGGAGGTGTCAACAGTCCAATACCCAGATTGGTAATTAACATTGCACCAAACTGAACTGGGCTCATACCAATAGATGTGGCAATCGGCAGCAATATCGGTGTCGCAATCAGAATGATAGATGACATATCCATTAACATCCCCATAAGAATCAATATCACATTAACAATAATCAATACCACATATGGGTTTGTAGAAAAATGAAAAATGCCTCTGGTAATTAGCTGAGGTACTTTCAGATAGGCTAACAGCCAACCGAATGCAGAAGATGTTGCAATCAACAGCAAAATCATTGCCAGAGTTTTCACTGCCCTCATCACCATTTTAGGCAACTCACGGATTGATACTTCTTTATAAATCCCAAATGTCACAAACAATGTCCACAGCACAGCCACAGCAGCGGATTCTGTCGCAGTAACAATGCCAGTACATACTCCAATTACTACGATTGCAATCGTAATCAATCCCCAAAATGCCTGAACAAATGCTTGCGCTACTTTTTTAATATCAAACTTTCCATCTATAGGGTAGTTCTTTTTTCTTGCTTTTATATAGCTGTAGGCCATCAGGAGTGACCCCATAAGAAGTCCTGGCATTACACCCGCCATAAACAAGGCTCCCACCGATACTCCGCCTGCCACCATTGCATAGATAACCATATTATGGCTTGGCGGAATCAGAAGTCCCGTAACGGAGCTGGTCATGGTAATCGTAGTTGCAAACTCTTCATCGTATCCTTTTTTTTCATCATCGGAACCATAATCGGACCAAGCGTTGCAGTGCAAGCCGCCGAAGACCCGGACACACAGCCAAACAACATGGAAGCCACCACCGTTACCATGGCCAGTCCCCCCCTCATCCATCCAACCAGACTGGATGCCAGATTAACCAACCGCTGGGCAATTCCTCCTGTACTCATAATTTCTCCCATCAGGATAAAAAACGGCACCGCCATAAGGGAATAACCATTCACACCTTTTACCGCATTCTGAATAATAATATCAGCCGGAATATTCAAGTACCAGCACGTTGTAAAACAGGATATCCCTACAGATATCGCAATCGGTGTCCGTAAAAACATCAGGCCGAAAAAAGTTCCAAGTAAGATTATAATTGCAATCAATTGTGTTGACATAATAAACTCCTTCCTCTGTCAATGCTTTCGATAATAAAGAAAATTCCAGATATCGGTACTGCCGCATAAAGTACCGTCGACGGCATTCCCAGGCCTGACATAATATTTTGTTCTGCAATACCTAACAGGGAATACCCATAGACAGTAAAGCAGATTCCAAGCAACATCGTCATTGCCAGCCCAAACCATTCCAGCACCAGTACATACTTTTCAGAAACCATATTATCAATTAAAGTCATTTTCAAATGTACGTCACTGGGGATTGCATAAGCCGCTGCCAGGAAACAAAACCAAACACCTAACAATAGTGCCAGCGATTCTCCCCAAGCCGGGGTGTAATGAAGGATATAGCGACAAAATGCCACCCCGGCAACTATGACAACTTCCAGCAGTAACAACACCATACTGACAAAATACAATGCCTGGTTAATAAACTTGAAAATGCGTTCCATATATAACCTCCTCTACTGCATTGATTGAATCTTTTCAATTATTTTCTTGTAATTTTTTCCATATTTCTCATAAACCGGCTGTACCTTTTCCCGCCATTCAGCAATATTATCCGGCTCAATAACAGGTGTACCTGCCTCTTCTAATTTCTTCATTGTATCCATATCATCCTTTTCAGCCTCAATACGGTTAAATTCTGATGCTTCTATGGCAGCCTCTCGAATCAGCTTCTGATCTTCAGTACTCATCATATTATAAGTCCGGCTACTCATAACCAGCGCGCTCAAACCGCATGTATGCCCATCTGCTACCATATATGGAGAAACCTCATTAAAAGAGTTGGAAAGATATCCGGACAGCGGCTGATCCGCACCGTCCACCACACCTGTCTGCAAAGAAGTAAACAACTCACTATATGAAATCGGCGTAGGAGAAGCGTTAAAACACCGCATTGTATCAAGCATAATTGCTGACTCCGAAATTCTTATCTTCATCCCGTCAAGATCTTCTGGCTTCTTCAATGCTTTACCTGTCGCAAAAAAATTACGAGAACCTTCATCCATGTAACTTAATCCAACAACACCGTCCACATTTTCAGTGATATCTTCAAGCAGCTCCGTTCCAATCTCACTGTTCACCACATTCCACTGATGATTTCTGCTGGTGAACAAATATGGCAAGGATAGAAGAGCAAACTCGTCTGCCCCAAAATCCGAAGCCGTGAATGGAGTAAATCTCACAAAATCCAATGCTCCCATCTGCACAGTTTGAAGCTGAGTTCTAGCATCCCCAAGCTGCCCGGCCGGATAAACTTCCACATATATCCGTCCATTGGATTTTTCACTGACAATATCCGCAAATTCATATAATACTCTTGACATAATGTGCTGTTCTGGATTTGCTTCCCCTGCACGCAGGATAATCTCAGCTTTTTTTTCCGCAGATCTGTCTCCTGCATCCGGGATTGTGGTAGGCTCATGGTACGATCCACATCCGCTCAACAGCATTGTCGCCATAAGACCTATACATACATTTGCAAAAATTTTTTTCTCATAAAATACCTGCCTTACTCGTTTAGTTAAACGTTTAATCTTTGGGTATAGAATCCCCCAATTACACATAATCCTCAATATTTTCCTTTAAAATGACTCCTAGTCTAATTGGGTTAATCTGATATTGTTTACCTACTAGATAATGATACATCATCACCACAGCCTCCCGCAGCTGAGAAGCCGGATCCTTCCATATAGTTGCCTTGAGAATCCCCTTTTTAAAATAAGGTACTAGTTCGGGAAACGCATCACTACCTACCAAACACAGTTCTTTTCCTCTCCCCATTTCCTCAACTATACGGCATGCCTGATAAGTCCCTGCGGCAGTAGTGCTGTAGATTCCGTTGAAAGAGTGATTCCTTTCCAGATACTCTTTCAACTTGTCATCACTCCACTCATCTTCATAAACGATATCCAGCACATTCTCTGGTTCCACTACTTCCATAACAGAAGAGAATCCATTAATACATTGTTTCAGCGACTCTGCCAGACGGATCCCTCCCAAAACCAGTGTTCTGCCTTTCTGTGCATCCGCGCCAAATGTCATAATTCCGGCAGCAAGGCGTCCAATTCTTTCATTATCCGCTGAAAGAAACATCAACTTTTTTACACCAAGCGCATCTGAATTGAGCGTAATAACCGGAATTCCTCTGTCATAAAAACTCTGTATCTCGTCATTCAGCATCCATCCATTCAGGCAATTAATAATTACTCCCTGGATATTATTCCTATCTGCCAATTCTTTTAACAGTTCCTGTAGCATTTTCTTTTGGCTTTCAGCAGTATTCGATGTAGGATATTTTGCAAAGAATACTTTAAAATCAAGATATTCTTCCTCCAGCTTTTCCAGCTCATTCCACATACTTTTAAAGAAGAAACTATTTGGAGCATTCTCACCCGGAATCACAACTGCAATCCGTATTTCAGACCGTTTCATTGCAGATGCTGCATCATTGGCTTTATAATGCATCTCCTGCGCCAACCGAAGGATTTCCTTCCTTTTCGTATCACCTACGCCCGGCTTATCATACAGCGCCTTATGTACTGTCACATAGGATACTCCAGCTGCTTCGGCTAAATCTTTTAACGTTGGACGTGTTTCCATATCATTACCTCTTTAAGTTAAACGTTTATCTTAAATGCAGTATTATCTTAACACAATTCGTTTCATATTTCTATGTGAAAACTATAAAGTAAATTTAGGTAAATTTTATATAACTTGCATAAATAGGTATTATTACAATGATGTATTCATGGATGTTCGCTCACAGTACTTTTACCGAGAACTGTGCAAGCATAAATGCAATAAATACAAGTACACATCCGAACAATTCCATGCCAGTATAATGGTATTGTAATTGTTCACAATAAAGGAAATACCCTTGATTCTCATGAACCATGATCCCCCCCTTCGAATGTAGCCACTGCTTCCTTCAGGCCGGCTAGATCTGTTCCACCACCGAAATCTAGAATGATCAGGTGCGATTTATCTTTTAAAATTACCTCATCCAGAGCAGGTTCCTCTTTATTCACGGAAGCATTGCTTTCTGAATCCGGATTAGTTTCATCTTTCTGGAACATATAGCGGTACCAGGCCACTTCCATACCATTTGAAAGACTTTCCATTTCGGCCGGAAGTTTCTGCTCTGTCTGGTCCCACAAATCGGACATGTCTTTTGGATAATACTCGCTGGTTTTGCGAATGATCCATGGAATGGGACTTTTGTATATGGTAACGCCTACCGGCGTTCCAGAACCATTTATTTTAAATTCATCATTCTGGCAGCTTGCAAATATGGTCTGCTTTTTATCGGTGTCCGCCTCTTCTTCTCCCAGAAAATGTGATGCGGCAGCATTACACAGGGGAATGGTAACCATGCAGAGCACAGTGACGCCAACCAGGTATCCCTTCCAGTCATCGTGATTATCACCGCTTCCATTATTCCGAATCCAGCTTCTCACAATAAATGAAACTACTACAATAAGTACAGAAGAAATCATAAAACCGGCTAAGGCCCTCATGGAAGAAGAAAATGTCAATGCTAGAACTCCCAGTATCAGGATACCATCAAAAATTATGACATGCTTTTTAAAATTCATCTTTCGATGCAGATCCATTTTAGGAAAGGTTTCATCGTTTTTGAAAACCCTGGAATACCTTTTGACCCATCAATACAGCTGGACATATGTTACTGTCCAGGAAACACAGATCCCAACCATAAGAAGCGTAAGAAGGAGTTGCAGCGGATCAGAAAACATTTTCCCAGGGTTTTGTATGTATCGGTATATCGCCCATGCTTCTAAGATAATCAATACAGGATAGAAAAGTTTCACCGACCAGGTCCAGGAAAGTGACTTCTGGATCAGGAACTGCTTTTCTTCGGTCATGTCCCCTGTGCGCTCCACTGCATCATCCGTCGTATAAAAAATCTGCCAGAAAGTACCGCTGCATTCAAAATTCCAGCCGGCTTCCTGGCACTGCTTACGGAACTGCTCTGCTTTCCAGCTGTCCGCGCCTGTGAGGGAAGAACTTCCCGGAACCAGAAGGGCTGCATATCTTCTCTTTGCCGGTTCTGCTCTATGAAACTTCATGACAGAACCGCCAACGCTCTCCAGAAACCAACCCTGCGTTGCCATTTTTTCTAGGTACTGTTCGAATGCATCCGCTTCCCATAAATTAAAGGACCACCAGACTCGCTTCGTTTGTTTCATCATGTCATCTCCTTTCCAGGGAACAGCTGAATTTTCGATTTTGTATCTATTTTCATTATAGAAATAATAGGAATATCTGACAAGAAAGATTGGATTAACAATTTCTTACATATTTCTATTGATCGGTTGGAATATTCAAATTTTTCATATATGAGCATTCTGAAAGGAAAAAAGTATTGGAATTGGCTACTAAATGAGCTCTTCAGAAGCAACAGAAACAGCTAAAATGTATGGCCCAGGCTACAGCATATCTCAGATAAAGAAAAATATAAGACCGGCGTGACGGACCGGTCTCATTTCGTGGTTCAGGCAGGTACCTACAGTGTTTCTGCCCGATCTGCAATATGCTGTTTGAAATTGATCACTTCATGCTTGTAATCACGATTCATATAACAGGATGTAATCATAAAATCCGCAGTGGATTTATTGACGGCCATTGGAATATCGTAGACCTGGGAAATCCTCATCAGGGCTTTTACATCTGGATCATGAGGCTGCGCTGTCAGCGGATCCGAAAAGAAAATCACGAAGTCAATGACACCCTCCACAATCTTAGCACCGATCTGTTGGTCTCCACCTAATGGGCCGCTGTTATAACCTTTTACTGTAAGTCCAGTCTGATCCGTGATCATGCGGGACGTTGTACCTGTTCCGTAAAGATTATGCTTCTCCAGCTTAGTTTTGTGTTCTTTACACCATGCAATCAGTTTCTGTTTTTCGTTGTCATGAGCAATCAGGGCAATATTCTTTTTCTGGCCGATTGTAAAGGTAATGTATTCTTGAGACATGAAAAAATCCCCCTTATCTAAGTATGGAAAGTGCAGATAGATACAACTTATCACAGAATGGTTTATTACACAAGTGCAAAAATATCAAACTGAAGATTAGAACTCAAATTATTAGAATTTCCCCAGAACAGTCAAAATCAGAAGATTTCTCCGAATATTTGATTTTGACTGCAGTATAAGAATCGAATCCTTAATCCAATCTTTTCCGAACTCTCACATCGAAGAAAATCCGTATTCATTATCATCGTACTCGATGCTGATGATATGGTGTTTTGTGGAAATAATCTATTGCCCGTTCCCTAATCTTAACATTCCACTAAAATCAAAAATTCCAAACTACCAAATTTGGTATTTTTCTTAAAATTAACATATTTAACAATTATTTGCATTTTTCCTAGTTTCTTGTTTAAAAACTTACAATGTTTTTACTGTTTCATGATAGATGTCAAGGCCATACAACACTATAATCGGAAACTGTGAAACACATAACCAATTCTATTGCCAGACTAACACGAGGAGAAAAACATTATGAAAAAAAATCTAAAATGTCTCACAGCACTTTGCATGGCTGGTGCCATGATCTCTCTGACCGGATGCGGTTCATCCAGTCAGTCTACTTCCGCAGATACCACAGCAGGTTCCGCCTCTTCCGAAGCCACCACTTCCGCCGAGAGCACCGCTTCCGGCAATGGTTCCAAAACCGTTATCGAGTACTGGCACTGTAATGCAGAGAACCAGGGCGGACTGACCGTAGATGAACTGGTAAAAAACTTTAATGAGAACAATGACCACATTGAAGTTGTTGCTAAATATAACCCGGATATGTATAAGGGACTGATGCAGAACCTGCAGGCTGAAGCCGCTACCGGCAATACCCCGGCACTGGTTCAGATCGGCTGGGCTTTCCTGGATTATTTTTCCAACAACTTTTCCTACACCTCCCCACAGGAGATCATCGACCAGTATGATGCTTCTGACAAAACCTTCCTGACCGACAATTTCCTGCCAAACGTCCTGGATCTGGCGGTAAACAGTGATGGCGTACAGGTCGGAATACCGTATTCTTTAAGCAGCCCGGTTCTCTACATCAACCGCGATCTGCTGAAGGAAGCAGGACTTTCCGAAGAGGGACCGAAGACCTGGGAAGAGGTTGATTCCTTTGCCAGAACTGTTCAGGAAAAGACCGGAAAATATGGTTTCTATATGCAGGAGCCGGCAGACTTCTGGGCACAGCAGGGACTCATCGAGAGCAATAACACTTCCATGCTGACCAAGACCGCAGATGGCAAGATCCAGGCAAGCTTCGCAAGCCCGGAAGGCATTCAGGCTATGCAGATGGTTGCTGACCTCATCAAGGACGGAGCCGCTCTCCATGTTTCCTGGGATGAAGGCTGCCAGAGCTTCATTGATGGCAACTGCGCAATGCTCTACACCACCATTGCCCGTCGCGCATCCGTTCAGAAGAGCGCGCAGTTCGATGTCGCTACCGTAAAATCCCCGACCTGGGGCAGCAGCCCGCGTAAAGTTCCGGCAGGCGGATGCTTCTTAGCTATCACCGCACAGACCGATGAGCAGAAGGAAGCCGCATGGGAGTTTGAGAAATACCTGTACAGCGTGGAATCCATGGCTGCATGGACCATCGGAACCGGTTATGTACCGCCAAGAAAGGACGTTGCAGACGCAGAGAACGGACTGAAATCCTTCCTGGCTGAAAATGAGATGATGAAGGCTGCCATTGAGCAGATGGACGGCGTGGTTTCCTGGACATCCTTCCCGGGTGATGCAGGTCTTCAGGCTGAGCAGATGCTCCTGGATATGAGAGATCAGATCTTCGGTGGACAGGTAACTGCCGAGGAGGGTATGACTTCCACCCAGGATGCCATCAATGCCCTGTTAGACGCACAGTAAGCTGACATTCCAGATGCAGACCGGTACTTTCCCTTTTGCTCACGGGAAGGTACCGGTTTTCCTGAATTTACGGAGGTAATCACTTGAATAATGAAACAAAAAAACAAACGATTCTGGGATATCTGTTTCTGATCCCGTCCCTAGCCGTGTTCGCAGTCTTTATGTTTTACCCACTCCTTTATACCTTTTACTTAAGCTTTTTTGAGTGGAACATGGTAAAGCCTGTCAAAAAATTTGTCGGTCTGAACAACTACATTGCCGTATTCCGAGATCCGAATACCTTTAAGATTCTGGGCAATACCCTTGCTTACATTCTGGTTCTGCTGGTCCTGAACTTTGTGCTGCCCTATATTCTCTCCTTTATCCTCTCCGCCGTGATCCGGCATGGAAAGAGTTTTTACAAGGCTGTGTTCTTCCTTCCCAGCGTCATCTCCCTGGTGGTCGGCTCCATCCTCTATACCTGGATCTTAAACCCGATTTCCGGACCGGTGGCCATCATTCTCGGTAAATTCGGTATCCAGATGCCCTTCTGGTCCAAAACCGACGGATGGGTCATTGCCGTGCTCTGCATCATTACCACCTGGAAGACCTTCGGCTACAACTTCATCAATATTTTAGCCGGTGTCTCCGGCGTATCCCAGGAAGTTATTGAGGCCGCACGGCTGGATCAGGTCCCCATGTGGAAAATCTTTCTGGACATCATTGTGCCAATGAGCTCCGCTACCGGAATTTACGTGTTCATCACCACCATTGTCCAGGGACTCCAGTATGTGTTCACCCCCATCAAGGTCATTACCCAGGGCGGACCGAACTACGCCAGTTCCAACCTGATCTACGCTTCCTACCACGAGGCCTTTACCTTGTACCGGACCGGCACCTCATCGGCCATTTCCATTCTGACCATGCTGCTGTTCATTGTCCTTTTACTTCTGGAATTTAAATTTGTGGAGAAGGGAGTCTACTATGAAAACTAACAATCATTCGGAAATTGGCTGGCACATGATCCTGGGCGCCATCGTCTTCCTCATGCTGGTTCCCATCGTGTTCGCTCTGTCCAACTCCTTCAAGACTCTGCAGGACGCATTTAATACCATTTTTGAGATCATTCCGTCTCACCCGACTCTGGAAAACTACCGGCATGTATTTGAAAAACTGCCATTTGTCCAGATAACCTTAAATACATTTCTGATCGCGGCATCCGTTACCACCTTCAAAACCATTACCAGCCTGTTTGCCGCCTATTCCTTTGTCTATTTTGATTACAAAGGAAAACAGTTTTTCTACTTTATCATGCTGAGTACCATGTTTATTCCGTTCACCGTGACCATGATTCCAAACTACCTGATGATTTCAAAACTCGGTCTGCGGGATTGCATCTGGGGCGTGGCACTTCCGCAGTTTGCGGATGTTTTAGGTATCTTCCTGCTGCGCCAGGCCATGCGCGGAATCCCGAAGGCCCTCATTGAGGCTGCGCGGATGGAAGGCATCGGCAGCCTCAAGATCATGCGAGATATCATCCTGCCGCTGGTACGCCCGTCCATTCTCACGACCGGGATCATTTTCTTTATCAATTCCTGGAACGAGTATGTATGGCCGGTGCTCATCTTAAAGAGCAAGGAAAACTACACGCTTTCCCTGGCGCTCCAGATGTACATCAGCGCTGAGGGCGGCACCGAATTTACCATTGCCATGGCCGTATCCGTCATCACCATGATCATTCCGCTGGCTCTGTATCTTATTTTCCAGCGCTATATCATCAACACCTTTGCCGCATCCGGCGTAAAAGGTTAATCTGTCAGGAGGACTTATGAATAATATCGTTTTTGAACACGTCGTAAAAGCATACGGAAAAAATGTGATCGTCAATGATCTGAATATGGAAATCCGGGAAGGGGAGCGGCTGATTCTGCTGGGCCCGTCCGGCTGCGGAAAATCCACCACCCTGCGCATGATCGCCGGTCTGGAGGATATCACCTCCGGCTCCCTGCATATGCGAGGCCAGGTAGTCAACAATGTTGCCTGCGGAGACCGCGGCGTATCCATGGTATTCCAGAACTACGCCCTTTTCCCGCATATGACTGTAAAAAATAACATCATCTACGGTCTGAAAGCCCACAAAATGGAAGCGGCTGAGATTAACCGCCGCCTGGAGGAAGTACTGGAAATGCTGCAGCTGAAAGGTCTGGAGGACCGCAAGCCGAAGGATCTTTCCGGTGGACAGCGCCAGCGTGTTGCCCTGGCCCGCGCCGTCGTAAAACGCTCTGACTACTTTCTTCTGGATGAACCGCTTTCCAACCTGGATGCACAGCTCCGCCTGCGTGCGCGAAAAGAACTGGTCAAGATCCACGAGATGTACCGTCCGACCATGGTTTATGTCACTCATGACCAGATTGAGGCCATGACCGTGGGACAGCGTGTTGCCATCATGTATCGCGGAAATATGGAAATGCTGGACACGCCAAGCCATGTATACAATATGCCGGCAAGTATTTTCTGTGCCCGATTCATTGGCTCTCCGTCCATGAACATCATCTCCTGCCAGTATGAAAACGGCAATCTCTCCATCGGAGACCAGATGATCAGACTGGCTCCGATGTGGCGTCCGATCGCAGATGCCTGTCCATCCGGAAAATACTGCGTTGGCATCCGCCCAGAACATATAGTCTTAAGCAGCCGTCCAACGGAAACTTCCATCTGCGGAACCGTAAAATACGTGGAGGACTATGGAAACCGCTACGGCGTTTATATTGATGTCAAGGGTGAAAAGAGTGAGTTGATTGCCATCTGCAATGACTCGGTCCCGCGCCCAGGCGAAAACATTTTCATGAATATTGATTTCCGCAAACTGCATCTGTTTGATGCCCAGAGCGAGAAGTCCCTTGGATATCCAGAAGAAATTCGCCGTCTGAACGCAGCCCTGGATTTTTCCATGCCGGATGCCCAGAATAAAAACCAGAAAACAGGAGGTAAATATCATGAATCTTTTGGTCAGTACCAATGTGTATAAACCGGGTCAGCTTGCCCGGGTCATCCCGCATTTACATGCCTTCCGTGGTCAGATTGGCGTCGAGCTGTTCCCTATGTTTGACGCAGACTGCTATGAGGAAGAGCTTCTTCATTGCCTGCCGGAGTTTGAAGGAATCCCAGTTAGTTTTCATGGCCCGTACTATGAAACCGAGCACAGCGCAGCCCCCGGCACCCCGGAATATGCGCACTCCATGGACCTGATCCGCAAAACCCTGCCTTACTGTGTGCGCCTTCGAAGCCAGTATCTGGTCTTTCATCACAACAACATCCCGGTGACGGAAGAACGCCGGGAAGAGATGATCCGTGTTTCCAGAGAAAACTACAGGGAAATTGCGGAGCTGTTCAAGCCGCACCAGATCCCGGTGGTGGTGGAGAATGCCGGTGTCCTGGACCGCGGCAACATGCTGTTTGACCAGGATGCGTTTATCCAGCTCTGCAGGGAAGAGCATTATCCCGTGCTGATCGACATTGGCCATGCTTACGCCAACGGCTGGGACCTGGCACAGACCATGGAAGCGTTAAAGGATCAGATCGTGGCTTACCATCTTCACAACAACGACGGTGTTCACGACAGCCATCAGCGGATTTTCCACGGGACCCTGGATTTTCCCCTGTTTCTGTCTGATTATCAGAGACTGACTCCAAACGCAGATCTGGTTCTGGAATACAGCCCGGATGTGGCAGATGATGAATCCGGAATCCAAGAAGACATTTCCTGGCTTCTGGAGCAGATCCGGAGGTAGCTTATGCTTTCCGAAAAGAAACTCTTCTTATTTGATATTGACGGAACCGTGGCCTTGGGCGATGTCCTGCTGCCCGGAGCGGCGGAATTCTTCCAGGAAATTAAAGAGTGCGGCGGGCAGTTTGTATTCATTACCAATAACTCCACCAAAAGCATTGCGGACTACATCAAAAAATTCCGTCAGATGGGTGTCTCAACCGATCCACAGAATTTTGTAACTGCCTCCACCGCTTCTGCCAGCTGGCTGCGGCAACACGCAGCTGGAAAGACTATCTATACACTTGGAACACGATCACTGATTCGAGAGCTTGAAGGACATGGAATCCGCGTCACCACGGATCCGGACACCCAGGATATTTCCTTTGTGCTGGTTGCCTACGACAGCGAACTTACCTACAAGAAGCTGACTGACACCTGCCGCATCCTGCAGACCCGCCCTGTCACCTTCCTTGCCACCAACCCGGATCTGGTCTGCCCGGTCCCATTTGGCTATGTACCCGACTGCGGATCCATATGTCAGATGATCACTAATGCCACAGGCCAGGTACCACATTATATCGGAAAACCTTCTACCGATATGGTGGATATTGCGCTCCGGGAAAATCCGTTTACCAAAGAGGAAACCGTGATAGTGGGTGACAGGTTTTACACTGACATTGCATGCGGGAACGCTTCTGGGGTAGAGACAGTCCTGGTACTAACCGGTGAAGCGAAAAAAACAGATACTATGATTCATACGTACTCTCCAACTTATATTTTCGACTCCATAAAAGAAGTAAAGAAAGCCTGGAAGAATTAGTAATCCAGGCTTTCTCTACTTCTTTAAAATTTTCAATGCGGTATGTGTAATGATTGTAAAAGATGAAATAACGCAACAATATAGCATTGCTTACTTATAAAAAAGTAACCGACTCAGAAACGAGAACGATTACTTTTTTAGATAGTATGAATTTAAGTGCTGCTTCATTCTAATGCAAAACCGTAAAGATAGCAAGGAAAAGTGGCATCATGATGGATATTGCCATATTTTTGCTTAATAATACCGCCTCATATTCGAAAGAGAGTAGTGTAGATAAATTATATGTATTTAATTTCGCCATATGCAATTCCAAAACTCAACTTCTTTCTCTTCTCTCCCACTATTTTCCTGACCTCTCAAAAAAATATTTCTCCATTAGGTTCCCCTAATTTGTTCGCTCGCCGTCAGGCGTTTGCCGCCATCAGGCGGCGCACTCAATGGATAAATAGAACGATAAATGGAAAAGAAAATAAAAACGGCGCTAATGCGCCGGCAATCAAGGAATTTATACAGCCAATGCACTCTCTTATTCAATAAAAAAGCCGAGGGAGCAATAAAAATTTAGAAATATCTGATTGCATATGGCGAAAATAAATACATATGATTATCTCAGTATTCATACACATCTTATATATTTTATTGTAGAACATTATCGGCCATATAAGAAACGGCCAAAAATCCGCTGCTATATGGAAATCATGCAACAGCGGGTTTTTGGCCGTAATTCTTTGTTAAAAATCTTCAATACATATCCCAGCCAGGCCTATGAATATTCCTGGCATCCAGTGATAAATTTAAGCGTTTTCACATCACATTAATTTGCTTTCTCCACAGAAATAATGGTTCCTGTAAACGCATCCACTTCGCTGAGCTCTCCCGTATAGGTTACCGTTACCTGATCTCCTTCTTTAACATCTGATAAGCCTTCCGGTGCGGTATCGAATGTCATTGCATAGGTACCCTTATCGCTTTCGATCGTGAACATAAAATCCTTGATCTCCTCAATCTTTCCTGTCACAGATTCCGTTTTTTCCTCTGTTTTCTGCGATTCAGACTGAGTTGTCTCGCTCTGGGTAGTTTCTGCCTGCGTTGTTTCTGCCTTGGTCGTTTCCGCCTGGGTAGGCGCTGCTGTGGTTGTATCAGCCTTGGCACCGCATCCAGCAGCCAAAGCCGTGGTCATCATCAAAACTGCAATAAGATTTCTTTTTTTCATAATAAAGCCTCCAAACTAAATATATTTGTTTTTTTTAATTACACTAATTAGACGTATTGAAACCCTGAAAAGTTTCAAAAGCTCTAAAAATTTTTCATTATTTTTTTTATGGCTATCTGACGTATGAATAAGGTCATAAAGAGTCGTAAAATCATTGTTTTATAATCTATTTCATAAATTTATTTCCTTATATCGAATATATAACTTGATATTTTGATTTTTTGTGGTTATACTATAAGGGAAAGGAGGCTTCCAATCATGTTATGCCAGTTTACTTTTCAAAATTTTAAGTCTTACAAAAATGAAACTACTTTAGATTATCAGGCTGCAGTACTTCCTGAATTCAAAAATACACTGATCACTGAGACATCTGCCCCTGATCTTCTGCCAGTTAATGTCGTCTATGGCCCAAATGGCGGCGGAAAGTCAAACCTGCTGCAGGCGCTTGCTTGCGTCATCTCTACGGTCGTAAAACCGGTGAATGAATTAGGGAAAAACAGACAGGGTTTCATCCTCCAGCAGAAAATTGATGCAGTTCCCTTTCTGTTTGATAAGATTTCCAAAAATGAACCGACCGAATTCCGGATATTTTTCAGGATTGAGAAGAATGAATACTGCTACTATCTTGCCTTAAAAAATGATGAGGTTATTTCGGAATCCCTTTACAGAAAAGCGGTCACCGGGAAGAAAACTGCCATGATTTTTGAACGTGAGGCTGACAGCATTTCCCTTGGCTATACGATTAATAAAAAAAGCCTGAACACCAACATTAACCCTAAGATGCCGTATCTTTCTTTCCTGGCCATTAACTATGACATTCCGGTCATCAGCGAGGTTATTACATGGTTTGAAAGCTGCATTATCCGCAGCTATGCAAATCCCGTAGTGGAACATCAGATTCTGTTATCCAAAGATGCGCTATATAAGGAGCAGTTCATTCGCGCTTTAAATGATATGGATATTGATATCACTGGGTACCGCTATGATGAAGATACAAAGCAGCTCTTCATGCAGCGCACGTTATCTTCCCAGGAATATGAATTGCCATTCTCCCAGGAATCCGATGGAACCAAGAAGCTTATCGCGGCCCTTCCGGTGATCTTGCTTGCCCTCAGAGAAGGACGCATGGTGATCATTGATGAGCTGGATGCAAAGCTTCATCCGAAGCTTTTGCGCTATGTCATTTCCCTGTTCAAAAATAAAGAGATCAACAAATACGGAGCCCAGCTTTTATTCACATCCCATGACATGTGTACTTTAAAAAATACCATATTCCGCCGTGACGAGATCTGGTTTGCCGCGGAGAATGCTTCCCACGAAAGCGAAATCTATTCGTTACATGAAATCCGTGGGGAAGATAACGACCGCGTCAAAAATACCGCGGCCTACGATAAGCAGTATCTGGAAGGACGCTATGGAGCTGATCCATACCTTTCCAACATGCTCGGAGGTGATTTCGCATGAGTTTAAAACCTCCTAAGAAAAGCGACCTTGATAAGGGCTGGATGAAAGCTCGCCGCGATAAGCCGAAAAAAATCCAGCCGGAATATCACCTGATTGTTACGGAAGGAACCGATACAGAGCCGGCCTATTTTGGTGCCATGAAGGATATCATCAACAGTGCCTATCCAGACCGTATCCAACTCAGTATCCACGGAGCCGGTGATAATACCCTAAACCTGTTCCAAAAAGCCAGGCAGCTGGCCACTACCTCGGCCAATGGATATAAACATGTATGGATCATTTATGATACCGATGATTTTCCAGCCGACCACATCAACAAAGCAGCCGAGCGATGTATGCAGGAATCCACAGAGGAAACCACCTATCATGCCATCTGGTCAAACCAGTGCATTGAATTATGGTTCCTTCTCCATTTCAGCTTCTTGCAGTCCGATCTGCACCGAAGTTCCTACTGGCCGAAACTGACGGAACTTTTGTCTTTTCAGGGTTTTGGCTCCTATGAGAAAAACCGCACTGACATGTTCAAAATCCTGGCACCCTACCTGGATACTGCTATTGTGAATGCAGAAAAGCTGGAAAAGATTAATACGGGAAAACTGCCTTCCGACTCTGCTCCCGGAACCATGGTCCATGTCCTGGTTAAGAAACTAAGGCCTTATCTCAAAATGGATTAAATGAATGAGTAGCAAGTGGTTTTCCAAGAGACAAATTGTCAAGGACTTTTTCATCAAATTCACAAAAAATCTACAAAAAAGGTGCCAGAAACACTGTATGGCTCCTGACACCTCGTTTGACAGATTATATTTTTCCGTTCAGCAGGTCTTTGCAGAGATACGCATAGTCTGGCAGCTGGTTGATATATGGCTCCCAGCGCCGCTTGATTTCCGCCAATTCCAGCGGATCGGCTTCATCCAGTGCATGATCGTTGCCCTTCATATACAAAACATCCATAGCAACATCATCCAAACACTTGTAGCAGAGATCGGCGCCTGATTCTATCCTGATGCCGGTATCCACATAAAGCGGATTTACGCCAATCGCCAGCCAGACATAGCCTACCTTGTCCGACCAGAGCAGTTCAAAATCAGGTCTTTGCCGCAGATGTTCCGCAAAGACCTCCTTTACCCGCTCAATTTCATGTTTCTCTTTTTCTGTGTAAAGCATTTTCGTGTCCTCCTTGACAAAAATTTTGTGCGTACCATCATCAGTTTAGCACAAGGCGACTTCGTTTATCAGTCTGTCACATCTGCTGAATTTCATTTTTGAGCATACGCTTGAGTTTATCGCTCATGGTTTCTGTGCTGGTATTGCTGAAATGGACATGAACCTTGTAGGTTGTCTTACCGATTTTCTTTACCATCGCTGGCGTGTTTTCCGGCGCTCTGGACGCAGTAACGGCGTCTGCCACCTGCATAGTACGGGGTTCTTTGTTCATGGCACTCCTTTCTCCGAACGGGTCTGTGCCGCCCGATAAAAAATCAGTCGTGCTTACTGTTTACAATGTCTTTTGCTGTCTGTCGGGTAACACCAGCATTTTCTTCCAGGAAATTCTTCCCGTCAAAAAGAATCGGCGCACACCGTTCCAAAATACGGTCCAGCAGCACGATGGAATCATCGTCAAAATAGTTTTCTTTGAGTTTCAGGGAATAATATTTTCGATTGTCTGACATAGGGTTCCTCCTTTGGGGTTCTCTTGGAATTCTGTACACATTTTAAGGCTATTTTAGAGGTCAGAGGATAAATCTATCAGACTGCCTTTGACACCCTCGAAAAAAGCCTTGATTTACAAGGGTTTTTCAGCCCCTAAAGCGTGACATTTCTCCCGTTGTTTCCGCTTGCACTTTGCGGCGTTGATCCGCTTCATGCGTGCGGCACATTCCGGGCAGTATTTGGCCCTGTTAGAACCGGGGGTAAACAGCGCCCCGCATACGGCGCATTTCTTCGCATTCAGCCGGTGGAACAGCGCCGTTTCCAGTTCTTTATCCTGCGGTAATACCGCCGCCCGAAACCACCTGCACAACAGGGAGTAGGAAATAGACTGGACACAGACACATTCCTCCCCATCGTCCAGAGCGATACAGTTTCCGTCGATGTAGTTACAGCACTCATGCACCAGTTTCCGCGCTCTGCGGTACTGGCGGTAATCCATGACAGGGATAGGTTCAGCCTTGTTGTTCTTCATAAATGATTTCTTTCATAAAGCAGGTAACCTCCTTGAATGAATTTATTGTTAAATATTCGTGCAAAGTATTGTTTTCTTCGTGCAAATGGCATATACTAAAAGTACCAGCAGAAAGGGGTTGATGATATGGCTGGAAATACCACAAACATCAGCATCCGCATGGACGCAGATTTGAAAGCGCAAGCGGACGCACTGTTTACTGAACTTGGCATGAACCTGACTACGGCGTTTAACATCTTTGTGCGCCAGTCGCTTCGTGAAGGCGGCATTCCCTTTGAGGTAAGGCTGGAACAGCCGAACAAAGAAACGGTTGCTGCCATGCTGGAAGCGGAAAGGATTGCAAAAGACCCGTCTGTAAAGGGCTACAATGACCTTGACGAGTTATTTGCTGACCTGAAAAGATGAAAGAAACCAAATATACCGTCAAGTACACGACCAGTTTCAAAAAAGACTACAAACGAGCCATAAAGCGTGGCTTGAAGATTGAGCTGCTGGAGCAGATCGTAGCATTGCTGGCAATGGGCGAACCGCTGCCGGATAAGAACCGCGACCATGACCTGTCCGGCGATTGGGCAGGTCATCGGGAATGTCATATTCTCCCGGACTGGCTGCTTGTCTATCGCATAGAGGATGATGTTCTGGTGCTGACGCTGGCCCGCACCGGCACACACAGTGACTTGTTCGGCAAATAAACAGTCTGCCGCCGTATGGGGAAACCTGTACGGCGGTTTTTCTGTATGCAAAGGTATGTCGTGAAACGCGACGCACTTGACAAGGGTACGCCAAAACGCGATAGCCTTTACCGCTCCGGCCCACGGTCGTGAGACTTGTCCCTTTCCTGTCGGGACAGCTGCTCGGCGGTTTTGCGGAGCCGTTCCACTGCTTTCAAATCCTCCCTCATGGATTTCATGGCAAGCGTGTCCGTCTGCTTTCCGGCGGTCAGCTGGTCGATCTCCCGCTGCCATGCCTTCGGGGTTATCCCCTCGCCGCTGTCTTTCAGTTCTTTCAGATACCGGGCTGCTGCATCATACAGGATCAGTTCCCGGCTGTGGCGCTGCTCAAACTGTTCCCGCTTTTCCGGCTTTACTTTGGCAAGCTGCTTGTGGATGGACTTGTACTGGTTGTACTGTTCCCACATCTCCCCGCGTTCGGTAAGAATGGCGATCCGGCGCTCAGCCTTGACGATCTTTCCCCGCAGGTCATAGTAACGGCTGTTCATATCAGCGATTTTTTCATGAAGCTGCTGCATAGACTGGATGCCGTTTGCCTGTAAAAAGCTGAATAGTGCAGCGCTTTCCTGCAAAGCCCGGATTTTGCAGGTGCGGGTGCGGGGAGTGTTCAACTGCTGCTGGGCCTCCCACAAAGCGGTCAAGCTGCTTTGCTGTGTTTGTGGTTTTTCCGCTTCGTCTTTCGACCAGCGATAAAGACGGGTAATGCGGGCTTTAATTTCTTTCAGCAGTTTGTTGTCGGCGGCGATCTGTCGGTTTACTTCCCCCTTGTCGGTGCGGATACCGCGCTTTTCCATTTGGCTGGCAGCTGGCCCCAGATGGACAGAGGGGATTTTATCAATGCCCTGCCGCTTGTAGCTGCGGTGGTCAATGC